>Ga0247828_10000156_pt1 | contig 24857 bp, 42 predicted proteins | sample 12C_Control_Day3_FD_192425 | JGI IMG/M metagenome (GOLD analysis project Ga0247828, IMG submission 192425) | Soil microbial communities from agricultural site in Penn Yan, New York, United States - 12C_Control_Day3 | ecosystem: Environmental > Terrestrial > Soil > Agricultural land | place... | reverse complement strand
GTTGAACACCAGGAGGTGGCCGTTCAGGGCGGCCGGGTAGCTGAACCCCGAGGTGGAACCGGCCGAACCGGACTGCTCGAACGTCGCGTGTGCGAAGTAGAGCTGACCCGCTGAGGCGGTGAGCGAGGGCAGCGTCGGGGTCGTCGAGGACGCAGAGGTGGCCACGGCGATCTGGCCGGGCACCACCGCCCAGCTTGCACCGGTGCCCAGCGAGCTGGAGAACTGCTGCACCATCAGCTCGGTGAGACCCGACGACGGGGTGGCGCTGTAGGCGACCGTGATCGTCGCCGCGCCCGCGGCGGTGACCTGGCCCAGCCAAATCTCCCGGTTGGACGACTCGGGGTTGGCGTCCATCTCCGGGCCGACGATCCTGGTCCAGGTGCAGCCACCACCGGACACCGCGGTGACCGTCTCGGCGGCGTTGAACACGCGCACCACGAGTACCAGCGCGTTCCCTACCGCAGCAGGGGACACGCCGAGGGTGGTGTTGACCCCGGTGTCCGGGCTGAGAACGGGTGACCCCACCGCGGAGATCGTCATCAGCCGGTGATCACGTAGAAGGTGCGGGAGTCCTTCGTACCCAGCGCGTCATACGCGGCCTGGGTGAGCGCGACGACCAGGTCGACCGACGTGGAAGTGACCGGCTCGGACGAGTAGGTCTGGTCACCGCGCAGGTAGGACGAGGAGTTCGCCGTCCCTGAGCCGAGTCGGGCCGTGGCGATAGTCCCTGAAAGGGCCAGATCCAGCCGGCCCGAGGCGTCGACGTAGGTCGCGGACACGTTGGTGTGCAGCCCGGCGGTGAGCATCGCCGCCGCGTCGTCCCGGGCCTGCTCTGTGGTGTACGCGGTCGCCCCCGAGGCGACACCGGCCAGCTTGGTCCGCTCGGCCGCTGACATGGCCAGCCGGGTCGCCGAGTCGACGGTCTTGTCCAGGTCGATCGCCGCGTTCGTCGCGACCTTCGCGTTCGTCACCGACCCGTCGTCGGGGACCCCGCCTCCTGCCTCTAGGGCATTAAGCCTAGTCTGATGATCATTGACGCCAGCAATTCCATCTCGAACCATCGGCGTCCAGACATAAGGCGGAGTGTCATCAGCAGGCTGGTCAATTGGGTAAGTCGGCATAACAACACTCTCCTTACGCCAAACGGGGCCAGGTGTCCCCGGTGAGAGAACCTGGCCCCGCTTGACTGTCTGTGGTTATCAGTCGCTGTTCTTGTCGTCGTCCTCGTACAGACGGGCGACCAGCGCTTCATTCTTGCCCTGCTTGGAAAGACCTCGCGCACCGAGCTCGGTGAGGAGCTCGTCGCGGGACCAATCCTCGTACGGAGGGACACTCTCCGGGTCCTCGACCCGAAGTCGATCCCGCTCCGCCTTCTGCTGTGCCTCGAGCACCGGATCGTACCGCTTCTTCACGTTGTCCGCGGCGATCTTGTCGTTGGCGACCTTCAGTGACTCCGCGGCCCGGAGCGAGGCAAGGTGATTGAGCTGGTCAACCACATCGACTCGACCCCGGTCCCGCAGATACTGCTGGTCTTCCTCGGACAGGTTCTCGAGGTCGGAGACGTCAATCTGCCGACTCATGAGGAACCTCCGATCAGGCGGCGTAGACGAACTGCGCCGGCGGGGCGTACGAAGCGTTGGTGGTGATCTGGGTGATCACACCGGCACCGCGGTGACGAATACCCACACCGAACCCGCGAGCGTAGTACGAGTCGATCAGCGGGTAGTCCGCGTCACGACCCTTAACCAGCTTCATGCCGCGGAGGCCGGCATTGGCGTGCTGCCGGAAACCGACCGGGTTGCTGATGCTGTCCGGCCCACCCGTGGCGAAGGTGAAGACGTACTTCGTCGGGATGTGGTCCTCTTCCACGATGATGAGATCACCGTAGGAGCCGATCACGTTGAACCCCGGAACCGACTGCGTGGGCTGCGAACCCAGCAGCAGCGTGTTCTCCGGCAGGAACAGCGGCGAGGTGCCCTGCACGGGGATGAAGTCGTACAGCGCGCTGTTGGTGCCCAGCCGGAACCCGCGGATGACCTGCGCCTCGGTCTGGTTCACCATGGTGACGAGTTTGTACCCGTTCGCCTTGGTGTAGCCGTGGTGCGCCAGGTGCGTGATCTGGTCGTTGAGGTCACCCGGGTCGATCGTCGCCGCGCCACTCGCCAGGAAGTGGTTGTGCGTCGAGTCGAACGTGTTGCTCTTGTACGGCGGCGGAGCCTCGCCGACCCCGTTGTAGAAGCCGTAGACGTTGTACGCGTTCCCGCGGATCGACGCCAGGGAGTTGACGTTCGAGAACAGCCGCTCCATCACCTTGGTGTAGATGAGTCGGTTGTCCGCCTCGAACGCCTGGTTCTGGATCTGGTCGACCTGCGACGCCGGCGCCTCGGCGAGGAACTGCCAAGTGAAGCGCGAGCCCAGGTCGTACCACTTGAACGGGTAGCCGAACGCGTACTCGTCGACATCCGGACGGTACGCCTTCGGGACGCCGTACTCCGACATCTCCTCGAAGTCCGCGCCGCCCTTGCCGACAACCGGCACGTGCTCGACCGGGTTCGTGACCGGGAAGGTCAGGAAGTTGACCAGACGGTTCCGGTCCGCGTTCCACTGCTCGAGCGCGGCCTGGTAGTCCGCCCACAGACGGTTCAGGTCGACGCCATCGGCGGTCTGCGTGAGCAGATCCGCGGAGGCGCTGTAGCCCATTCCAGCAGGCATGGTTTTCTGCTTCTCCTATTCTGCCCGTTGGTGGGCTATCAGGCCTGCTTGACGCGGACGATGAACCGGGAACGGATGACGCCTGTGGTGGGCGACGTGTCCGCAACGGTCCAGCCCAGCGGCACGCCGGTGTTGGTCGTGTTGACCGCGCCCGTGGTGGCGCCGTAGTACTTGGCACCCGGGTCGAAGTTGGTCTCGTTGAGGTCGACGATCTCGCCAGCGGTCATGACGTCCACGACCTCGTTGGCCGCCTTCGCCTGGTCCGCGACCAGAACGCCGATGACGCCAGAAGCGCCCGCGCCCTCGACCAGCTTGCCCGATGCGTTCAGGCCGACCGCAAGCGGGACACCGATCTTCGCCGGATCCGTGATGGCAGCGGCCAGGTTCACACGGAACCCCCCGCTGATGGGGTCGTACTTGTCGTAGCGAGCGGGCATCTGCCTAGCTCCGTTTCTTTGTCGTGTGGGGTGTTACTTCCGGGCAGCGGCCGGACGCAGTGCCGGGAATCGCGAGGACAGATCCGGCTTCACGCCGTCACCCTCACCCTTGCGCCGACCATTGCTGGCAGAACCGCTCGCCCCTGACGAGTCGTTCTGGTTGCCCTGCTTCACGAGGTACGGCTTGGCCTTGACGAGCTTCTCGATTGCCGGGCCCAGCCCGGAAACCTTGCCGTCCTTGACTTCCACACCCTCGCGGTCGAGCAGGCGGAGCGCCGCTTCGACGTCCACCCAGTCGTGCTTGCCGTACTTGACGAACTCGGTTTCCACCGCAGTGGAGTTGACGAGCTGCTCGAGTTCCGAGATTCGAGCCTGGGCCTGCTCCAGATCCGCCTTGGCGTTCTCCAGGTCAGACTTCTCCTTGCGCGCCTGCTCAGCCTTCTCCTGCTCGAGCTTGGCGGCGCGCTGGTCAGCGGCCTGCATCCGCCGCTTGATCGCCTCGAACTCGTCGCGCGACACGGTGTCGCCCGTGCCCTCGTTCTCTGAGCCTTCCTGCTGGCGCCCAGTCGTCCCCTGCGAGCCCGAAGACGTACCCTCGGTGTCGTCGCCAGGGGCGCCCTGTCCGCCCTCGTTCTGGTCGTTCTCAGAGCTGGTCGTGTCGCTCATCGTTCACTCCGTTCCGGGGCCTCTGACCCCTATGCGGTGGCTCGCCGAGCGCGTACTATCGCTGGGAGCATGTCCAGCATCTCCGTCTCGGAGACGCTTTCGTACGTGACAAAGCACAGACACTGCGGGTGTGGCTTATCGGGGATCTCATCCGCTGGATATCGCCCCGGCCCCAGATCGAAGATGTTCTGAGTAGCCATCAGATCGCATTTATCCGTGCCCTTGACGCGACTCTTATGGGTGCCCGACAAGTTCCACCGCACTGCCCGCACCCACGGCGCTGCCGCAGTGTGCTTCTGTGCTTCGTGGAAAGCATTGTTGAGCTCCGTTCGAGCAAGTCGCATCGCGGCATATCCTACACCGCCCGGCGTGGTAGGGGAAATGTGAGATCGGACATTCTGAGCCAGTTCCCGGGCGGTCAGTCCCTGGATGATTCCGGCTCGAATTAGCCTTTCCACTCGCCCCTGCGCCAGAGACGCATTCTTCCACACCCTGGCGGATAGTGCCCGAGCACGTCGCGTACGGTCCAGCCGCATTCCCGCCTTGGCTGCCTGCCTGAACCCCTCCAGTAATGCCGCAGCGCGTCTCTCGCCAACGGCATTCTCTAGAATGAGCCCGACATCATCCAGCGACGCTTCAGCAGCTCGCTCAGCTCGCTCGAGGTTGCGCAGGATCGTGCCCTGTACCCCATCGACCCACAGATCACTCTGAATCCGTAGAATCTCTGACAGTACCTGCTGAAACTGCGCTGCCCTCACGCGAGCACCGACGGACGTGCCCTTCTTCAGGTTGAGTCGCCTCACCTGCGCCGCAGATTGCCTAGCGGCAAGTTGCAACACCTGCGCCAGTTCTGCGTCGACCTGGACTTGCTCGCCCAGGAAGCTATTCAGTAGCGATCTCGCTGCCGGCCGTCGGGGCATCGGTCAGCTCCTCGTCTACTCGCTGAGCGTACGGATCAGCGGCAGCCTCAGCAGCAGCCTTCGCCTTGCGCTCCTTGTCGATCTGCTCTTCGATGTCGTCCGGGAAGACGTAACCGAGTCGAGCAGCCTCCATGCGGTAGTAAGCCGCGGAGATAACGCCCAGCTCGAGCATCTGCTTCAGCTCAGTGAACTTCGCTACCCGGTCGATGGGAATCTTCCCGCCGATACGAGGCAGAACCCGCATGCCCTCAAAGCTTACGCCCTCGTATGTGGGCAGCCACTGCGTGACGAGGTCGTAGAACATCTGGGCGTGGACATCGATGATGTCCCGGTCCTTCTCGTTCGTCTTTGCGACCATCGGCTGGAACTGCAACTGCAGCGCAATGCCCGATTGAGCGACCGAGACGTCCACAATGCCGAGAGCAGCATCGCTAACTCCCAGGGCCTGGAAGAGACGCTTCTCCAGATAGCCGACGTGATCCTGATACGGGGAGACAGAGCTAATGCCGCTGATCCGATTGAAAGTATGTCCCGGATCCATCTCCACGACTCGACCAGGGCCGAGGACCCAATCAGTCTCCTCGCCATCATCATTCGTAGGACGCGGTGCGTCGGTGGCATACAGACCCAACCCTTCCAGCGCGAGGGCAAGCTCCTCATCCGAAATGGACTGGTTGACCGCGCCGATCAGGCGTTCCACACCCCGCAGTTCCGACGACCCGAACGGGTTGGCGGGCTCCTCGAAGTTCTTGATGTGGTAGACCGGCAGAGTCGTGATGCCCGGCACGAATTGCAGAGGCCGAATGATCTTAATCGGCTTGGCCGCGGGGCCCTGCCAATCATCCAGCTTAAAGATCGCTTCCTCGACCGAGATCGCACCACCCGGCGTCTCATTCTTGCGGTAGGTCAGCCGCTTGATGAACGTCTCATCGTTCTCGATGAAGGTGTCAACAATGTGACACCCGAGCACCCGGTCCAGGTCGTCAGGGTGCCAGATGGGAAAGTAAGATCCTGGGTCGAGAGGGTAAATCGAGACGCGACTTCCCTCTGGCTTAGTCGAGTCGGCGACAATGTGCCAGAGCCAGTCACCTCGGATGAGTCCATAGCGCTTGTTCCCGGCGAACTTGGAGAAGAATCGCTCACGAGTGAACAGGTCCTCCAGGAAAGCCGTCGCCTGGGAGATTACCTCGGAATTGACCGTCTGCTCGCTGCCCATGCGAGGCGCCACAGTGAAGCCGAAGTCCGGGGCGATGTAGCGGTTGGTCGCCTCGATGATCGTCCGGCCCGACGGCACGTAGATCGGCTTATCTTCCTGGCCACGGTAGACGAGCTTGAACGTCTCCGGCATGTTCCAGTAGATCTGCTCGTAGATCTGGTACGACTGGATCCGCTGCTGGTCGAGCTCGTCCGGAATCCACGTCGGCATGAGCTGGGGCCAGAACAGGTTCAGCGTAGAGTACGGAGTCATGGGAGCAGTCATCGTCAGCCTCCCATCTTTGCCGTAGAAACTCGAGAGCGAGCCTTACGCTGACCCGGCATCCCGTAGTAGCCACGCATGAATCGCCCGAGGGCTTCCACGCTGTGGTTATCCTTGTCCATTGGATGCTCTTTCTCGGAGGTGACCTCTGAGCGGTGTTCGGGCCACTTGTAGCCCTCCGCCATTTCCCATCTAAGTGTCGCACATTGCCGATCTACCAGCAAGTGTGGGCGACGCTCAGGGTGGTCTAATGGCAGATGGTTCGGGTACGTCTTCAGCTTGGAGCGAATAATGGCAAGTCGAGTCTTCAGCTCGCCACCAGTATTGCCCCGGCTGGGGATCTTCAACGCCCTCGAGATGGTCAGCGTGTCGTCAGGCTCGGCAGGGTCTGGGTAGAATGCGGTCGCCACGCGGGACAGAGGCCCGTCGATGGGGTCATTCTTGAGCTCTTCGGCAATCTCGACCGTGTCCTTGAGCGTCCAGCCTCGCTCACGGATTACGTAGCAGTTGCCCTCTTCGTCGACCTGAATCCACAGCCACACGAACCGGTTGGTGAACCCGTAGTCAACCGCACCGTAGACGGGCCATCCGGGGTTGTACTTCAGGTTCTTCCAGTGGACTTCGTCGTCCCATTCCTTCATGACGACGCCGGTCTTCTCGACGAACATTGCGCCGTACTGGCGCATGAACTCGTCTTCCGTTAGGTCGCTTTCCGCTTCCTTGATCTCAGGATCATTGCGGCCGCCCGGAAATACGATGTTATTAGTCCATGACGGCATGCGCCAGGAACCCCAGTAAGGATAAGAGTCGTCTTGTCCTCTTGCCCACAAAGCAAACAGCAGACTGTTCTCGGACCGACCCTCTGGTACGCCCGAAAAGATGGCCCAGCCGCGCTTATCAGAAAGAGCAGGCCGGAGGTACTGTCCCCAAGTTCTACGGCGATGGCGTCCTGCTTCAACCATGAGAACGAAGTCAAGACCCTCACCCACCAGTGTCTCGGGGTGCTTCGCGGACTTGCAGAGCAGCTCAAATCCCCAGTTGGTCTTGATGACCATCGAGCCGTTGTCCACGTTGTTTACGAACTTGATGGAGTGCTTGTCAATCCCCAGCTTCCGGAAGGTGTCGTAAACCACCCGGAATTCCTTCTCCGCATCCGCGAATTGAGGGCCGACAATCCACCCTGTCTGAGGCTTTCCCGTAATCGAGGACACGGTCAGGCCGCACGGCTCAACTTCCTTGGCGCCGAAAAGGGTCTTACCCCACCGTCGTCCGTTGGAAACGACCCGAAAACGCTTCGAGGTGTAGTGAAGGACCTTCTGACCGTCGTGCGGAACGTATCCCGTCCGGGCGAAGTACTCGTCCTTCCGAAATACCTTCTGGCCAGTCATCCCACACCCTCCTCATTGGCCCTCTGCTGCACCCAGTCATAGTACTTCAGGGCATGACGGGTGAATGCTTGGCGCTCCCATATAGCCATTCCCGGCATGGATAGCGTCCACAAGGCTGAAGTACCGTCGTGGTCTATTACCTCGGCTTGTAGTGTCCATTTCAGGAGCATAGCCCGGTCTGGGCTCTCCCGAAAGAACGTCGCTAGAGTATTATGTAGCCCCTCGGCTACTCGATCATTCTCGCTATCCTCGTGCCCGGTCACTGGGTAACTTTATCATCCAGGATTGACCGGAGTAATGACTGAGAACGGCAGCCCCCACCTACTGTCATTAGGCAGGGACCGCCGCGTTCACTCAGATCAGACGTTGTCCGTGTTGTCGGTCTCCGCCGTGCCGTCGGTGGGCTCAACCACCGGCTCCGTCGGCTCGGTCACCACGGGGGTGTCCGGGCTGGCGTTGCGCAGTCGGGTCGCGAGACCGCCCAGACGGTTCGCCACGTCGGCGTCGGACGCCTGGCCCGTCTCGATCTCGTTCTTCAGGGCGGTGATCTCCTGCTCGACCTCACTCACGGCGCCGGTGAGCTCGCCGATGGCCGCCTCGGTCATCTGTCCCATCTCGTCCATCCTGTTCTCGAGAGCATCCATGCGGACCCCGAGGAGAACCAGGTCCTTCGCAGCCTGATAATCCACGTTACCGCCTTCCTCTACCCGCTGTGATCGGGCAGTTTATGCGGCGAAAGAGTCAACGAACCTCCGCCAGAGCGGCTTCTTCGGCTGAGGGGCAATGTCGGTGGCAATACAGGCTTCACCCTGCTCGTCAATGAGCAATCGCCGCATGTCGCCCTCGGTGATGTAGCCGATTCCGTTGATGCCCCAGCTCTTGCCGTAGGAATTCAGCACGACATAGACGTTACCCCAGAGGGGGTGATTCGGCCAAAAGCCGATGCAGAGAATGCAATGACCGCCAACAGTCTCACCATTGACCCACACCCGCCCATCGTCATCAGTCTGGTACATCCCGGCTTTCCACGGAATGCCCAGGACGACCGGCCCGCGTGTGGTGACGGTGTCCTGGAGGTCATTCATCCCGAAGCACCAGCGGATCTCTTTGACCCAGCCCCGACGAATGGCGTACATCCCACCCGCCAGAACCGTCGCGCCCTCTGCGAAGAACCGACCGGCCTTCCGATCCACATCACGAGCGCCCAGGTAGAAACTGTGAGCGAACTGACTATGCACCGGAATCTCTACCGGCGGCACCTGCAGCTCAGCTGACCAGCCAAACCCGACACAAGCTCCCTCTTGACCCTGGTCAAGTGGCAGGTGGCTGTTCTTGGGCGGGAGCCAGATCACCTTCTTTGGCGGTCCGTCGACGGTGAGAAGTGGCCGTATGCCGTACGCTCGGCTCCTGTCGTCCTTCCAGAGGATCGCGTCGGCTTTCGGCAGCATGAATGGCTGCACAGTTACACTCCTTGGGCGCTACGAGAACTAGGACAGAGCCCATTACCGTGAGGAAAACCACTGGCACCAGGCCCTCAGGCCGCGACAAGAAAAGCGCGCAGCCCAGGGCGAACCCTATCATTACCGTTCCTGCACGTAGCATACCCTCGGCACCCATCGCTCGACCGCAAGATCGCCCGGAATGAGGTTAGAACACTGGGTCACTGGCAGCGGTGGAAAGAGTTTGGGCAAAGGAATAACCGGATTAGTCCGGTAGGCGATAGTTGCCGTCCACACCGCGAGCAGGAATCCCAGGGTGACGGCGGTCCATCGCCTCTGGATCATTCGTTGTAGTTCCTGACAGTCTTCATCGGAGGGAGATCCGCCCCTGACATCTCGTCACCGGGATCCGTGTTCATCAGCAGCATGAGCTGCTCACGAGCGTAATCCTTCACGTCGTGTGGCGGCGGGGCGATCAACCCTTCCACACCACCGTACTCGGAGCCCTTGGATCCGTCAGCAGCGGGCTTTACCCAGGGCTTCCCGTACTTCTCGCCGAATACACCCGGCCCATACTCAGGCGTCGGCATTCTCGCCTCCCCGGTATACCAGTCCGGTCTGCGTCACCTGCTGGGTGAACACGGCGATCTTCTTCTCCGCTTCCTGCAGCTGTTCGACCGTGATGATTCCTGCGTCTATCAGCGCCATGCGCAACACGGGGTCGAACGGCGACGAAACAGGACGCAATACGCCCCGCTCAGCTGCTCCCTGCGCGCTTAGAACGCGCCTCGACGGGGAATCACCCTCGCGACGTTCTCTCGTGCGCTTACGGTCGAACTGGCGCGTGTCGATAGCCTGGCCCTTCGGGGTGAACTTGTGCCGAGTGTTGTTCAGCTCATGCCACCCTCGAGTCTGTCCGCAGTCACACGGGTCTAGCGCTTCTGACCCTTCTTGCGCTTGTCCTTCTTGCCTCGTCCGCCCTTGGCTATCCCGCGTGCCATCACTCACCTCCATCACCTTCTTCATCCTCGACCACTTCACCCTCGATGATGACGTGGTGAGACCGTTCACCATCGGGGTTGATGAGCACCGCGCCCATCATTTCCATGAGAGGCGAATGAGACTCGATCTCGACTCGAGCCTTGGGGGTTCCGATTGTGTGGTTCAGGATGTACTGAGCGGCCTGGAGCTTGACAGCAGCAGGGACAACGTAGTTGCCCTTCTCGTCCGTGTCCTGATCGCCCATGAGCTGCGTAAGGGTCTTGATCGCAGCGTCCGCGTGGGTCATGAGCTGCTCTTCGCTCAGCAGACGCATACGGCGCTTCGCTTCGGACTGAACGGCCGGCGTAATCCACTTGGGACGACGACCGGCGAATTTCCCGTCTGGCCCTCGGGGCATACCCCGGGAAAGCTCTTCCCAGTCCCATTCATCGACTGGCTTCTGGTAGAGCGTCTCGATGTCTTCGAGAATCTCTTCCTCGGTGCGGCCCTGAGCTCCCGCATTCCTCAAGCGCCGGCGTACAGCGCGAGGTCGTGCGGACTTACCTCCGCCCGGAATAGGCCCCTTGCGAGTTTCTTCCATCTCCTCATCCCGTCATCTCTGGAAGAGGGCCTCCCTGCCCGCTGACGACGGGTGGCGAACAGGGAGACCCTCAGGTCCCGGCGAGGTGGACTCCAGCACGGGGCGTTCGGCCGCAGTCTGAGGCCCGCGACAGCGACTCCGGTCGAACGTTACATACCGTACATTCTGCGTATTGCAGGTGTCAAGGGGAAACCCCGCCGGGACGTCACCCCTGGTGTGGCAATAATCGCAGAGAGTATCTATCTGTTCGAGAGCAGCCCTTCCATGTCCTGGTAGGTGTTCGGTGCGATCTGAGTCAGCTGCCGGAGCATCTCCTTCGCCAACGCCTGGATCTCAAGGTCGGCCGCGTCAGCACACCGCTTTTGGCAGAACTCGCGGAATGCCCGATGGTTCCCGGTGATGTCGAGCAGTGTCTCCGTCATGTTCGGCATGGGCGCTCGAGCGGCCTCCCGCATCCGCTTCCGACGCATCGTGCCGGTGTACTGCGGAAAGTGCTCGTCGATCCCTCGGTTCATCACCCGGAGAAGTCGCTCGTAGCTGCCCCGAGCATGATCCCACGATTCCTGGAGAATCGCCATCATCTCGTCACGGTCAGCCTCGTCCGGCCAGGCGTCGATGAGCGGCGGCACCACGTAGTCCGCTCCGGAGCTGTCCACGAATCGTTGGGACAGCTGGCTGGGCGAGAAATGCCGGTGCCGCACCAGTTCATGCGTCAGCGATCGAGAAACCCCCGTGACCCGAAAGGTAACCGACGCGTGCTCCATGACCGAGAAGTGCTCGTGCTCGATGCAGTTCGCCAGGTGCGGGCGATTCTCCGCAGTTGCACGGTTCGGGCGGTGATGGCTCTGATAGCAGTCCCGAGCGGTGAACTCAGCCAGGTAATCCGCGTCAGTTGTGCCCACCTCCCATGACATAACCTCCGACGCAGAGCCCATGACCGTGGTCATGGCAATGGCTTCAACCTTCATTAGAGTGCAGCCCGGATTGCGTAGTCCTTGCTCTCCATCAGCTTGTTGAGCGCAATGGTGAGCTGCGGACCCTCGAGACCGGGCATGTTGAGTAGCTCGACAGCCAGTTCGTGGAACAACTCCGAAATGTCCCTAAGCTGGCCCTCCGGCAAATGCTTGCCCCGAGTGAAGTACTTCGCCGCCTCCTGGATGGACGGGTGGTGACGCGCCGAGGCATGGGCAATGGCCTGACTCACTTCAAACGACATCGTGCTCTCCCTCAATTGATCCAGTGCTTGCAGTGCAGGAATTCCGAGAAGGCTCACGAGTCCTGGAAGGCTGCCATCGCCTTGTTCATAGCGCCGAGGAAAGTATCCCCCACACCAACGGACGTGAGCGTGTCCCTGCCGTTCGGGTTTCCGTGGACGATGATGACCTCCCATCGGCCCTTGTCCGTGGGCCCGCTGAACGTGAACCCGACCGAGATGTTTCCACCGGTTTGGCCCAGCCGTTCGGTGACCTCACGGATCTGCTCGCTGAGCAGGCGAGACTCTTCCTCGGTGATTGCTACGGCCATTACTGTCTCCTGTTCTCCACGTGGTCACAGCATACTAGCCGTGTTTCTCCGTGGAAAGTTCGGTGTCCCCAACTGGATCCGGACTCGATCCTCTTCCCGCACGTGATACACCGACCAAGATAGGTGCCGGGCGGGAGGCCAGGGGATGACCGGCGGGCCCGAAGTACGTCAGTCGGTGAAACGGGGCGGGGCTTGCCATTGCCCACAGATGATGTTTGCTGACGAGCAGATGCAGCCATACCTTCCCAATCCAGACGAATGGCCGGACAAAGATGAAGTGGAGGATCGGGTGCTCCCACTCGAACTCACCCACGTGGCGGACTCGTACTGTTCGTCCCTGCCTAGCCATGACGGTCCATCCCGGTCAATGATTGTTCCGTCCCCGTCGGACAGAATCCCAGTCACTCACCATTCGGCGATGGACCCATTCTGACAGATCGGCCTCTGGATAGACAACCGTGTGAGCTTCCCGGCGGTAATGAGCAACGCTGATGCGCGAACGGGGCGGGGGCTCGCCCTCAGCATCGTCTGCAAGGCGCTTCAGTCGCTCGCTGAGCGCCCGGAGCATCATCGCCCGACGTTTCCCCCGCTCCCGTTTCGCTGGCATGTCTCAGGCGCTCTCAGTGGCCGTGAGTGCCGAACAGCAGGGACAGGGCGACGTACAGGCGGGGGCCCCACTCTTTCAGGCCCTCGCGGTCTTCCTTGCTCATGCTGTGCCAGATTTCGGCGGCGCTCAGGTAGTCGGGCCGGAATGCCGAGGGAGTGACGTATCCCACACAGAGTAGTGGGTCCAAGCCGTTCTCCTGGGCGAACTTCATCCCCAGGTCATGCAGGATCATCGAGATCGGAACCGGTGTCTCGCCCACCGCGCCGATGGCGATGATGTACTGGTGGAATTGCGGCTCGGCAGGGATGGGTCCGGGCTCCTCGGTCAAGGGTACATCCGTCATTGCAATTCTCCCGTCGTCAGTGCGTCTTCCTCAGACCAGCCTGCTGTACCTTCGCCAGATACTGGTCGAGAATGGCCATTACTTCCTCTGCGGCCCGATCGTGCTCGGTGTTTACCGCCCATTCGTTCAGGTCGTTGTGCAGATCCATCATACAATCCAGGATCTCCGATCGACCGGCGAGACGCAATTCTACGTCGGAGACGGCCAAGCACAGGGAGCGGAGTTGGTCGGACAGGGGCACGTAAAAGTCCTAACGTGAAGGGCCACATCAGAACCAGAATGATAATCTGAACATAAGCGGAGGTGCTCGGGGTCATGTCAGTTTACCTTCTGGTTACTTCCGGAGTCGATCACGTTAAATGCCACAATGATCAAGCGCGCAAGGTGGCAGCGCGGGCGAGTTTTACGAATTCTCTCTCAATGCCCTTAACGACCTGGGCCTCTGAAGCCGTGTACGAGTTACGCACAATCGCCACGGCTGCCGCGCATCCTCGCATTACCCCTCGAGCAGTACCAAGCCTAGATGCCCGCTTCCGCTCGACATCGACCCATTCTGGGAGAGTATGCTCCTCCTCGTGAGTCGTCTGGGCTTGTTCTTTCACTTCAAGGTACCGGATCGTTGCTTCCAGTAACTCCGTCTCCAACTGCTCGATCAGCGAGGGCCCAGCGAACCCACCATGGGTGTTCTCGAGAGTCCGTTCCACCTTGCGGGCAATTCTGCGCTCGGATGTTTTTCCTCGCCTCGGACCCCTGGGCATAATAATCCTTGTCTCGATCAGGCCTAAGAAACCACCAACAAACAGACCGATCGAACCGGCGATTCCGACGATTGGCCTGGCGCATGAGCTTTCGAGAGGGATGCTCGAAGCCCCAACTATCAATGAAGAGTTTACCCCCGATGGTCACGGGAGCAATTTATACCCCAAGGAGTCATTTGTCATTCTGTAAGTTGAATCTATAACTATCAGTGACCTTCCGGTACGCGGCGCACCAAAGATGGATGCCGCTCGTTACTCCGCCTGGCCGCGCGCCCCTTGGCGGGAATCGGAACGTAGAACTTCTCATCCATGTGCGCAATGATGCGGCGTTCCCAGGCAGGCGCGTCCGGATCCACGTCTGCATGGACCAGCCTCAGGCGAATAGAGTCGTGCTGATCCTGCACCTCGTACTCGTCAATCTGGCACCAGATACCCTCGTGAAGAATGACGTTACCCTGGCCGAGATCCCGTAGTTTCTCCCGCGGCAGGACAGACAGATCCACACCCGACAGGGTTTCCCTTCCCTCGACCTGCGGTTGTGCGATCTCGTCCCGAATCTTCAGCGCCTGTCGCATTTCCTCAGCGCTGGAGAATGGGTGGTATGCAGCTGCTGCTTTCTCATCCATACTGCTATCCTATCCGTGCAGTCGAGAATGGCCAAACTTCTGAGCGCGACGGTGGCGTCTACTCATCGGCTGAGTCTTGAACATCTCCGAGAATTTCTGGACTTCCCGGATTCGTCGCTCCATTTGCTCCTTCATCTCCACGAGCAAACCAGGCAGTTCCTCCACCGTCGTGTTGAGCCGGGCTGCTAGCGCCTCTGCGTCCTCCATTTTGCTCGGCATCTCCGTGCCGGGAATGAGGGGAACCGTAGTCTCGCTTGAGTCGGTCGAAGAATTCTGTAGGAGGTTCTGATGGATCGAAGTGCCGGCGTCCATGCCGGGCTGCGGGGAAGGTGTATCCTCCAGCTCCCGCCATTCCGTCCGGGGCAGTTTGCCGTCGAACGCGACTTCTGATCGACGCTCGAGTTCCCGGTTCTGCTCCATCGCCCACTCGCTCGTGCCCACCTGATCCGCGTACATCCGGATCTGTTCTTCCGAGTTCACGTTCCAAATCCTCCACTCGTCCATACAGCATGATCACGGCCCAGACCAGGACACATGTGAACGTGGCAAGCATTCCGTAAGCCACGATCAGCCAGAAGTGTAGCATCAGAACTTCTGCTTACATGCCTCGCACGGCCAATTCTCCGGGTCGTCCGGGTCGCAGGTGCACATTACTCGCCGCCCCTCCCTCGGCCAATGTTCCTAATCGCTTCTTGGACCGTTTGTGTTTCTGTCACCGTCTCGGTCTCTCGCCGAGTCGGTTTTTCCACCTGCACGGTTTCCGGGGGAGCGGTTTTGGTCACTGTCACCTCACGGACCTGAGGCGGGGGAGGCGGACCAGTAACCGTCACAGTAGCCGTTCTTGTCTCTACGGCTGTCACAGGCGGGGCTGTGGCCGTCTCAGTGACCGTCGCAGTGGACGTGATGTTCTGCCCGGTCGTGGTTACTACCGGAACGTTGGACCGATAGATAATGGCGCCGGTAAGCGATCCCACACCGAGGGCGATTGCACAGGCGGGACCGATCCATCGCTTCAGGAATGCCGTGGAAGGGAACCGCTCGCGGACAACGGGCATCTGCTGAGTCATTCGTCCCTCTCACGCCGACGGATGTTCATCTCTTCCCGGTCATCGTCCGGGTCCTCCGGGTGGGCTCGGGGACGAGGCGCGCCGGCGAAGTGCGACTGAGAGGCGAAGATGGACGGATTGAATCCGGGCACGGGAGGATTCGGATCGAAGTTCTTGTGCTGGGTGCCGATGGGAATGTTCTGCAGGGTCTCCGGCGGGAAGTCAAACCCGGAGATACTGCCCGTGAAGTCGTAGCGGACTTTGTCCTGTTCTGGATCGTGGATTCCGTCCCCGCTGTTCTTAGCCCACGGCTTATCGGTTGTCATTCCGGGCACCATCCTCGTCGTAGGTCCGCTTCTCGCCGTCCGGCATGGTCAGCTCGAAAACCACTTCCTCGTTGTCCATGCGGCTATTCTATCATCTATCGGTCAGAGATACCGAAGGCGGGAGACTGCGATACAGAACGCCGTGTGCTCATCGCGCTTACCGCAGCGGAAGCACTTCGGCTTGCGGCAATGCCGGATGGTGACCAGGACTAGGGCCACTCTTTGCCGCGTGATTGCATGGCGGATCGTGTCAGTTCCCATGAGGCAAGGGTACCGAAAGTAAGAGGATACTGCATAGGCGAAGGAACCCAGGCGCCCGATCTCTGGATCTCAATCCAGCACCTTTCCCGGGAACACCCCCGGTCTCTCTGCCGCAGATACCACCGGATAATGCGCCTCTGCTTAGCCGTCAGGTGGCTCTTGTATCCTCGCCAGCCGTCAGACCGATTCTTGTCCACAGATCGGCCCGTGCGGGTCTTGGCAGTTACGTATTCCCGGCCCGTTGTCGGATCCGTTTCTAGTATCCGTTCCCGGCCCTCAGCTCGAGTCTTGGGCTGGGTCATCCTCTTCCCTTAGATCTAAGTCTTCACCCTCGGGTACTACGCGAAGATAGCTCTCAGGCTTTGATTCCCAATCCTCCGCATGGCATGGACAAACGCATTTGGCCTCGCAGAACTTGCAAGTACCCGCCCGCTTGGCTCCCTGATAGCCGGTCATGGACTTGCAGTAGTAATGCAGCTGAGGCTGGCCATCTGCTACCGCGTGATGACAGGCCGTGGACAGATAGTCGTGAATGATTACCTCCGGAAACGGGAAAGTGTCAGTCATAGCTCTGCCATTCCAATTGCCTCGTCGCGGCTAATGTTCCCGCGGATGGTGAGCGAACCGGGAGTGCCCATCGGCTCATCAGTTCTTACCTTGATGGCGTAGAACTGCCCATTCTCTTGCTCGTAGATGGACACCCGGAACTGCTTCTCTACATTTCGGACCTGCAACTTCAACGTAACCTTCATGCCTTTACCTCCGCCGTAGAATGCCGGGTGAATCCGCAGAACAGAACAGAGAATACCCCGTTGTGGACGAGGCAGAGAAAGTCAATCCGAACCTGCGGACCGTCGGGCGTCCATCGGCTGGGACTACCTTCCAGAGTGACGCTTCTGCCCTCGCATACCGGACACTGGATCACTCCGCTTGGAAGAATGAACTCTGGCACGGGACTCGACGGAGGCAAGAATGCCAATGTCTTTACCTTTCTCGGTCAGGCGCCAGACGTGCAGTTTCCGACCGCCGCCTCGTGGATTGTCCTGCACCGAGAATTCTATCAGACCCATCTCTTGGAGACGAGGTAATGTGAGTTGCGTGGTATTGCTCTGTCCAGCGCCTATTCTCCGCGCTATCTCTGACCCCCACAGCCCGTCCGGTTCTTTGTCCAGCAGCAGAATGACCCGGATAGCCGCGGCGGACGGAGTTGTCTTAGCGTCCCGACCTAACGTCCGCCACACCAACTGTTCCCATTCCCGGTAGAGCGAGCTCTGGCGCATTCCTAGGCTCGTCTTGTTAGTATCCGTCGATTGCACGCCCACCACCCTGTTTTCTTGTCGTCATTTCCCTGTCCCAGATCGCCGCTAAGCGTCGAGAGTGCGCCCACCCGAGGGCATACTAGTGGCCCCACCTCTGAGCGTGTTCATGGACGTCTGAGGCGTCTTCTACGCGCCGATGGCAATCGCTCTCACAGCACGGAATGTACCCCAGCTGAATTCCGCGGGCTACGGCCTCTGGTGCATTCCGAACGTCCATGTCCGCATACAGAGCCTGGACATAGTTCTGGATGGTGGCCACGGCGAGGAACTTACCCTGCCTAAGCGGATGGCGGTTGGGAATCTTCATCTCCGTGACGGCTTCTCCGCGAGACCAGGCGAGAAGAATCCATCGGCGGTATTGAGCCCACGAGTCGGGGTCCTTTGGCGGCGGCATTACTTCTCACCCGGCCATTCCCGGAATTCTGCCCGGACATACTGAGTGTGCCGTCTGCCCTGCCCGAACCGTCCGCGGAGGAATGCCTCATTGACCGGATCACCATCGGGCTTTATGCCCAAACCCTCGAGAATGGTCCTGACTTCCCGTTCGGAGAGAAAGTCCGCATCCGGGTACCGGATGTACTTACCATCGGCGTCGGTCATTCCCGGCTGTGTGCCAGCGGACCTATTGCTGGACTTGTTCGGCGCCTGCGTAGCCGATGGTTGATGATTAAACTCATACCGAGACGGGTCAAAGGTCCCATTCCTGCGGCAATGGTCGCAGCCGTAGATAGGGCCATCAGACAATGGGCAGTCCTTTAAGAACTCATCCGGTATTCCGGGCCCATGGCTGGACGGTGTCTCTTCGGATGTACCAGGGGAGCAAGGTCCATTCTCGGGCACGCGGCTCGTCTTTCTCTCGTGCCGTTTCTGCTCGCCAGAGGTTGTTCTTGGGGTTCTGGCAAAGGCAGCGGGGTTCACGGCAACGGGCAGTAACTGACATACTGCACCGTATTCGAGCCGGTTGATCTAGGGCAACTTAGGTGGGAGGAATGTTATCCAGACACGGCGGAGCCGGGGATGCCTTAGTCCTTGGTAAAGAATACCTGCCAGATGACTGGCTTCTCGCCATAGAAGCAGGTAATCCGGTTATCCTTTCCAACCTTGTGGCCTTTGGGCACGGCATAGATAAAGAGATTACGGCTGAGGCTCACCCGGCGGACAATTCTCTGGCAAGCGGGGCAAGTGAAGTTTAGCCCATAGCCAACTACCATCTGCATTAGGCCGGCTCTTCCGGGAGAAACTCAGTTCCGTCCATCTTGTACCTGCGGCGCATGGTCTTAGAATCCCTCTGCTTGAATGGACGTTCTGGGCCCATAGAGGTCCGGTATTCTGTGGCTCCATTGAAGGTCAGTTGATAAGGCGCCGTCTGCCCGGTTACCTGAGAGGTTGGAGCTGGCAAGGTAATGGTCCGCATATCCGAGACCTCGAGGTCTTCTGGGGTCATTCTGTCGCAGACCGGGCAGAACAGAACATTCTCTCGACTGGACCCGCGCGGAAAGTTGAACTGGACCAATAAGCTCCAGCGGGCCACGGACTTTTTGCAGACATTGCAGTCTTCCGTCAGGTTAAGACGTAGCGGATCCATCTTGTCCTCTCATTCTGGGTCCCACGTACCAGGACTCCGGGTGGACGACTCGGACTGGCTCTCCCTATTGTTCAGAGCAGCCCTCAAGAATTCCAGCTTCTCCAGTTCATAATCAGACAGACATCCGTCCGTACTAAGACTTACTCGTTCTTCTCAACCTCTCGCATCGGTCCACCGCACCAACAACAGTAGGACCATTCTACATCCCCGAACCTCTTACAGCGCCCGGCACACACTCTCTGACCTGCATGTTCTGTCCCAACCTCCCTTCCGCCATTCTCCTCCCACCTCCTAATCTTGGCGGCTATTCTCCGCAGTTCCTTATCCACCTTCTGCTTGAACTGGAAAGCCCTCTCGTCCCTCAAAGTCCTAGCAGTCTTGCCCACCGTCTTCTGCTTAGGCCCCGAAATCTGTCCCACAGCGTCAGCCTGACCAGAGTTCACCCTCCATCCGGCATTCTCAACCTTCCCGTCGGCCTTTCCTACCACACCACGAGCGCCGTCCAGCGGATGGCTCCCCACACCCGCACCGACGCCGCCATCCGAGTAAGTCCTCGCCCAGAGCTGCTCATAAGCAGTCTGAAACGGCTCCGGCAGAATCCTGCCGTCCATCAGCCCTCAGTCCCCTCGGCCTGCTTATCCACTACTTCTTCACCGCCCATGCCGACGGGTCAACGCCACAGAGCAAGAGAATGTGCCTCACCTTGTCTCGCTGACGCTCCCTGAGCACCTCAGAAGTACAGTCCCAGACCGCATCTCCTCGGAGCTTCATCACGAACTTAGCCGCCTCGTCCATCTGCTCAGCGGTTATTCTCGGCGAGCTGACAGGCTCCGCAGACTTCTCCGACGGCCGGTCCCCCGCACCCGTGACAGACATTCATCGTCCCCTCTCGTCTTCCCCTAGCCACTCGTCGATTCTGCGGTCTAACTTTGGCGTCGTAAACAGCCAAGTCCTTAGCGTCACTGCTGGCTCTGTTGGATCGATCGGACCCCAGGTTCTCATCCGCCATATGACCATCGCCAGACCAATCAGCGTCATGCTCCGCCTTCCCTTCGGCAACTCTGGAATCATATCAACCATCAGATCATTCCCCCAACTGCTCGTGGTTCATATCAGACGGCCAGAAGACTTTATTAGATTAGACGACGCCGTTGTGTGTTCATTTATTATTTTGTCAGCGTGTACTACGTACACACGCTAACAAATAAACAAATACACATGCACGACTGAGGGGGCAAAACCAAATGATGCTCGTCTTAGTCCTGCTTCCAGTCCCACCAGGGCGTTATTCTCAGCGACGACAAATCGTCGACAAACCCCAACAAATCCCTCTGCAGACGTCACCTGATATGATCGTCCAACACATGCCACAGGCTGTAATCAAGACACGCATCATTCACACCTGAGAACCGCATACCCCGCATGCTCAAGGAGCGCAATGACTGTCGCCACAGAGGACGTTCTTGACCGCCGGATGGCGCGTCAGTTCCTCGACCTCATGTTCCCAGACAATGGGAAGAGCGGATTCATCGCGGTGTCTTTCAAAGTGCCGGAGGAAGCAGTCGGTCGGCGAGCAGATCGTCGGTTCAATGACTACTACGTTCCGCGTCACTGTAAGCCTGACAACCGCTACGGCTGGGCAGACGCAGCATTTCCGTCCCACCAGAAAGACCAGCTGCTCGACGTCGTAGAGGAGCGTATGCGCGTAGATGAGGTCAAAGTCATGATCTCACCCGCCCTATTCGCTCGCCCGGACACGCGCCGGCTTAAGGACGTTGCGCACGTCTCCGTGCTCCACCTCGATTACGACGCACCCGAGGGCCAGGAAGGGCTCCCGCAGACGCTGTACGCAGCCCTGAAGCGATGCAGAGCGATCCTCGTAGAGTCAGGGCGTAAGGGCAATCTGCACGCTTACATCCCCGTTCAGGGTCTTGACCTAGAGACGCATTGGCGCTTGAGCTACGCACTCCGGGACAAGTTCGGTGCGGACGATAAGATCCGCCCTAACGACCTGCTCACCCTGCCCGGTACATGGAACTTCAAGGACCCTGACCAGCCCTCTAAGGTCCGGCTAATCCCTATGGACAAGGGCAGGCCGCGCCCCTTGAGCGGCGAAGACGAGGTCATCGACCGCCTCGGTCTTGCATCATTCATGAAGAACGTCCCGCCATTCGCCGGCGCAGTCGAGGTTGATCCCAGCCGAGCCAACCTAAAGCGAATCGGCGTTCGCCTTCTGCAGCGCCTTAACCGTGAGGCTAGGAATGGCCAGGGCGAAGACCTGTCCGAGGCTAACTTCCGCATTATCAAGATGTGCAAGGAGAACCGGCTCCGGCCGGAAGAGACCTTCGCATTCATGCAGCAATTGCCGGACGACCTCTACAAGTTCGCCGACGATGAGAGTCGGCTGCTCGAGGACATCGGGCGTATCTGGGACAAAGCCGGAAAGCGAGAGGCATCCGCCACACCACCGCCGACGTCATTCACCCGCACGACGCCCGTGGATGAAGAGGACCTCCAGATCGATGAATCGGACGTAGTCGAGGACGAGCCCAAGCAGACATTCTACCGCCTGGGTGATCTGATCGCCGAAGTCGACGCCATGCCACCGCCCGTTTATCTCGTGGACCAGGTCATTCCGCGCGGAGACTACGGCGTTATCTCGGCAGACAGCAAAGCCGGAAAGACGTTCATCATGATGGACCTAGCATTGTCTGTTGCCGCCGGCATGCAATGGGTGGATCAGTTCGACGTCTCAGAACCAGGTCCTGTTCTTATCTTCGTCGGCGAGGGCGGAAAGCGTAAGATCGTACGCCGTGTCCGAGCTATCGCCCGGCATAAGGGCATTCCGGACCATCAGCTACTCGGGCTGCCCATTGACATTTCAGAACGAGCACCGAAGCTTCTGGACGAGGCAGTGCTAGAAGAGCTGCGCCATAAAGTCGCTGAGCTGCGGCCCATTCTCGTTATCATCGACCCGCTTTATCTTGCCGCGTCAGGCGCGAATACAGCGTCTCTGGTGGATATGGGCTCACTGCTCGAGAAGGCGCAGCACATTGCTCAGCGAGTCGGCGCTTCCCTCGTGATCAGCCATCACACTAAGAAAGCAGCAGCGGATACGAAGAATGAAGAGGCTCCACACCTCCGTACGTCGGGTGTGGGGATCAATGAGTGGGGCCGCTTTCTTATCGCCATTCAGGTGCTTACCAAGAAGGTGGTCAATCACGACACCGGAGAATCTGAGACCATTACCAAGTGGTTCTTGCGCGGCGATGAAGTGGCGGATCTCGAATACCACTTCGCCATGAACGTTCACGTAGAAGACCGCAGTGATCTGATGTCGCCCATGCATTACGCCATGGGCCCGCAAGGCGAAGAGGAAGTTCTTCGTAAGAAGGACTGGAGAAATGACCCTGCTTTTGGCATTATGCAGAAGATTATGGCTGAGCTCGAGAACCACCCAGGCGGGGTCAAGCAAACCGTATTGCTCGAAGAATGCGGGCTGAAAGCAAAGCCGCAACCGAGTGCAGCCACAAGACGAGCTCTTGACCAACTGGAACAGCTCGGCTGTATCAAGCGGGAAATTGCCAAGGGTCGTGGCGGACCCACTCTCATTACACCCACTGGAAAGCCTTTGCCGGATCCGGACGAGGAAATGAAAGAAAAGATCGGGAATATGAGCTTTGACTTCTCTGACCCAGATGCGCCCACGCCGTCCGGTGACAATATCGGAGAATACATCGACGTGGACATTTAGTCCACCAGAATGCCCCCTCCCCGGAATGGGAAGAGGGCTATTCTGATCAGGCGCGCGGACGCAGATGGCCATCCCAAGGACAGCCTCCCGTCAAGCGGTCAGAACGTCAGTGCGTCGATCAGCCCCGTCCACATGATGTAGAAGTTGAAAGCGATCACGTGCAGGCCCCAGAAGATGGACGCGCGGATCGTGGGATGGACGATCGCCCCCACGATGAGCAGGGAACAGATCACGATCACAGCGATGTGGATCGCCTTGTCGCGCGTGTAGTCGGGGCGACTGTCGGGTTCGTTCGTCGTCATGCCATGAGTCTATCAGACAGCCACGCCACACCCAAGGCGAACGTCTCAACCATACGAACTAACTTCTCAGCTTGCCGCAGACCACGTTGTCCGATAGAGTTCACCCATGCCGATGACGAACCGCCCCTCTATCACCGATCTCTTCCGCTCGATGACCGCCAGCCGCGCCGAATCTGAGGCCCTGGCTGCCGAGGGCCACGAGGCATCCGCGCTCGTGATCTCGCACGAGGCGGACATGGACCAGGCCCTGATCATCGCTCGGCTGGGCGAGCTGGCCGCCTGAATCCACCACACCGCCCCGACGCATAAGGACCGGAGGGGATCTAGTCCTAGCGCCGGGGCGGTGAGCCTCCCAGGGACGGAGGGAGATCTAGAGGTCCTCCACGTCCATTTCCCGCTTGATCTCCACTTGGACGATCTGCGGGCTATTCACGCGGACGCGGATCTGGTTGTCGTCGCGCACGGCGAGAGCTCGCTGGCCCCAGCCGAGCAGAGTGCCCTCGATAACGCCGTCCGGCGTGTGGACCCTGACGTCGAAGCCCACTCGGCCGTTCAGCTGGCCCCGAGTGATGGTTTCCCATTCCCGGGCTCGAGCACGTCTGCACGCGGCCCGAGCTACCTTGGTGTTGGGATGAGTGCAGCCCGTGTGTGGGTGTCGGATGGGAGCGAGCGAGCTAGTCACGGGGACGCCTCTCGGTTGAATCGATGCGGGCAATATTAATCCCTGCCGCTCACGGAGAAACAGGCATACCCGATACAACGATCGTGTGAGTGGCACTGGCGCTCAGATCGCCCCTGACGCCCTACAGTACCGCCCCCCGAGTGAATCCCTCACGTCGCGTGACTGGGCGCTCAGCGGCGCTCTCAGCGTCCAGTACGGCGCATCCATGACGACGCCGCACACTCGACGATGCCCCCCACCCGGATGGGCGAGGGGCGTTGGTCGAGGGAATCAGTAAACCGGTAGGCCCCGCTCGCGCAGATGTGCCCGCTGGTGGGCAACCTCGACGTTGGCCGCAGCTCGAGCGGCAGCCTCAGTGGCGTGCCAGCTGAGCGCGAGGGATGTCAACTCGTTGCGGACACCGGAGGCGGACGAGTTGAGGGTGGCGACCTCGTAGCGGTCGTTCGCGTTGCGGAAGATCGCGACACCCCATCGCTGGCCGTCGGTGAGGTGGCGGGCAATTTCAGTGCGGTTGTTCGTCGTCATGAGATGACTCTACCGGAGAGCCGCCCCCCCGGTCAAGGAGAACGGCTAGTCCGATCGGTCAGTTGGTGTCGGCCGCAGCACGGGCCTTCCGGCAAGCTGCACGCGCGGACTTCGAGCTCTCGTGGCTGCACTCGGCGTGCGAGCCGGCAACGCGCGGCTTGGCGTCGGCCTTGGACTGCAGATCGTTCAGCAACGCACGACCGGAGAAGGGGCCAGCCGGCATGGCATCAGCAGCGGCGGTCACGGCCTCTTCGGCGTCGGCCGGGGTCTCGAGCACCTTGGCTCGGCCCTTCGGCTTCACGTAGATGGTGAATTCCTGGTCGGTGTTGATCCCGGTTTCGCCCTTGACGCGGATGGCGATCGTGGCGTCAGTCAAGCCCCGCCCGAGCTGCTCGAGCACCCAGGCCTTCTCGACCGAGTGGGCGGACTTGTATTCGATCAGGGTGCCGGGGCGGAGGTTCGCGTTCGTCGTCATGCAGTAAGTCTATCAGAGCCGCCGGGCCGTCCCAAGGCACACGGTTGGTCCATCTGGTTTAGTCTGTCAATCGAGCGATGACGGGCCCATCCACCAGAAAACC
>Ga0247828_10000154_pt1 | contig 25004 bp, 50 predicted proteins | sample 12C_Control_Day3_FD_192425 | JGI IMG/M metagenome (GOLD analysis project Ga0247828, IMG submission 192425) | Soil microbial communities from agricultural site in Penn Yan, New York, United States - 12C_Control_Day3 | ecosystem: Environmental > Terrestrial > Soil > Agricultural land | place... | reverse complement strand
CCACGAGTCGCCGTACGACGCGTGCTTCTTCGCGTGCAGGTCTTTGACGAAGTCGTAGAACGCCCGTACAGCCTCGCTGGTGGGTGCGCCGGTACCCGCGCCCGCCGCACCGCTGCGCGACGTCTGAGGGGCCTCTGAGAGCACGCTGGCGGGCACGCGACCTATTGCCACGGCCAGCGCCGTGCCGTGGAGCATCTCGAGCCAGCGGGGCTCGCGCTGCCAGTACCACGCGATGGCGATGGCCCACGATCGGAACAGCGGCTCATCGAAGTCCTCGAGAAGTTCCGGCGTGGCCTGCCCCGCACGACACATCCCCTCCCACGAGAACCAGCGGTCGATCATGATGTCCACCCACTCCAGGGTCCGGTCCATGTGGTCCGGCATCTGGAACGGGGTGATCGCGTGGGGGAACGGGTCGTTCTCGAGACGACTGGCCTTGTCCCAGTGTGGTGCGTAGAGATGCAGGTTGCCGATGTTGAACGTGAGGGTGCCCACGGTGTTCCCGATCAGGTGAGCCACGATCTCCTGGAGGGTGCTCCATTCGAAGGCGTTGATGCCCGACCAGCCCCACATCACGTCGTTGGACCGCACGGTCACTGTCAGGTGCAGGGCACCGAGGCGGCTCTGGAACTGCAAGAAGTCGTTGCAGGGGATGTCCTTGCCCGGATTCGTGTCCATCTTCGGGTCGTAGATCGAGATCACCGCACGCCGGGACAGCGGGTCTTCCCTGAGCACATCCACGACGTGGGCGAGTTGGTCTCCCCCGATCAAGCCCTCGTCGTTCTGATGCGGCCAGCCGCCCCACATCCTGATCCGCGGACCATAGCCCCCGCGCCACGTCTTCCCGTCGTCGGAGTAGTCCTTGGCTCGCGGCAGGTACGCGCTCAGCCACTCGATGTCGTTGCGCCCCGCCAGCACCCACATCGTCTCAGCGATCTGCGCGAAGACGTTGGCCTTGCGGTTGAGGCTGAGAACCTCACGGTGCTGCGGGTCGGTCAGGACGATCTGGGTGTTCAGCAGTTCCTTCACCCGCCCGTTCCTGCTGCCGACCTCGTCACCGATGTCCAGCAGCCGTGAGCAGATAAACGGCAGCGCCTCGGTCACCGTTGGAAACGTGTACTTCTGGTTCATGTGTCGCCTTTCTCGATGTGTTGCCTACACCTAAGCCTAGCAGGTGGGGCTAGGCGATGAACAGTGGGGAGTTTCTACCACCACTGCGGAAGGACCGGAGCGGGCTGAGCGCCGGGGTGTGCCGGTCGGTACGGAGTCTTCTTGCGCGGGTTGACTGTCTCACGGACGTACTTGCCGAACTCGCAGAGGGTGTTCTGCACGTCCATCGGTGTGAGGGGGCGCTTGTTCAGCCTGACAAGCGGGTCGTCCCTCCAGTCGACGGTGAGGTCGTGGATCACGTTCTCCGGCTTCTTCGAGGAGTTGATCAGCGCGGCACCGCGGATGGCACCGGGGCCAGCCACGACGAACGACAGGTCCGGCTCTTCGTCCTCGGGGTGGAGGTAGAGCCAGTCGGTGAGGATCTGCATCGACAGGAACTTCCCGAGGCCGGGGGTAGACCGCAGGATGGAGAACCGCTCTTCCTGGGTGGTGGCCGCTAGGAACGCCCTCCCATTGTTCACGAGGAACGAGCCTGTGACGCGCAGCGCCCCACCCACCTTGTCGTTCGGGGTTCCCGGCTCCGGGACGATGATGTACGCACCGCTGAAGACCCGGTTCCCGCTCTTCCGGTAGGCATCCAGAGCCTGGAACAGAATAGCCTGCTGGTGGACAAACTCTGTCGCAAGAGGGAAGTGCCCCAGCGCGGCTCGCATCGCGTACCACGTCGACGGCTTGTTCGTCAGCCGGTAGAAGACCAGCCGGGCGATCACGTTCGCCGGGTCCTCGTCCTGCAACTCGAACACGAACTGCGAGCCGGGGTCCAGCACGCGGAACATATTCGTGAACTTGCGGTTCGCCAGCACCGGGTCGTTGGTCCACGGCTGAGGCACGTCGTACTGGCGGGCGAGCCAGATCTTGTGCCTCTCCCACACCATCCCCCGGTAGAGGTCCAGCATCTTCTCGTCTTCGGTCATCAGTGTCCTGCCTTGTACCAGTCGTGGGCGGGCTTCCCGCTTGTCAGGGGGAAGGGAACTTCTCGGAACTTCGTGGTGAAGCACGCTTCGGCTTCAGCCTTCATGGCCTCGTGGTTGTCCTTGGGGAACGAGAAGACCACGGCGTCGTGGACCGTGATCTTGAGGTAGTGCAGCAGGCCCGCGTCTCGGCACCGGATCAACCCGTCCACGAGTAGTTCGCGGGTGCCGTTCTGGCCGTACAGAGCAGGAGACTGGGTGTACTCACGTCCCGGCTCGAGGTAGAGCACCCCACCCCACGCATTCCGCAGGGTGCCGCTCTCCCCTTCTTCACGTGCCTTCTTCATCCACTTGGCGACCGACGGGTAGGCCTCGCCGAACTTCTTGATCACGTCGTGGCCCTTGGACAGCGGGATGCCCACCGTCTCGCTCACCCGCTTGCCCCCAGCGCCGTACGGAATGGCGTGGGTGGCGTCCTTCGCCCGCTGACGAAGCCCCTTCGGGTCCGTCTCGAACTTGTCGCCGAAGCACCATCGCGCCGTCTGGATGTGCGCGTCGAAGTTCGGGTTGGTCATGTCTCTCAGGTAGCGCCGGTCTCCACTGTACGCCGCGACGACACGGGCGTCAGCCGCGGAGAAGTCCATCTCGTACAGGACGTGGTCCTCAGCGTCGGCCACGAAGTACGACTTCTCCACGGCACCCGGCCCCCGCGCTGTCCAGACAGACAGGCCGGGGCTGGACACCGAGAAGCGCCGTGACCGCTGGAGCGACGTGATCTCCGGGTGGACAAACCCGTCGTCCTGCACGTTGTCGAGCGCGAGCCGCGCCAGCGACCGCTGTCCCAGCAATTCGCCGAGCGCCTCGCCGAGCGCCTCGTTCTTCGTGCCCTCGGTCACACCCTTGATCGCGTCACCGGACAGGGACGGTGCGCCCTTCTTCGTCTTGGGCAGCCGCTTCGCATCCGGCCCCAGGATGTCTAGGATCGCCTGCTTCCCCGCGTTGCTCCTCCACGGCTGCTTCCCCTTCGTGGGGAACCCGTAGTCCATCACCAGATCAACGAGCAGGGCGTCCTTCCGGCGCTGAAGTTCCAGCACCCGTGCCTCGGCCACTGGCCGGTCCACGCGGAATCCGTTACGGCTGATCTGGGCGTTGATCGCCGCCACCTCTTGCTCTCGCCACTCGTAGTCCGTCGGGTGGGCGACGCTGAACATGGCCCGCGCCAACTCCCGGTCCGCCACCACGTCCTGTCGCGCATAGGCGCGGTACTCGTCGTTGATGGGGATCTCGCCGATGTCGCAGCCGTACCGTTTCGCCATCTCCTTCAGGTCACCGTGCTTGCCGGGGATGCCGAAGGTGAAGCATGTGTTCTCGAGCGAGTGGAACGCCATCGCGGACCCCGGCGAGTTCGAGAGTTGGACCACACCCCTCGCGTTGAGGAAGCGGTCAGGTGCGGGGGTGACGCAGGTTGCGTGGATGAAGGTGTCGAACACCGGGAGGTTGAGCGCTTCGTCGCCGAGCAGGTAGGACAGGTCGTAAGAGTGGATCTGGTGGCCGATGATCAACCGGGCCGACCGCAGCGCGTCGACCACCTCGTCGAAGTCTTCGGTGACCACCACGTCACCCTCGCCCCATGCGTACTGACCCAGCCGGAAGAAGTCACGGGGGTCGGTGTTCCAGCGGTGGTCCGACGAAAGGGTCTCCGTGTCGAAGGTGAGCACGTCGTCGTCGAACATGTGGAGGTCCAGCCCGTGCGCCTGCTTCAGCGCGAACTGGACATAGTACTGAGCGTTCGGGTAGCCGACCTCCTTGCGGAAGCCGCCCCCGTTCTGGTCGGGGATCCACACCGTGTCGTGGAACTGCTTCGGCCCAAGAGTGCGGACGGCGGCGTTCTGGTCGAGCAGGTCGAACGCGAGGTCGGCGTCGCCGTCGGTGTACCGAACCTTGAGGGGCCTGCCGAGGGCGGCTAGGGCTGCCTCTCGGATGATGGACTTGGCCGCGTCCGGGAACTTCACCCGGTTCATCGCGATGGTGTCCACGGCCCTCCTGTCTAAAAGGAAAGGCAACCGGGGCGGGGGAGAAAGGCTACGTCGGTAAGAGTGGCAACTACTCCCGACGGAACGACCCCGCCCCGGCTGCGATCAGGGTACCTCAGATGAGGTCGTCGTCGTCGACTTCGATCTCGGCGAAGTCCTCGTCGGGGCTGGATGCACCGCCGCCGAAAGACTCGTCGTCACGGGCCTTCATGATGTTGTTCAGGAAGAACGAAACACCCTTCGACTCGTTGTTGTAGGCGAACGACGTGACGCTGAGGTAGGCCCAGCATCCCGAGTAGATCTCGGTCGCGTCGAGGATGGGCTGGCGGTCGGTGTCGACCAGACCCACCTTCTTCTTGGACCGGGCGTTGAGGAGGAAGTGCCCCTCGTTCTCGGGGTACTTCTCCAGGTCGGTGTCGTCGCCGTCCTGGAACGCGATCTTGAGGTTGCGCGGGATCTTGCCGTTCCACTTCGCGCCCTTGCCGTAGTCCTTGGCCTCCTCGATCGCTTCCTCGATCTGCTTGATGAGGGCCTTGTCCTTCTTGGGGATCAGGGCGCTGGTGCGGAACACACCGTCGTCATCGGGCAGGAAGGTGAACGTCAGTCGCACCGGCTTCTTCGTAACCACTTTCGCCATCAGGCTTCTCCATTCTCGATCCCTGCGAAGTCCGTCTCCGCAGAGTGGAGAGCGTCGGCCGGTGGCCGGGGGTCGCTCTCCTTGGCGAGAGACAGGCGTCCCTCGCTCATCCCGAGGTACTCGCCAAGGAGTTCCTCGAGCCTTTCACCGCCCCCGACCAGTTTGTCCAACTGGCCGAAGGTGGAAATCTTGCGCTTGGACACGTCGTCCCAACCGTATCCCGCTTCGAGGAGGCGCTTGATCGCCTTCTCCTCGTCGGTGATCTTGCGCCGCCCGCCGCTCTGCACGACCTTGAAACCCGGGACCGACCCGGCCTCCTCGTAGGCTTGCTTCAGTGCAGCGTCTTCGATGTCAGTGATCCACCGCTTCAGTTCGCTGGTGCGGCTGTACGCCTCTGCCATCTCATCGCCGGTGAGGACATCGGGGTCACCGAAGTCGATGGCAAGCATCCGCTTCATGCGGGGCTTGCAGATACCGGCCACCGGGCACCATCGGCAGACCTCTTCGCTGGGTCCGAAGGGCGCGTCGTCGCTCAGCGCCAACTTCGCAGCGGGAATGACGTCGTCCCGCCAGTTGAGGAGTTCGTGACGGGTGAGCGTCTCCTCGCTGATGTTGTTCATTCGGGGCTGCCAGACCGTGGTCGTGATCTCGTGAATCGTGAGCGGGTCCTCGATCAAGGTCTCGAGCGCGCCCACCCCGTAGAACCTGAGTTGCGGGTTCCCCACACACTGGACCTTGACACCCGCGCCGTACTTGATGTCGATGACACGGATGCGCCCACTCGGGTACACGATGACCGCGTCGGCGGTGCCCCACACGCCCGGGACGCCGGTGTCCACCACGACCTCGAGGTAGAGCACCGCCCCCTCCTCTTCGGCGAGACACTCCTGGAGGAACTCGATCCACTCCTCGACGTACCGGAGTTGGTCGTCGTGCCAGTCTTCGAGAGCGTTGAGCGCCCAGTCCAGCATCCCGAGATCGTAGTGGCCGACCTCACCGTCCAGAAGCCGGTAGGACGCGACCACTTCGCAGAGCGTGTGGAACATCGTGCCCTCTTCGGCGTAGATGCTGTCTTCCTGCTCCGGCGCGTGGTCCCTGATCATGCGAACCGACGCGGGGCACGCGGTCCAGCGATGCGAGGCACTCGGCCCCAAGATCGCGTGCCCTGTACGTCCTTCACCCATCAGACTGGCCTCATCCACGTCACGGTGACTTCGCCCGGCACGGACCAGTCCACATCCACGATGTGAGCCCCTCGGTTCACACCGTCGTCAGGCTTCGGGATGGGTACGGAGAACCCGTCCTCGTTGACGTCGTAGACGACACGGTGAAGTTGCACGGTGTTCATCAGATGAGGTCCTCCAGGTCGGCCTGGACGTACTTGGCGAACTCCATCTCGAGGACGGCCCGCCACTGGTTCCCGTGCGTCTCGAAGAACTCCTTGATCTCGTCACGGGACGCCAGCCGGTCGAGCCGAGCGCCGTCGTTGATGACGGCGATCTGCTCGCGGTGGGCGTCCGTGAACTCGTCGCGGAGGTAGACGGCTACCTTCATCCGAGCGCCTTGAAGAAGTCGCGGACGTTGTCGGCGTTGAGCTCCCGCACCCGGCTCGCTCCGGCGGCGTCGAGCGCCTCGCGGACCTGCGCGGCCTCACCACCGGCCACCATCTCGGTCGCCTTCTTGACGGCCAGCGCCAGCAGTTCCTCGTCGGACTGCTCGTCGTCGATGTCCTCGTCCTCGTCCTCATCTTCCTCGACGGGCTCCTCGGCCATCGGCTCCGGCTCCGGCTCCGGCTCGGGCTTCGCCTTCTTCTTCGCCGGCGTGCTCTTCTTGGCGGGCTTCGCCTCCGGCTCCGGCTCCTCCAGGTCCTCCGGCTCCGGGAGACCTGCGGTGCCCACCAGCATCGCGAGGATGCGGACGTCGAGGGGCGACAGTTCTTCGGTGGTGTCGATCGAGATTTGCATTCACGCCTCCATGGTGAAGTAGTCGACCACTGTCGGTCGAACAGGGGTGTCGTTGCCCTCGCCATCGCCCGGCCCCACGATCAAGGCCGTGCCGTGCAGGACGACGCCCACACCGAGGATTCGTTGCGCGAACAGGGTCGCGAACGGGTTGGGGGGAAGGCTGCGGAGCAGGCCCTCCTCGTTGACGTAGATCGTTGCCACCTTGCCGAAGACGCCCTCGATGTAGCCGTCAACGACGGCCTGGAACGAACCGAGGCTACTCTCGATCTCGGTGTCTTGGACGGTGCCGTCGGGATCTACGATCACGGCTCTCAATGTTTCTGCCATCTGGCTTCGCCTTTCTCTGGTCCGCCGGGGATGCCCTCCGGCGCGTTGCCTACGCATAGCCTAGCGCGTGGGTTATCTATTGGACAAGGGGGTGCTTCGGTCAGTTGCATCAACCTGAACCATGCTGGTGATCGTGATGACCCCACAGGTGTTGCACTTCCACATCTCGATCATCGTGCTGCTACCGCTCTTCGCTGGGTCGACACCGTAGAACAGGTCTCCGTCCTCGCTGCCACAACACTTCGGGAGACAACGGTCCATCAGATGAGATCCTCCATCTCTCGTCTCTCCACGTCCGCAGGCCAGTGGAACCGCTCCGTCGGCTGGCCGCGGAACTTCGCCAACTTCTGCCAGGAGACGTCCTTCCACCCGTGCTCGCTGCCGGGGATGCGCTTCTCCTTGAGGTAGTTCGGCCCGATCTCGTAGTTCTGGAGGATGTCGTACTCGTACTCCATGAAGAGCGGAAGAGTACGCTCGTCGCGGATCACCGACTTCTCGAGGTTGACGTCCTCGGGCCAGTGGTCGAACGCGAACGACGGTGTGCAGAACACGTCCAACCCGTTCTCCAGCACCGTCGCCATGAGGCCGATGTCCTCGCCGGTCACACCGAAGTGCTCGATGTTCAGCCGGATGTCGTGCTCCTTCATGCGGGCGGTGTTCCAGATCATGGCCTGCCGGGGCGTCGCCCCGCCGTTGAGGATGTAGCGAGTGCGGTGGTTCTCGATGGAGAAGGACATATGGCGCTTGATCATGCCGCCGACCACGGCCTTCGGCTGCTCGGCGAAGACCTCCAGCCCCAGCCGCCCGAACGCCGTGATGGAGGACTCTTCCATGGCCACCAGTGTCCCGAAGTACTCCTCGGCATCCGTCGCCGATGCGACCCCGCTGCACAACTCCCCGATGTTCTTGCCCTGCACCTTCGCCCGCTGGTACATGAAGCGGAACTGGAGTACGTCATCGTCGAGCATGATCACCTCGTCGTGCCCGTACTCGCGAGCGATGTCGAACGCACCCCACCGGGCCGCTCCGCACGAGCCGATCTGGTCATCGGGCAGGCTGACGACCTGGAGCATGGGGAACGCCTCGGCGTACATCTCGGCCTGCGAATCACGGACCACGACGTAGATGTCGTCCGTGCGCTCGTAGTGCTGCATCTTCAGCAGGGTGGGCGCGTCGAGCCGGTTGTACGAAATCACGTACATCGGCACCCGGTCGTTCTTGTCGTGGGACTTGACCCACTCGACCATCTCGTGTAGCAGCATCTATCCGGTTCCCTCTTCTTCCTCTTGCCAGTCGTAGTCCTTCTCTTCCAACTCCAAGATCAGCGTGTTCGTGGCGAGTTCGCGCTGGTCGTCGTTCAACCCCAGCACGTCCATCACACGCTCCAGCGCGTGGCTGATCATGTCGAGTTGCTTCGCCTCGATCTCGACCCGCGCCTGCTCCATGCGGTCAGCGTGGTCCAGGCCCACCACGCGAGAGCGGCGCTCGGTGATCTTGAGGGCCGTCTCGATGTGCTTCCACGACCCCTCCCTGATGCCGTCTTCCAACGACTGCATCAGCATCTTCTGGGTCGCCAACTCTTCCTCGATGAACTGCGAGTAGGACTTCTGCCGGTTCTCCTGCCACCGCATACGGACTTGCTCGAGGTCGCTCTTGATGACCCGCTCGGTGACCCCCAGCCGCTCTGCGATCTTGGCGGGGCTGAACCCCATCAGGGTCAACTCCGCTACGAATTCCAGCCTGTCGTTACTCATGGGGTGTACCTCACCTGTCGTTGTCCATCATGCTCACGCACCTCCATCCACGGGTGGTGTCCGTACATCAGCGACGACCACGCAAGGTCGCCCCCCTCTGGCCAGTGATAGACATCATCCCACGGATTCCACTGCCCACGACGATCGCCCCGTAGGTACTTACTCATGGCTGCGAAACGTAGTACGAAACTCTGACGCGAGATGCCCATCTCCGCCGCGTAGAGGTCAGCGAGGTACCTCCACTGCCGAAGGTTGATCGAGTCTGCCCGCTTCTGCACCACGGGGGACAGGTGGTCTAACTCCTGACCGGCCCACACGTCCTCATCAGTAACGACGCACAGGAACGGCCCATCTGCGAGGATGTCCGGGAAGTCGAGTTCTTGCCCCCTCTGGAACGCGACTGGATCGTTCGGGTCCCAATGGACGAAGAAACAGGTGTAACTCCACCGGGCCATGTTGAGGTGTATCACGTCCTCTCGATCAATCAGTATCATGCACAACCCTCGCCTTTCGTCGCATCTGCGCCCCGCGCTTCTCCTCTTCGTATTCCACGTCTTCCATCTCGACGACGGCTTCCCACACAGATTCCCCGTACTCTGCACGGTCTCGCAGATGAGGCCTCAGCCTCTGCCACGTCACCCACTCACCGTCCGCCTGAAGCAAGATGCCACGGGCGCTCTTCACCAGCCGCGCCAACTTCTCCTTGCCGACTTCCTCGTTCACCCGCTCGTCGCTGCGCCGTGCCGCCTTCTTCCTGTCGAATGCGGTCCTAGCCACAATCTTCTCACACTCCAACTGTGTGCGCTTGGACGCGGCCAGGATCGTGTCCGCAATCTCGATGTGCAGGTCCTCGATAACAATCGACTCGTGAAGGAAGGCGATGCCCGCTGCCACCTTGAGGCGAAGCAGATTGTGGTGACCGAACTTACTCAACTCCCCACCCTCGGACGATTCCTGGCTGACCTTGTAGTCGTGTTCCTCCAACTCCTCCAAGATCCAATCCGGGTATCGCACGACCGGATCGAAGATCGAGAGCGGCATCAGGAACGCGTCGTCCCACCCGAGAGGTCCCGGCCACGCCGGACGATCGCGAGGGTGTGTGGGGTTCTTCGGGTCAGTGACCTGCGCCCAGATGAACCGCTGCGGGGTACCCACATCACGTCCGTCGAGCAGGACACCGGCCTTTGAGGGCTGCACTCCAATCACGAACTGGAAGTTGTATGTCCCTGCTCGCAAGGTCCGTTGCCGCTCTTTGGTCGCGTTGCTGCTTCCCGTCGAACCACCCGTCAGCATGGTCCTGATCTCGCCGAGCAGGGTGCTTCCGGTGTCGGTCGCGAGTGCGCCGAGTGTCTCGACCTCATCTGTGACGAAGATTGCCCGTGGGTCGTTGACCAACACGTTCTTCTTCTCTTCTTCGTTCCACGTCATGTAGTGCTGGATCAACCCCTGCCCGGTGGACGGACTGTGGTCAATCTGGTCACGGGCCAGGAGCGCCATGCTCATCTCGACAATCGAGGTCTTCCCTTGTCCACTCGACCCGACCAGCGCCACCCCGAGATTGAGGGCTGCTCGTTTGCCGATACCCCCATCCTCAGCACCGGGGAGGTAGATCCCAGCAGGTGCTTCCGCGAGAACACGCGCCAGAACGGTTGCCAACATCGCATATGGATTTCGGCCCAACTTGTCCGCGGCTTGCTTGACGTGCGCGAGACGTGGGGTCTTGTCCCAGAGGTGGACCTCCAGGTCTACGTCCTCGAAGTCCGCCTGCGCCATCTTCGTGGGCGTCGTCTCGGGCAGGGTGGGGCCAGTCTCTTCGGCGTACTGCCGGGCCGACCTCACGCTGGCGTTGAACTCGGTACGAAGGTACGGCTCTTCGGCGGGCACTCTCTGGGCCGCAGCCCACAACGCATCCAGCACGGTTTCCTCGTCCAACGCTCCCGCAGCACAGAAGCGGAGGAGCAGGGGCATCCAGTGGAAGACCGCCTCGTTCCTACCGGCGAACTCATCTCGCTCGAGGACGTGCTCCACCTGATCACAGGCTTGAAACAGGATCTCGAGTGCCCGCTCGATGTCCTCGCCAGTGGGGTCCGGAACCGTATGCGCCCCGCTGCGGCTCGCGGGAGTGGCCGGGGTACCCGTACCCCGCCCGCCCGCTGCGGGAGCGTCAGAAGGGCCGTGGTGCCCGTCCAGCCACTCATCTACCGGCAGGTACGGCGCGTGCCCGTTGGGAGCCTCCCAGAAGTACGTCGCCTCGTCCTGGGTGGACGGACTCCACATGAATCGCTCGGCCTGCGCGGTGGTCACGTCGAACCGCGACCCGTCCAGCCGGTTCATCACCGTCCAGGCGAGTTCCTTGTACTCGTTGGGTCCGACTCCCCGGGACAGGGGGATGATCAGCCGGTAGCGGTGAGCCTCAACCGTGTGCCTCCACGTCGTGTGGATCAGGTACGGTGTGTCGGGCAGGACGCTCGCCACGTCGAAGGGGAAGTCCACGTCGGCGTAGTCCGCGTCCAGCGTGAGGAAGAACCGCTGCTCCACGGTGCGACTGGTGCGTCGCCCGTGCTGGAGGGTGCCGCCCACGTAGGGGCGGACCTCCTTGCTCGCTGCGGGCTGGTCCGGCTTCAGCCAGCGAACGAAGGTTGACCATGACCGGTCGTGAATCGGCGACCAACTCGCGGTCGTCCTGTTGCGCCCCGTCGACCAGCAGAGGGTCGGGGCGTCAGGCGCTGGCTCGGGCATCGATGTCACTTCGCCGTGAGACCCTTGACGTATGCCTTCGCCTCACCGATGCTGCGGAACGCAGCACCCACCTCGTTGTCGAGGAGACCGCGCCCCACGACCACCGAGACCAGACCGCCGCCGCTGGCGTGGACAATGGAGTAGAGCGTGCCGTCGTGCTCCATACCGAGCATCAGTTCCTGGCCCTCGTACACCCCCGCGAACCACGGAGGGTCGTCTGTCGGCACGAAGGTGAGGGTGTTGCCATCCCCGTCGTCGTACGCCTCCTCGATGATCTTGCGGTTGTCGTCGTACAGGATCAAGGTGCCCCGGTTCTGCTGGAAGCGGCGGGCGAAGATGCTGTTGAGACACTCCCGAAGCCCCCCGGCGACTAGTGCTTCCTGCACGTCTTTCCATTCTTCGTCAGTCATCGACGTCACTGCACATCTCCTTGACTCTCTAGCAGGTGCTCTACGAGGGAGACGCAGAGCGCTGCGACCTGGAGTGCTTCCGTCATCGCGTGGTGGGAATCCTGAGCATCGAATAACTCAGCCACCTCCTCGCGGATCAGGTGCATCCAGGTCGGCTTGCCGTGGGTGTTCACGTACTGCTCGTAGTCGGCGCGGAACGCAGCCTCGACGCTGCCGCTGTCGGCGTCGCTGTACGGGGACAGCCACGGGTAACGCGACACGCTACTCCCGATGCCTAGCAGCAGGTCGTCGTTGCTTCCGTACGTCTGAAGTTGCCGAGTCCGCTCCTCGCGGATCAGGTGCAGCGCGAACTCACGGCGCTGAGTGGTGCCGCTCATCGGCGGGGCCGATTCAATGGAAGGTAGCCACCCCGAAACCCGGTCTGCGCGGCCTGCGCCGAGCGTCGGGTGTTGGAGATCATAGTGGACATCCGGTCGATTCGTTCCAGTGACCGGGGCTTGCGGTACACCTCCCACGGGTCGACCCCGATGCGGATGCAGAGGTCGTCGAGCAGCACGTCGAGTTGCATTTGAGCCTCTCGCCGAGCCACGGCTGCCACGCGGGCAATCACCGGGTCAACCATCTCAGGCCTCGCAGGCTTCGTACTCGGGGGCACGGGACACTTCCTCCTGGAACGACTCAAGGCCGACCTCGCCCTTCACGAAGTCGATTGCGCCCTCCTCGTCGCGGGCCTTGACCGTCACCGTCATGGTGACCTCGAAGTCCTTCTCGAGTGTGATCAGCCCCCACTCTCGGGCGAACTCGTCGTACTCCCCGCACCACTTCTTCGACACGGCCATATCGTAGATGGCCTGCCTCAGCCCCTCGAAGTGGTCCCGGTGTTCGCGGAGGTCGCGGTCCGCCTTGTCCGCACGACGGACCAGTGTGCTGCGGACGCGGGTCATGCGGTCCACCCACGCGGGGCTCCCCGGCTCCTCAAGGAGAGCGGCATCCACCGGATTGACGGACAGGGTGCCCGTACCCGTGAGGTCTTGGAGGGTGGTGCCGTCGATCGCCATGCGGATGATGCCCGCGTACTGGTAGAACGCGCCAGTCTTCAATGGCTCGCTCAAGATGCGTGTTTCTGGGGATGACTCCGTCATGATCTTGCCTTTCTCTAATCCGCCGGGGACCTCCCCCGGCGCGTTGCCTATGGCTAGCCTAGCAGTGGGCTAGTCCATCTTGGTACCCGTGCCGTCCATCAATTGCTCGGGCGGATACACTTGAACGAGCGTCTCCGCGTCCACGATTGCACCGACCGCCCGGTCCAGGCCGAAGCCTGCGAAGCCCGCCATCACATCCGCGACACATCGCCACCCTGAGTCGCGGACGATGGTGCCGTCGCTCAACTTGAGCGCGAGTTCTCGACCAGGATGCCTCCACCAGTAATCGCAGGGATGCCCGACCACACACGGTCCCGCGTCAGCGTCCGCGCAGGTCCCGGAACCCTCTGGGCAGTAGCCGCTCACCGCTTCCCTCTCTTCAGCACTTCCATCAGCGCGTCCTGTCGACTGATCCGGCCCTGGACCACGTCCAGCACCTGCTCGTCTACTGTATCCCGTGCGATGATGTGGTGAACAGCGACTGCCGGCGACGGCTGACCCTGCCGCACCAGACGACCGATCCCCTGCGTGTAGTACTCGCTCGACCAGTCCATCGAGTACCAGATCATGAGGCTGCCGCCGCGTTGAAGGTTGAGGCCATGACCCGCGGACGCGGGGTGCGCGAGGAGGATGGGGATGTTGCCCCGGTTCCAGCGGTCGATGGCGTGCGGGGACTTCACGTCCACCGCGCCGTCCAGATGGAGCAGCCTGCGCCGGTCCTCCTGGAAGCGGTAGAAGATCAGGGCAGGCGCACCCTGCGCGTCGTCGAGGATCTCGTGGACCGCCTCCATGCGGAGCATGTGGTGGTGCGTGATGTCGGCCTCGTCCGACTCCTCCGCGCCCACCAGTCCGCTGTGATACATGAATCCCGCAGCGATCTGGCTCAACTTGTTCGACTTCGCGGCGGCGTGCTCCACGCTGGCAAGGGTCTCGCCCACCTCCGCAACGAAGTGAACGTTCATCTCGTCGTACGCCTTGCGTACTTTCTTCGGCAGGTCGAAGCGGTGGTAGACCTCGTTCTTCACGGGGTACTGGACGTGGCTCTGGTCGATGGAGATGCAGAGGTCCTTGATCGCGTTGTGGATCACTTGCTCAGCGTGCGGCCGGAGCGTCCAGTTGGTGATGATGCCGTTCGGCAGCCGCCCACCCGGAGCGAAGTACTTCGTTCGGTACGCGGTGAGGGTGCGCTCCAGCCGTGCGCCCCTGTCCAGGAGGAACACCTGCGGCCAGAGGTCGAGCAGGCTGTTCGGCGTGGGCGTGCCGGTCAACCCCCAGACGTAGGGCATGTTCTTCACCAGCCGGTTCGCGTGCCTCCACCGCTGCGACCCACGGTTCTTGAAGCCGGACAACTCGTCGATGATGACGGTGCGGTACTTCGGCTTCTTCCTGCTGACGAGATCACCGCCGAAGGTGTCCCGTGTGATGAGGTGCAGGTCGGTGTCATCCTGGAGCCGTTCCTTCCGGTGCTCGGCGCTGCCGCGCACCAGCGAGTAGGACAGGTCGGGCCTCCACTTGGCGATCTCCTCAGGCCACGTCTCCTCGGTCACCCGCTTCGGCGCAATGACCAGCGCGGGCAGATGGACCTCGGTCAGCGCGGACAACGTGATCGCCGTCTTGCCCAGACCGGGCACCAGGAACAACCCCGCCCGCGGATGCGCGTGAAGGTGGGCCACGGCGTCCTTCTGGTAGTCGTGCAGCCGCGGATCCAGTGGGTGGTGGGGCACGGCGGCGACATCCAGTGCGAGTTGCAGCGCGTCCAGCGGGTCGATCAGGGGTTCTTTCACGGCGCTCGTGTACTCCATCAGTCGTGTGCTTGCCGAGTCTGGTGGGCGGTCAGTCCTCGCTGCGTGCCGAACGACTTCCCACAGTGGCAGGTGAACTCGCCCGTGGGCTTCTTCCGCTTCTTGCGGTTGGACACGGGGCGGGCCTCCTGCAAGAACGTGCCGTAGAGGCAGTCGTCGCAGAGGTCCATCTCCTTCTCTACCGTGCGCGCTGTGAACCGAACGGCGCTGTCCCCCTCGACCTCCTCCTCGATCTCCTCGTCGCAGGCGTCGCAGGTGACCACGATGCTTACCCTACGCATGGCAATCACACTCCATCTCCGTGTGCTCGTTGATTCCGTAGTCGCAGTTCTTGCAGACCCGGAAGCACAACACCTCACCCGGCTCGTCCGGGTCGGGACAGGTGGTCTCGATGAGTACGCTGTCGTCCTCGCCACATGATGGACACCTCATGCCATGTTCCTCACTCTCAGTTCGGCCCGCTCGTCGCGGGTCAGCCTTCCCTCGCCCGGTCTCAGGTATCCCAGCGGGTAGGACATCCGGGTCGACATGATGAAACCGCTCTCGTCCAGGTGCTGGTACTTCTCGGCCTTGCACCGAGTGCAGATGAGGGTGCGGACGAAACCACCCTCTTCCTTGTGCGCGGTGTACGGCGACCACGAGTGCTGAAGATCCCGGCACCAGAGTTGGTCGTCGGTCGGTTGCCACGGGTGGCCCTTCTGCGTGAAGCGCGGCTTTCTCGTCCGGCTCATTCGCTGATCCTGTCTGCGTAGTAGATGACTTGGTCCTTCTCCTCGTGCCCGTCAACGCCGCTCCACTCGGCCTCCCCCTTCTCGATCAGGGCGTTGATCTTTTCGCGGGTGGTGCGGGAGTACGCCTTGCCGCTCCGGGACTGGAGGTAGTAGAGGTGCTCGGTCATGGCCGGTGCCACCTCCCCCACTTCGCCTCCTGCACGAAGCCTGCCTCCATGAGGAGCCGGCGACGCAGCACGGACTTTCGTCCCGTGAGCATGTTCAGCGGCGGCGGCTTGCCGAGCAGGAGGTTGAGGTCCGTTGGGCTGGGGGCCTTGTTCGGGTTCCGCCGGAGGCACTCGTTGAACGCCCACGTGAACCGGGCTTCCTCACCCCCGGTCTGTCGCTTCCGCAGGTGCTCAGGCATCTCCCGAGGCGTCACTGTCTTCATCGCTCACCTCCTCGTATCGGTCGAACGGGTGGGTACCGTGGATGATGTACTCCGCGAGGCTCACCAGATCGTAGATGTCGGGCGGGGACGTCGTCCCGAGTGGCCCCGTGGTCTTGCTGCCGACAGACCGTGCCGCCTGAAGCGCCTCCAGTCGTGCGACCTGCTGCTCGCTCAGGTGTTCAGTGCTGCTCATCCCAGTTCCTTTCGTCCGTAGAGGTTGGCCTTCTGTGCTGCGTCCTGTCCGGCGACGGCTGCCCCGGCGCTCCAGTTGGACGTGTTGCTCCCCTTCCAGGAGCCCCTCACACCCAGACGCTTGAACTCGTGGGCCACGTAGTCCGAGACCTCGACAGCCTTCTCCCGCAGCGCGAGTTCCGTGCTGGTGCTGTCGTTGCCGTCGGTCAGGGCCAGCACCTCACGCTCGGTCTGCTTCACCGCCTCCCGGAGTCGACGGCCCACCTCCCACGCGAAGTTCTGGCAGAAGGTGATCCGTGCGCTGATGGTTGCCACGCCTGAGAGCAGGTGCTCCCGTGACTGAAGGTAGCGGTCGCTCTCATCGAACATCATGGGTGTGATGCGCTTGATCATGAGTTCCGTGAGGTGGACGTCCTCGCTGAAGCCAAGGAACGTCATCCACTGCGACTTCCCGCGGATCGTACACTGCGCCCCGTGTGCCCGAGCGATGGCGCTGCCCAACTCCACCGCGAGATTGCGGTACGTCACGTTCGGCAGCGCGGTCAGCGCGAACATGCCCCCGGTGATGGGACGATCTCGGTTGTCGCCGTTCTCGCCGTCGGCCTGCTTCTTGCGGATGAGTGCGAGATTGATGGAGTGCTCGGCGGCCAGCCCCTCGGCTTTCTCCAGGTAGGTCCGGCGCTCTTCGTCGGTGCCTGCCTTGTCCGCGTGAGTGAGCAACTTGCCCACCTTGTCGGTGATCCCGTCGCCCTTGTCGCTGGTCGTCAGCCCGATCTCCGCGTAGCAGTCTTCCAGCAGGGCGGCGTCCCAGCCGAGGGCATTCACGATGTCCACCATCGCCTGCCGGAACGCGGGTCCATGGCCCGCGCCCGGTGTGAGGTGGTGTGCGAACTCGTGGATCGCCGTGCCCGTGGTCAGCGCCCAGACCCCGCCCTTCGCGTAGGGCGGGATGAAGACCGTGGCGGTGCCCGCGTCGTAGTGAGCGTGGAGCGCGCCCCGCCGTGGCTTCACGGTCGGCGGCTTCACGTCGGCCACGTCGTGCTCACGGCACCGCTCGGTCAGGGTGTAGTAGAACGGCCAGACCTCGTTCCAGTCGCCGAAGCGAATGCGGGCCTGCTCCTCCTTGGCCTTCCAGATGTCCTCGGCCGCATACACGGCCTGCGCCTGATCGGTGGTCATGACACGCTCACCCACCGCATCGCCGTCTGGAGGAGGTTGTCGTAGTCGCCGGACATCGACTCCTGGTGGTACTGGTCGATCTCCTCCTTGCTGACGCCGTGGCGCTTCAGCGCCTTGGCGACGGCACCCATGATCGCGTAGGCGTTGCCGTCCTCGCCGGAGAGTTGGACCTCGACCTCGGGGTACTTGGTGTCGCTGCTGCTCATGTCAGTTCTTCCTCTTCTTCAGGCTCCGCCGTCACTAGGTCGAAGCAGTACTCGCAGTATCCGGTGATCCGGACCTCACGTGCGCCGTCGTGGCTGTAGACGTGGCCCTCAATGAGCGCCTCGTCATGTGGTGCGAAGAACGGGTAGTGCCTGCATCTCGGGCAAGGACGACCCATCTGGGCTTCGTCGGCTCCCTCTTGAAGATACGTGAGGAGTTCGATCCGCCGCTCCCTCGAGGTCTCGAGGGTCTCGAACTCCCGCTGGAGGGCTGCCTTGCCCTCGGCGCTCAGTTCCTCGAAGCGCGACATCACAGCGCCCCGATCTCGATCATGGCGCTGACCCACTCATCCAGGTTGACGCCGGGGTTCTCGAGCATCCAGTCGTCCGCCTCCTGGATCTCGTCGCTGGTGGGCTCGCGGTCCAGGTAGTACCGAAGTGCCTCTCTCGTGTTCATCAGAACGCCTCGCTTTCAGGAACGATGTCGAACCCGGCCTCGCCGCACCACTGCGGGTCTGGGCCGGCGATGAAGACCCCGTGCTCGTGCGCGGGGGTAATGCTGTCAAAGGCCTCGCCGCAGCCCCGGCAGACCAGGAACTGCGTCTCCTGCTCAGTCATGACAGGGCCTCCTCGTCGTATCCGCCGTCCCAGCCGTTGTCCTGGAGCATCTCGATCGCCGCGTCCTTGGGGTGCATCCCCGCGTCGTACGCCGACCAGTAGTCCCAGTCCTCCAGGTCGTCGTAGGACATCACGATGCGACGCTGGACTGCGCGGTTCACGGCGTGCAGCCACACCGCGAAGTAGACGTCGTCAGTGTGGTGCCGCTCCTTCAGCCGGTCACCGTCCTTCTCGACGACCGCCGCCAGCCGTGGGCCGGGGAGGTTGTTGATCCAGTCGTTCGGGCTGGTGGTCATCACTTGCCCACCATCCTGGCCCACCCGGCGAGACGGATGTAGTGGCGGACGAGCGCGTCGTCAGTGCCGAACCGGGATGCCTCGCGCTGGGCGATGAACTCGATGTACGACGACTGTGACTCGCCTTCTCCCTGGTCCCGGAAGAAGTTGGTGGACTCCAGGCGGCGGAGCTCCGCTGCCGGGTCGTCCTTGATCACGACATCATGCATGACTAGCCTTTCTCTCAGCGGGGAGCCGATCCCCCCGCGTTGCCTACGGCTAGCCTAGCAGGCGGCTAGTCTTTCATGCTAGCCGTAGCGTCAAGTCCTTTTGCCCACTCCCGGACGGCATCGGTTGACGAGAGAACGATGACCTCGAAGCCGAGGCGACGAAGACGATTGTGGACGACGGTCTGGTGAGGCTTGACGGTTCCCGTCGGCGACTTGGTCTCGACGAACATGATCCTCCCACCGGGGAGGAGGATGATCCGGTCCGGCAGGCCAGAGACCGACGGGAGGAACTTGATCGCCCAGCCTCCGCGGTCCTTGACCTCCCAGCCGAGCACCTTCTCGACGCGGCTCTCCTTCACGCCGTCAGCCCCAGCCTCTCTTGCTCGGAGCGGAACCACTGGTAGGTTCGCTCGGCCTCAGCCTTCGCAGCCCGCCCGATGTGGAGCGGTTGCCGCCACTCACCGAGGAGCCAGTAGAGCCACGAGTGGATGGCGTCGTGGCAGTTCGAGCAGACCCAGAGGTCCGCCGGGTACACGATCTTCCCGTACAGCCGGTTCTGGAGGAAGACCGGCTTCGTGTGGTGGTACTCGGTCATCACAGGCGTCGGCGCGTGGTACGACACGAGTTGGCACGGGCGCTCCGCGTACTGAGCGGTGCGCTGGTCCGGCGCGTGGATTCTCACAGGCGCACCTTCTGCGGGAAGGCCATCTCCCCGAAGTCATCGATCAGCGGGAGGAGGTCGTACTCCCAGATCCATGCGCCGCCGTTGTCACCCCAGTCCGCACCCCACGAGTTCTCGATCCGGTAGCGGAGGAACCCGTTGAGCCAGTTGAAGCCGGCGATCGCGTAGGCGTGGCCGCCGACCTTCTTCCCCGTGGGGTGGACGAAGCCGTCGACGTCGGTCTCGTACATTCCTTCGTACCACCACGTCCCAGCCTCGCCGGCTCCGTGGTACGACAGGCCGTGCCTGATCTCCGGCCCGGTCTTGGCCCAGCGCCAGCCCTTGACGAACCCGGCCTCGCGGGCAGCCTTCATCGCGCCGTTGACCGAGGATCCCTCGTAGTCCTCGCCGGGGTACTCGTCCAGGAAGCGGGCGCGCTCGTAGATCTTGAACGCCTGTCGGTTGCTGGTGGTCTGCGGGTACGGGGTCAGGGCGCGGACGTTCTCCTCACCGAAGCCGGTGCAGGCTCCCTCCTGTCCTTGATCCAGGAAGATGGTCTTCTTCCGGATGATGGAGTTGCGCTCCGTGAGGTTGGCGCACATGCGGATGGCGCTGAACCGGAACGGCTCAGAGCGAGGGTCGGGGTTGGGTCGCCAGTCGAGGACGGGTGTGGTAGTCATGGCCCTACGATACCCCGAACCACTCTAGACACTCCTCGCAGAAGTGCATCCCGTTCGGGTGGATGCCGCCGAGACAGCGATGGGTGTGGCCGGGGTTGTCCCAGGAGTCCTTCGTCACGGGGCACGGGGTTCGCTTCTCTTTCTCGGGCTTACCCGGACACTCCTCGAACGCGGCAGGCTCGTCCTCGAACCCGTCCGTCCGGCAGTCCAGGCAGAACGGGATCCGGCTCCCTTGGAAAGCCCGCTCACCCCAGCGATGGGTCTCGTGCAGGTCAGGCACGGCTCACCGCTTTACGAATGCACTTATCGCAGAGATGCTTGAACTCCTGCACGGCCCGCCACCCAGAATCGTCAGCGGCTTGCTTGATGGTCTGACGACCGCCGTGGTAGCCGACATTGAGTTCGCGTGTCTCGCCGCAGCCGTCGCAGGTCTGGATGATTCTAATGGTCATGGCGCATCCTCCGCAGGATCTCGGTCTCCACGTGACCCCGCTGTACCCGGAGGTCTGCGGCGTGAAGTACCTTCCCCCGGTCAGCGACGTGCAGCCGGTGGGTCAGCGCGGCGAAGGTTCTCAGCAGGCCCTCGTCGGAGGTGCGACGCAGGACATCGTCCAGCGCCTTTTCCTGCGCGGCGGTCTTCCCGGCACGCCGGGGGTGACTGATGATCTCGCCGGTCATCGTGCGTTGTTCTCGTTGTAGCCCGGGATGTCGAAGACCTCGACGGGACGGATGTAGGCGTAGCCGTTGTCGTGGATCTCGACGATCACCGGCTGGTACGCCCCCACCCCCTCGGTCGTGGTGGCGGGGAACGTCTTCACGGGCTTGCTCTGTGCCGTCACTGGACCCAGTCCTTCCTGCCGAGATACGGCTCCAGATCTCCCGGGATGCTGCCGATCTGTGTGCGGCAGAACTCACGGGCCAGCACCTCGTTCCCCTCCTCGATGATCAGGTGCGCGGTCGCGACCACGAAGTCGAACCAGACCTCGTCGCCGGCCTGCCCGGTATCTGCCTCATAGTCGGCCAGTCCCTCGGCCAGCATCTCCTCGGCCTGTTTCAGCGTGCTGATCGTGCTCATTCAGTACCACACCACTTTCATGTCGTGCGCGAGCGCGTGGTCCGCGATCGCGTCGAGAGCGCCCAGCCGGTCGGCGAAGTAGCCGGGAGGGAGGCCGCACCAGACCATCGTCGCGCCGGGGCCACGGTTCTCCACGGCGTTCGGCTCCCCGTCGTCATCGGCCAGCCGTGCGACGAGGATGCGGGCCTTGAGGTCGGCCGGGGCGATCTCGCCCTCGCTCTCGACGGGCAGCCCCAGCACCGTGAGGATCTTGGCGGCGTTCCCGTTCGCCACGTTCAGGTTCAGCGGATCGTCCCACCCCACGCGGGGGTCGTCGGGCCGGAAGTCGATGCTCACACCGATACCTCCTCGTGTGCGCCCTCGGGGCACGGACGCCTGCACCACGAGCACTCCCAGTCGCCGCTCTGCTGGTCGCAGTCGTTGCACTCGTGCTCCTCGTCGTCGCACGGGTCCTCGTCGTAGCCCACGTCGCAGATCCCGAACTCGTGCTCGCAGAGCGCGTGTTCGTTGCCCGGGATCGACGTGTCGTAGTACCCCGGCTCGTCGTACGGCTGACGCTCGCACGGGTCCTGCGGGGTGTGTCCGCAGCACGGGTAGTCTTCGCAGTACGACATCACACACGCTCCTCGATCACGAAGGACTTGCCGACCTCAGGGGCCAGGACGTCCAGCAGGGCGCAGGAGACTGCCATCCCCGGTGTGAGGTCCATGTCCCATGCCTCCACCCACGACCACTCGTTCTCGATGATCGCCCACACCTGCGGGTGCCGGACGAGGGCCTTGCACTGACCCAGCCATTCTTGGAAGAGTTCCATCTCATTGCCTTTCTCTCGTCGCCGGAGCCGATCCCCGGCGCGTTGCCTACGGCTAGCCTAGCAGGCGGTTACTCGGTGGAACAGGGGTTGCGTACAATCCCTTGAGTCACTTGGACTTTCGTCCGTCGCACCACTGGCTCCCGTGCCAGTGAGGCTTCTCTCGCTTCTCGTGCTGGCCGCAGTTCATCGCGTCCACCACGCGAGCGTGAGCGCGATGCCGAAGATGACCAGGATGAGCAGGGACAAGCCCCCGGCCCAGACGTCGGTGTTCTTCCACCAGCCGTAGGGCAATCCTCGGCGAAGGCTGGGCCTGCCCATCAGTCTTCCTCCTCGTTCACGTACACCCAGTCCCCGGGAATCCACACCCGGACGAGGGCCTTGCCCCGGCCCTGACGCTCGTTCCGGAGCGCCGTGCTCCTGTCCCGGACGATCCAGGGGCGGGCGTCGGGGTCGGACAGTTCATCCGCCCGCTCCGTCGCGTACTGGACCATCTCGTCCATGTACGGGTAGATCCGGTGGTGGAGCGAGCGCGGGGGCTGCTCCCCCTTCGGCTCCTCCTTGGTCTCAGCCATCGGTGCTCACCCTCTCCGGGAGATCCTTGCTCGCGGTCTCGTAGCAGTCGGCGGTCTTGCCGCACTCCTCACACGGACCACGGCTGATCGGGATGATCCCGGGCCACCCATTCCTGGCCCGACACCCTTCGCAGTAGAACATCAATTCCTCCTCTTGCGTGGCCCCGGCTGGTCCGGAGCCTCGTGCCCGCCCCGGACTCGAACCGGGGAGTGTGCCGCTCGGGCTTCCCATGTCAGTCGTCATAGCCCTCGCAGGTCACGTTCGGTCGGGCGCAGTACGCGGCCTGGAGCCGGTGAGCGCGGCGATGAGTGATCGGCCGGGCGAGGTATCCGCCCTGCCACGCGGTGAGGATCATGGACTGCCCGTCTCCGTTCCCTTGGTGCCGTGCGTCCCAGACGCATCGGTAGACGTAGCACTCGCCCTCGCTGGGAGCGGCTGGCAGCCCTCGGGGGAACACGGCGTCAGCGGGGGCCGTGGTCGCGGCGGCAGGACCGGACAGGACGAGTGCCGCGACGGTGATGGCGATACGCATGATCAGTACCCCATGCTCTCTGCGCGGTGGTCGCGCTGCCAGGACCGCTCTTCGGGGCACTCGTCTTCGCACCAGCGGACACCGGCTGCGCGGTATCCCTCTTCGGTCTGCTCGGACCAGTAGAGGCCCTCGGGCCGGACCTCGAGCGTGCCCTGCCCGTGGAGGCTGACGATGCTTCCCATCACCCGCTCCTTGAAGTGGAGGTCCCCGAACTGGTCGCACCGCTCCTGGAGGGTCATCTCCACGACGTGCCCGCCGCTGTAGTCCCCGTCGCAGTCGCGTGCGCTCGTGGCGACGTGCGCGTGAACCTTGAAGCGGTGGTCCCACGCGTCCTCAGTGCCCGACCAGATGGTCTCGCCGTCCCCGGTACGAGGGGCGTGCGGCAGATCGACGACGTAGGCGAAGCCCCCGCCGAACGGCTGGATGCTCTTCACCACGCCGATCTCTCCGTCCATGCGGCGAACGACCTGCTCGCCGATGCTGAACCTGCTCATCTCGTTCCTCCTTCGTGGCCCCGGCCTGTCCGGAGCCTCGTGCCCTGCGCGGGACTCGCACCCGCGTGTCGGCTGGTCAGGGCTGCCATGCTCAGTCGAACCTGGACAGCGACGCCTCCATCGGCGTCAGCGGGCGCGGCGGCGGCGTGGGCGCGTGGACGGACACCCCGCAGTCAATGCACCCGAGCAGGTCTCCGTTGCGGGACAGGGTGTGCGGCACCGGATTGGGGATGGTCCACAGCGCCCCTCCCTCGCGCTGCGGGCGGGCCGGGTCAGGGATCCACGGCGAGTGCTGCTCGCTGAACTCCTGGATGATCGCCTTGGCTGCTGCGTGCGCCGCGAGCGCGGCGGCGTATGTGGATCCTGACATCTGCTCTTCCTTCCAACGTGGCGGGGGCTGATCCCTCGCCTAGTGCCCGCCCCGGACTCGCACCGGGGTGTCTGCTGGTCGGGCTGCCCTGCGATCAGGCGGTGTGGCCGGCGATCACCTTGCGGAGGACGGCAAGCGCGTCCTTCTGGGGCTTCTCGGTGGCGGCCTTGTCGGCCGCCGACAGGGCCGCGGACATCGCGTCCGGGATGGGGGTACCGGCCGGGACGGCGATGTCGTCGGCGTAGGCCACGACCGTCGCGGTGGTGCCCTTGGCCCAGCCGACCGACCCACCGGGGGTCTTCCACGCGAGGTGGGTGATCAACTGGAGCGGCTGGGTCAGGTCCACGTTGCCCTTGGCCGCGGACTTCGCCGCCTTGAGCGCGGGAGTGAAGTTCTCGACCTCCCGGTAGGTGGGCTTGGCCGGAGCGGAGGACTTGGCCTCCTCCTTCGCCGGCGTCGCCGCCTTGCCCTTGGCGGGCGCGGGGCGCTTCGCCGGGGCCGGAGTGGACTTGCTGCTGCGGGACTTCTGCTGGGTGGTCATTGGACCAACCTTTCTGTAGTGATTCTGGCCTCCCCCGTTGGGCTGCCTACGGCTAGCCTAGCAGGCCGGATAGGCGGACGAAAGGGGTTTGGCTCAACTGATTACAAGATGTGGAGCGTACCTCATTCGGGGGAGAAATGCAAGGGGCGAGCCTAACATTCTGAGGACATGGGATGAGGGTCGTTTGTGCAGGTACACGGCGATCGTCTGACGGTGTGCAGGTACAGGTACGCAGGTACGATCGTCCGGTTGGGTTATGGGTGGGTGAAGAGGCCTAGCGGGCTGTTAGTGGATCTAATGCTAGCCGGAGAACTCACTTTTACGTGAAGGCTGATCGAGCGGGAGGAAGTGCGAGACCGATCCGTCGTTTCTCTCATGCGGACGACCCCCATAACCCAACCGGACGATCGTACCTGCGTACCTGTACCTGCACGATCTCCAATGCGTACCTGCACGACTGCCGCGTGCTAGGCGAGGAATCACCGCCTAGCACGCGGCACTCGCGTACGACGTCGGG
>Ga0247828_10000148_pt1 | contig 25473 bp, 22 predicted proteins | sample 12C_Control_Day3_FD_192425 | JGI IMG/M metagenome (GOLD analysis project Ga0247828, IMG submission 192425) | Soil microbial communities from agricultural site in Penn Yan, New York, United States - 12C_Control_Day3 | ecosystem: Environmental > Terrestrial > Soil > Agricultural land | place... | reverse complement strand
ATGGTCGGATCGTCCATATAAGCCCGGCAGGCGGCAAGCACCTCTCCGAGGTTATGTGGGGGAATGTTGGTGGCCATGCCGACGGCGATGCCGCCGGCACCATTGACCAGCAGGTTCGGAAAGCGGGCCGGAAGCACTTGCGGCTCGCGCTCGCTGGCGTCGTAATTGGGCTGGAAATCGACGGTGTCCTTGTCGATGTCGCCGAGCAGGAAGTTGCTGACCTTGGCCAGCCGCGCTTCCGTGTAACGCATCGCGGCCGGAGGATCGGGGTCCATCGATCCGAAGTTGCCCTGACCGTCGATCAGCGGGACGCGCAAGGACCAGCTCTGCACCATACGGGCAAGCGCGTCGTAAATCGCGCTGTCGCCATGCGGGTGATATTTACCCATGACGTCACCGACGATGCGGCTCGATTTGCGGTAAGGCCGTCCGGCAACATAGCCAGCCTCCTGGCAGGCGTGCAGGATACGGCGGTGAACCGGCTTCAACCCGTCGCGCACATCAGGCAGCGCGCGGCTCACGATTACTGACATCGCGTAATCGAGGTAACTTGTCTTCATCTCCTCGACGATGGAGATGGGGGCGATATCACCTGAGGGAGGAGTGGTGGTGTCGTCGGCCGGAGGCTGGGTCGCCAAGGGAAATCCTGTCGTTTCTAATTCTGGTGGGCGGAGAAGAATCACCTGCCCTGCGGCAGGAGACGCCCCCTTCGATGACTGCTAGCCGATGGCGCGCGCAAGCGCCACCCCGCGCACGCGCGTTACGCGTACGCGCGCGACGGATTCCGACGGTTCAAACGGGGTTAAGGCCGCGACAGCCATTGGCGCTTTTCGTGGCCCGGGATCAAGTCTATGGGGCTGCCCGGTAATCCAAAAGATTTCGCTGCCGGTCTGGCCGATTGGGAAGCCGGCGCAACAGGAGACAGGAATGAAACTGAACCCCACTGCATTTGCGCTTTTGCTGGCCGCTACCGGTCTGGTGACGACTGGTTCAGCGATGGCTCAGGAGAAGAAGGACGAAGCCGCCGCTGTTCAGAAGCAGCCGCAAATCTCGAGCGGCGCCCGCAAGGAAATCGTTGCCCTCCAGGCTGCGGTTAATGCCAAGGATGCGGCCACTATCCCGGCGGCGCTTGCCGCGGCGCAGGCCAAGGCGAAGAACAAGGACGATCAATTCGTAATTGCCCAGCTGCAGCTGAAAGCAGCGGTCGACGCCAAGGACAATGCGGCAACGCTGAGTGCTCTCCAGGGGGTCATTAATTCGGGCTACCTGTCGCCGGCCGAGACGCTGCCGCTCTACATGAACGTCGGCCAGCTGAACTATAACGCCAAGAATTACGATCCGGCCGCTGCGGCCTTCGAACAGGTGCTGAAGGTCGATCCTAACCATCTCGAAGCGACCGTGATGCTCGGCGAGACGCGCAACGGCCAGGGCCGTGCAGCCGAAGCGGTTACGCTCATCGAGAAGGCGATCGCTGCCAAGACTGCGACCGGGCAGAAAGCCGACGAGAGTTGGTATAAGCGCTCCGTCGCGCTGGCGTTCAACGCCAAGCTGCCCAATGCGCCGGAGTTGAGCCGTAAGTGGGTCTCCGCTTATCCGAGCCCCAAGACCTGGCGCGATACCATCCGCATCTACCAGACCTCAAGCCAGCTGGACGACAGCGGACTGATCGACACGATGCGCTTGGCCCAGGCGACGGGCGCGCTGGCCGGCGAGAATGATTATTTCCGCTTCGCCAACACGCTGGTGACCAAGGGTTTCGCGGGAGAGGCCAAGACGGTCCTTGAGCAAGGCTTCGAAGCCAAGTCGATTGACAAGTCCAAGGCGACCTTCAGCCAGCTTTATACGCTCGCGTCCACCAAGTCGCAGGGAGACCGAGCGACCCTCGACGGCAGCGCCAAGACCGCGCTGGCCGCGTCAACGGCTCGCCAGGCGATGGTCACGGCGGAGGCCTATTATGGCTACGGCGACTATCAGAAATCAGCGGAACTGTTCCGCGCCGCCCTCGACAAGCAGGGCGTCGACAAGGATGTTGCCAACCTGAGGCTCGGAATGGCGCTTGCCCGTGCAGGCGACAAGGCGGGTGCGACCGCAGCGCTCGACGCCGTGGGCGGCACGCAGGCAGAGATCGCCAAGTTGTGGAAAACCTACGTCGCGACGAGGGCTTAACTCACAAAATCGCGAAGAAAGCGGGGGCGTCGGCCGTCATGGCCGGCGCCCTTTTTTCTGTCCCAAATCGGGATGGTTAATGTTCACCCCCTGTCCCGCACACGCGCGTAACCCCATGGCTGCACATATGTACGGCGAGGGCATTGAATTCAGTGCGTTACGATGACCGCCTCAGGACGGTGATGACTCAACCGGTCGCGGACGCCCACGACCGGACCGTTCGTTGGCGCCAGCTCGTCGACCTTCTTTCCCGCCCGCATGACGAGATCGATCCGGCATTGCTCGACGCGGCGCTCACGATGGTTCACTCCGGCGTCCGTTCCGTGCCCAAGGCGGTACGAGCCGCCACCGCCCGGAGCATTGCCGGACGTGCAGCGGAGCCGCGCCTCATCGCGATATTCGCCGCAGACAGGCTAGAGGTAGCGGCACCGTTGCTCGCCGCAGCGCCGCTCGACGAGGAGGGCTGGGCACTTGTCCTCCAGGGCGCGAGTGACGAAATTGCCGCTTTCATCCAGACGCTGAGGGGCGACGTCGCCGTACCTTCGGAGGCCCGGCCTTCCGAAACCGCAAGCGAAGCTTCGCAGGCGTCGCAGGAACCCGCTCCTTCAATCGGGGAAATGGTGGCGCGCATCGAGCGGCTGAAAACCAGGCGCGAGCCGCAATCCGCGGAGACCGCCGAGGGCGCCCCCGGCAAATCACAAGGCAGTCGCACGGAACCCGTTACCGGCCCCAACCTGTTCCGCTGGGAATGCGACGCATCCGGCCAGATCGGTTGGGTCGAAGGTGCGCCCCGCGGCGCAATGATCGGCCGAAGCTTGCCGAGTGAGGAGGGGGCACCGCGGGCGTTGGTCCGCGCCTTCACAGATCGGCTTCCTTTCGACGACACGCCGATGAAGCTTCCGACACCAGCGCTTGAGGGCGAATGGCGCTTGAGCGGCATCCCCGCCTTCTCGCCGAACGACGGCCGTTTTCTCGGCTACCGGGGCATTGCCATTCGGGAGGGTGTGGAAGAGGAAATTCAGCCGAAGCGCGCGCTGCCCGCCGCGCTGGCCGATGCCGATGCGCTTCGGGAAACGATCCACGAGATTAAGACGCCCCTCAACGCGATTATCGGTTTCGCCGAAATCATCGACGGCCAGTACCTCGGCCCGGCCCACCGCAACTATCGCCATCGTGCCGCTGAAATTGTGGGGCAGGCGCGAATGCTACTCGCGGCGATCGAAGATTTGGATTTCGCAGCCCGGCTGCAGGCTCAGCCTGTGGACAAGGGTGCTTCCACCGATCTTGGCGACATCCTTCCGCCTTTGGCCGAAGAATGGGGAAATCGCGCACTCGCCCGCGACGTTCGTTTGCGGATCGCGACGTCGCTCGGCTCGCTGCGATGCGCGCTGGAAACTGAGTTGGCCCGGCGCTTGCTCGACCGCCTGCTTGGCGCCGCGGTCGAGGCCGCGCAAGACGGAGACCAGGTAGATGTCGACGTTCGCGAGGGAAAAAGAATCCTGACCATCTCCGTGACAAGGCCTCCTTCAACCCGGCAGCTGAGCGATGCGCAAATCATGGATCCAGCTTTCCAGGTAGAAAGCGGCGGCACAGCATCGCCGCTCGGCCTAGGGTTCGCGCTAAGGCTGGTCCGCGGTCTGGCTCAGCTCGCTGCGGGAAGCCTGCGCCTGACGCCGGCGGAGTTCCAGCTCGTCCTGCCGGCATCCCGGAAATAGGGAATTGGTGGGCCCGGCAGGATTCGAACCTACAACCTAGCCGTTATGAGCGGCCAGCTCTACCGTTGAGCTACAGGCCCCACCGCTGACCCGCCACTTTGATCACAATTCCGGACCATCTCCCAGATGGTCCTGAAAATCGTGATGGTCGGGGAGACAGGATTCGAACCTGCGACCCTCTGCTCCCAAAGCAGATGCGCTACCAGGCTGCGCTACTCCCCGACCTCACGTGACACGGCCACCCGGGTGGATGTCCGTCATGGCGTGAAGGCGCCGCCTAGCAGCGCTATGTGGCCTCGAAAAGGCTAATTCGAATTGGCGTTGGCGTTGGTGTCGACATCGACGTCGATATCGGTGTTCTCGACCTTGTCCGCGGCCTGCTCGACATCGTTGGCGACTGTGGCGGCCACATTCCCCGCCAGGTTGGCCGCATCTTCCAGGCCGTTTTCCGCGACGTCCTGGTTATATTCGACCGTCACGCTGTCGTTGGCGTCATCCTTCGTCACCTGGCAAGCAGCAAGCGCCAGCAAGGGCAGGGCCACAATCATCCGCATATTTTCCTCCCGTAACGATATTGTTGCGGGGGCTTAACGCCGCTTGCCTGCTTTCGGCTCCTCGATCCCGCCGGAAAGAATCGCCAGCACCGTCGTCCAGGCGGCGACATTCTGCCGAAGCTGGGCGGGGTCTACCTTGTCCAGCGTATCGTCGGCGGTGTGGTGCAGGTCGAAGTAACGGGTGCCGTCCTGGTTCAGCGTGACGCCGAAATGCCCGTCGTTCAGCATCGGTCCAATATCGGATCCCTCGGCCTCGGTATAAGATCCCGTCACGATGCCGAGCGGCGCCAGGGCCTTGGCGATCGCCTCGGCCTCGTTCCTCCGCGATTCGCCAAGCTTGCTGTCGACCTTCCAGATCTTGTCGGCACCGAAATCGCTTTCGATCAGCGCATAGTGCGGTTCCTTGCCATGCGCGGCGCGGTAGGCGAGGCCTCCGAAAAGGCCCATTTCCTCGGCGCCGAACCAGACGACACGGATTGTGCGCAGCGGACGTCCGGTGTCCATGATGCGCTTCGCCGCAGCAGCAGCGATGGCGACGCCCGTCGCGTCGTCGATTGCGCCGGTGCCCTGGTCCCAGCTGTCGAGATGTCCGCTGACCAGGATCGGTGGCAGTTTCGGATCGCGGCCTGGCAATTCCGCGATCACGTTACCGGATTGCCGTGTGCCGAGGTTCTGGCTTTCCAAAACCAGCTTCATCTGGACGGGCTTGCCGCGTTTCAGGATGCGCAGCATCTGGTCGGCATCGGGATTGGACAAGGCGCCCGCCGGGATCGGCTTGGCCCCGTCCGCGAAATTCATCGAACCGGTGTGGGGAGTCCGGTGGCTGTCCGTTCCGATGGAGCGAACCAGAATTGCCAGCGCTCCCTTCTGCGAGGCCAAGGTCGGGCCCTGCCGGCGCGGCGCTCCGTATTGGCCATATCCCGATCCGTCCTGGTTGGCCGGCATCGCATGATCGATGAACACGATCTTGCCCTCGACCAGCTCATTGGATGCGGCCCGGAGCGAGTCGATGCCGTCGAAGGCGACGATTTCGCCGGTAACCCCTTCGGCTCCCGTGGATCCGCTGTTGCCCAATGCGGCAACGGACATTGGTTGGGGGAAGGGCGCCAGGATTTCCGCGCTCTCGCGGCCGCGTACCCAGACCGGCATATCGAAGGTTTCGACCCGTACGTTGGCAAAGCCCATCTCGGTCAGCTTCTTGACCGACCAGTCGCGTGCGCGGCCTTCGGCCTCCGTACCGGCAAGCCGCGGTCCGACTTCCGTAGTGAGGCCTTCCGTTATGTCCCAGGCATATTGATCGCCTTTCAGCGCTGCATCGCGCAGTGCTGCGATTTTGGGGTCGACCAGCGGCGACTGGTGGACCTGGGCGGGAATTGCGGAGGCGGCGGTCAGCAGGGACGCTGCAACAAGGGAACGAAACATGGCCGGATTGCTAATGGCGGTTGGCGCGCCTGTCACCGCCAATTGTCGAAAAGCTTATAAAATCCGAGAAGGTTTCCATCAAAAAAGTCGCAATTGGTCGCCCTGAGGCGGTTCGAACAGGTCGCGGCGCAGCGGGATTTTGAGGCGCGGCAGATTATGCTTCCTGCAGGCGATTTCGAACCGGGTTCGAATAAGCTCGGCCCATGGGCCCGCGCCACGCATCCTGGTGAAGAAATTGGGATCATTGTCCTTGCCGCCGCGAAGCGACTGGATGGTCGACATTACCTTTGCCGCGCGGTCCGGGTAATGCTCATCAAGCCAGGCACGGAATAGCGGGGCAACCTCGTGCGGCAACCGGACCGGAATGAATGTTGCGCCCCGGGCCCCCGCCTCGGCGGCGGCTTCAACCAATGCTTCCAGCTCATGATCGGTAATTTGGGGAATAACTGGTGCGATCGACGCGAACGTTGGAACCCCAGCCTCGCTCAGCGCCTTGATGGCTGCCAGCCGCTTCCTCGGTGCCGGGGCGCGAGGTTCCAATGTGCTGTGCACCTTGGGATCGAGTGACGTCACCGAAATCGCAACCGCTGCGATACCCAGTCGCGCGGCGGGGCCAATAATGTCCAGATCTCGAACGACCCGGTCCGATTTCGTCGTGATTGTGAACGGATGCCTGGTCTCGAGCAGCAATTCGAGGATTGAACGCGTGATCCGCCAATTCTCCTCGATCGGCTGATAGGGATCGGTGTTCGTTCCAAGCGCGATCGGCGCGACGGAATATCCAGGCTGCGACAGCGCGGCGTGGAGCAGCTTGGCAGCGTCGGGCTTGGCGAACAGCCGGCTTTCGAAGTCCACGCCGGGCGACAGGTCGTGATAGGCATGCGTCGGCCTTGCGAAACAATAAATGCAGCCATGCTCGCATCCGCGATATGGATTGATCGAGCGATCGAAGCCCAGATCCGGTGAACTGTTGCGAGTGATAATGCTTTTCGGCCGCTCGACGGTTACCGTGGTCCTCCGGGGAACAATGCCATCAATGCCTTCGGCTTCATCCAGCCAATCGCCGTCTTCGATGCGCTCATTCAGGTTGAAGCGCGTTGGCGTAGCGTTGCGGGTTGCACCGCGCCCACTGATCGACTCGACCGGCATAACGCCAGCCTAGCCGAACAGTGAGAACGTAACAAGAACAAATGCCTTGTTTAGAAGAGGACCACCAGCAGGATGATCAGCAGGATAAGTCCACCAATTCCGATATACATGAGCAGTCTCCGACTGCCCCGCTCTTCGCGCTTTCAACCAATTTCGACGAAGCCGGTTCCTCGGCTTACCGGCGCTTCGTCGGGAAGTCCGGCCACTTATGTTCGGCAAGCGCGGTAAGCGTTGGCGTCGGTTCGCCCTTCAATCCCTGGATGACCCACATGTTGCGCAAGACCGACGGAACATAGAACCGGGTTTCCCAATAGGGGATGCTCTCGATCCACAGCAGCGGATCGCCCCGATCATAATAGGCCCAGCGCTGCACCGGGACAGGTCCGGCATTATAAGCCGCGATCACCTTGGGAAGCTGGCCGCGTGTGGCGGCGTTTCCGCGGATTAGCTCGATGAACGCCTGGCCATAGTCGATGTTGACCAAGGGGTCTTTCAGCGAGGCAGCAGTGACGGACGTACCACGGGCTCTCGCCGTATCGCCGGCAGTGCCCGGTCGAACCTGCATCAGGCCGACAGCGCCAGCCGGACTGACGGCCTCTGCTCGGAAGTTCGATTCCTGGATGATGTGGGCGTAGGCCAGCGCCGGATCGACCCGCCAGCCATTATAAGGGGTCCAATTCGGCGTCGGGTAGCGGTCGGCCGCATCGACCTGTGCGCCCTGGGGTCCAAAATGGGCGAGCCAGAATTGTGCTCCGGCCAAGTCCAGTTTGTCGGCGATCCGCACCAGGCTGCGATGGTCCGCCGGATTTCCAATCTTGGCCTGGTGGCGCAGCAATTGCTCTGCACTGGACCGCCAGCCAAGGGCAGCCAACTCGGTCGCGCGACGAATGTTCGGCAGGGCTTCGATCCGGCCAAGGTCTCGCGATGCGGCGGTTTGCGGCAGTCTCTTGTCCATGCCCAGGGCTTCGCGCGCCAGGAGGCCGTAGAAGCTCTCCGCAGAACGGGCCGCGGCGCGCAGGAGCGGATTGACTTCCTGCGGCCTCCGGCTGGCCTGCGCGGACCGTGCCGACCAGTAATGGGCGGCCGCGTAAAATTCGGGCTCGCGCGCCAGCCTTGCTGCCTGCCGGAAGCTGTAAAAGGCATTGTTGGGATCGCCCAATCGCCACGACGCCAGGCCGGAAATCCAGGCGGCTTGCGCCGCCCAATCGCCCGAAGCACCGGCCCGACCCAAATCTGCGATCCGGCGTGCGTCGGCATCACGACCCCCGACGAAGTAGATCCAGGCCACCCGATGAGCCGCCTCCGCCCTGGCTTCGACCGACAAATAGGGCACTGCCGCCATGTATGTGGCTTCCGCTCCCGTTCCGTCGTCGGTCTTGATCATCGGCTCCAGCGTCAGGCGGAGCTGGTCGGCATAGGGCTCGCCTTCGACTGGGCGGGTCTTGCCGCGCCGTGGCGCGCTTCCCAGCGAGACGGTCGGCCGAGGCCAGAAAATCGACGGCAGTTCCGAATGATGCCCGCCACGGCTAACCGCCATTCGATAGAGCTGCTCGGCCTGCGGCAGTTCCGGTGCCTCTTCGAGTATCGCCAGGATCGGCCCCAGCTCGACCTTGGGCGAATCCTTGGCCGTGTAGAGTTCTGCTCGTGCGAAGGGCTTCAGCGGACCGTTCGGCAATGCGTCGATGCCGAGGCGCGCGGCCTCCCATTCGCCGTTGCGGATAGCCGCCAGCACTCCGCGCCAATCCTTTGGGATCACGACGGGACGAAGGGGAGGTGCTGGCGCCGGCGCAACCGTGGCAGTGCCCTGCGGCTTGGTTGCCGGCTGCGTGACCGGCACCATGGTTTCTGGCGGCTCGCTGCCATCCGGCTCCAGGGGAGCAAGCGGATCAGTTTCTTGCGCAACGGTGGGCGAACCCAACAGCAAACCAGCAAGCAGTACCCAACGAAATCGCATCAATCGCTCTCACTCATCAGCAGCAACAGGTCGCGCCAAGCCAGCGCCTTGTCGGACGGGCGCTGTAACAGCCAGCGCGGATGGAAGGTCGCAATGGCGGGCACGCCCTCGACTCGATGAACCTTGCCGCGCGCCCGGGCCAGCGGCTCGCCGATCAGCGCCTTGGCCGGGGCATCGCCGAACAGGATCAGCCGCTCTGGCCGGGCCAGCCGGATATGATCGCGGGCAATGACCGCGCAAGCGTCCAGGTCGCCATTGAAGCGCGCTCCGGGTGCGTGGAACGGGGATAGCGACGCGACATAGGCAGTGTCCGCGGCCACTCCGATCGCTGCCAGCATCCGGCTGGTCAGCGCCCAGGCCTCGCCGCCGATCGGTTTCCCTTCGGCCGCATCTTCCCGTGCTGGAAGGTCGGACAGAAGCATGATGTTCGCGCATTCGGGACCGTGGGAAGCAACGCGAATCGCACCCGGCCGATCCATCGGCAGGCCGGGCGCCGCCGACAGCCAGGCCTGAAATGCCGCAAGGTCCGCGGGCTTCTCGGTCGGCGCAGCTGTTGCCGGAACGCCTTCAGGCCGCGATTTCTGTCGGCCCAGCCAGTCGCGCGGGCTCTCGCCGACCGCAGTGTCGACGCCCGCATCCAGCCACCAGCCGATCATGCTGTCGGCCGCGCTACGGTCGATTGCTTGCAATTCCCCACCCATCGTCCTTCTGTCGTCCAAGGTTGACTGTCCGGTCAAGGAATTGGCAGGGCATTTTTGGCCGGAAGGGTGGCGAGGCGCGGTAGAAGCCTTGGCCGGGGAGAATGAGGTAGCGATGAGCCAGCGCGAATCGATGGAATATGATGTCGTAATCGTCGGCGCCGGTCCTGCCGGGCTTGCCGCCGCCATCCGGCTGAAGCAATTGGCGGAGCAAAGTGGCCGCGAATTGTCGGTCTGCGTTCTCGAAAAGGGAAGCGAGGTCGGAGCCCACATCCTGTCCGGTGCAGTCGTCGATCCGAAAGCGCTCGATGAGCTGATCCCGGACTGGCGCGAGCAGGATAGTCCGCTGACGGTTCCGGTCAGCGAAAACCATCACTGGCTACTGACGAAGACCGGGAAGTGGGAATTTCCGCATTTTCTGATGCCGCCCCTGATGAACAACAAGGGCACCTACACGGCCAGCCTCGGCAATGTGACGCGCTGGCTTGCTGGCCGGGCGGAAGCCCTCGGCGTCGAGATTTTCCCCGGCTTCGCGGCTGCCGAAGTGCTCTTCGACGAAAATGGATCGGTGAAGGGCGTTGCCACGGGTGACATGGGCGTCGCTCGCGATGGCACGCACAAGCCGGATTATCAGCCGGGCATGGAGCTTCACGCCCGCTATACCTTCTTTGCCGAGGGCGCGCGCGGTCACCTGACCAAGGAACTGACCCGCATCTTCGACCTCAGGGAGAAATCAGGTCCGCAGGTTTTCGGCATCGGAATCAAGGAATTGTGGGACGTTCCTGCGGATAAACATCGGCCCGGAAAGGTGGTTCACACCCAAGGCTGGCCGCTGGCCGACGCGTGGGGAGGGGGCTTCCTCTACCATCAGGCGAACGGTCAGGTGGCGCTCGGCTTCGTCGTCTCGCTCGATTACAAGAATCCCTATCTGTCGCCGTTCGAGGAATTCCAGCGCTGGAAGACCCATCCCGCGATCCGCGCCGAAATCGAAGGCGGGAAGCGTGTCAGCTATGGGGCGCGGGCGATCAACGAAGGTGGCTGGCAAGCCATTCCGCAGCTGGCCTTCCCGGGCGGAGCGCTGATTGGTTGCTCGGCGGGCTTCGTCAACGTGCCCCGGATCAAGGGCAGCCATACGGCGATGAAGTCGGGCATGCTTGCCGCCGACGCGGCATTTGAAGCCATCTCCGCCGACCGTCGCGGCGATGTCCTGGAAACGTACGAGCCTTCCGTGCGGTCGAGCTGGATCGCGGACGAGCTGAAGATCGTGCGCAACGCGCAGCCGGCCGTCGCCCATTGGGGCGCGACGCTCGGTACATTGTTTGCCGGCTTCGACATGTGGCTCAATTTCCTGAAACTCCGCACGCCCTGGACGCTGAAGCTCAAGGCCGATCACAAGGAAATCGGCCGCAAGGAAGATTACAAACCGATCGAATATCCGAAGCCGGATGGAAAACTGACCTTCGATCGTTTGGGATCGGTGTTCATTTCCAACACCAATCATGAGGAAGATCAGCCGATCCACCTGACGCTCAAGGACGCGGAGGTGCCGATCAAGGTCAATCTCGCGCTCTATGACGCGCCGGAGCAACGCTATTGCCCTGCAGGCGTTTATGAGATCGTAGCAGAAGGCGGTTCACCCCGCCTTCAGATCAACGCGCAAAACTGCGTTCATTGTAAAACCTGTGATATCAAGGACCCGACCCAGAACATCAACTGGGTGGTTCCCGAAGGCGGTGGAGGTCCCAATTACCCGAACATGTGATGGCATGACCGCCTTGGTGCTCATCCTTGCAGCCGCCGCACCGGCTGCCTCCGCCGCAGTGCCTCTGTCGACCTATGTCGAGGCGCGGGCTGCGGAAATGAACGGCGACGAGTCGAAATCGGCACGATTATACGCTTTGATGGCCGAGGCGGATCCAGCCGACCGGACGATCGCCCGCAAGGCCATTGCGACCGCAATCCAGTCGGGCCAGGCGGACCTTGCCATCACCCTGGCCAGTGCAATCCCGCCGAATGAATTGCCGATCGATGCACGGTTGATGCTTGCTGCCGACCAGCTTCGGCGCGGCAAGAACAAGGACGCGGCGGCCGCACTGCAAAAAGGTGTGACGTCAACTGAAGTCGACCTGTTCGGACCGGTCATGAAGGCGTGGGACCGGACCGCGCGCGGCAAGGATGACGGCATCGAGCTGCTATCCCAGATGTCGGCCGCCAACCCGCTTGCGCCGATCGTCAACGAGCAGAAGGCGGCGATGCTGTTCGCGCTCGACCGGCCTGACGATGCGTTGCCGATTGCTCAGCGGGTGCTGGTCCAGTCTGCGGGACGAAACACGCGCCTTCGCCTCGCTTACGCGGACTCGCTCATCCGGTTGAAGCGCCGTGATGATGCTATGGCGATGCTGCAGGGTGACGATGAGGCGCTAGCTGCGGCTCGCGAACGGGTTGCAGAGGGCAAATCACTCGGAATGGCGATTGCCACGCCCTCGGACGGCTATGCCGAGCTGCTGCTCGCGATGGCCATCGACCTTGGGCGAGAGGAGAATAAGGCACTTCCGATCGCGCTGACTCAGGTCGCCCGCCATGCCAACCCGGGCAATAGCGAAGGCACGATCCTGCTCGCACTGTTGTATGATGGAGACGGGCGGTCGAGGGACGCGCTCACGCTGCTCGGCACTGTTCGTCCGGACGATCTGCTTGCCGGCGAGGCGCTCGACATCGAAACCCGGATCCTCGGCGACCGGTCCGATTATCCTCGCGCCCTGACCCGTGCGCAGGCAGCAACCCAGGCGACTGGGGCCGGACCGCACGACTTCACTCGGCTTGCCAATGTCCTCGGCGACATGGAGCGCCATACTGAGGCCGCGGCGGCCTATGGCGAGGCCATCAACCGTACGGAGCGGGGCGCCAATCCGGAGCTTTGGACCCTGCACCTCCTTCGGGCAGCAAGCCTCGAGCAGGCGGACCGTTGGGACGAGGCCAAGGTGGAACTTGGATCTGCGTTGAAGCTGGACCCGGATAATGCCCTGCTTCTCAATTTTCTCGGATATGGAAAGCTGGAGCGGGGCGAGGACCTGGACACCGCCGAAGCAATGATCCGCAAGGCCAGTGCGTTGCGTCCCGACGATGCGTCCATCACCGACTCCCTTGGCTGGGCGTTGTTCAAGCGGGGCCGGGTCGACGAGGCGATCGAAACGCTTAGCCGCGCCGCTGCCGGGGATCCGGCGCAGTCCGAGATCCACGAGCATCTGGGCGATGCGCTCTATTCGGCAGGTCGGCGGATTGAAGCCCGCTTTTCCTGGCAGGCGGCGCTGATCACGGCGGAAGATCAGGCAAAGTCGCGCCTCGAGCGTAAGATGGAGCTTGGGCTCAGCACGGCCAACGCCGCTCCCTGATGAAATACGCCGAGCCGGCTCCGGCCAAGCTCAACCTTGCGCTTCATGTCCGGGGCAAGCGTCCCGACGGACGTCATTCGATCGAAACGATTTTTGCCTTCTGTACGGACGGCGACCGCCTTGAGGCCGAAGAGGCCGACGAGCTCAGCCTGTCCATTGGCGGGCCGTTCGCGCCGGGCCTTTCCACGTCGGACAACCTAGTGTTGCGCGCCGCCGACGCGTTGCGGGAATCCGCCGGAAATAACGCCGGTGCCCGGCTTCACCTGACCAAGAATTTGCCGGTCGCATCCGGAATCGGTGGAGGCTCGGCCGATGCCGCGGCGGCGCTACGACTCCTGACCAGGCTTTGGAGCGTCGATCCCCGTCACGCGGTGGATGTCGCACCAACCATCGGTTCCGATGTCCCGGCCTGCCTGTTGAGCCTTAGCGCGAGGGGCACGGAAGCCGGGGACCAGCTCGAACTGGTCCAGGATCCGTCGATTTCCGGCATCCCGGTGCTGCTGGTCAATCCGGCCATCCCGCTATCGACCGGCTCGGTCTTTGCGGCATGGGACGGCATCGATCGGGGACCGCTTCCGAATTGGCGGGATGGCCGCAATGATCTTGCAGCGCCGGCGCTCCAACTTGCGCCGGCAATCGGCGGCGTACTCGAATGGCTTCGCACGCAACCGCAAGCCAATTTCGTTCGCATGTCCGGCAGTGGCGCAACTTGCTTCGCCTTGTTCGATAGCGAGGCAGGCTGCGCTACGGCCGCCGATGCCTGCCCGTCGAACTGGTGGCATTTGGCGACGTTTCTGCGATAGGGGCGGCCATCATGGCCCGACCGATCCTCACCGCCGAACAGATGCGCACCGCCGAAGCGCAGGCCATCGCCGCCGGAACGCCCGAAACCACCCTGATGGAGCGCGCGGGCAGGGCCTTGGCGGAAGCCGTTCGGCTGCATGTCGGTCCTCGCGACGTTCTCATCCTGTGCGGGCCGGGCAACAACGGCGGCGACGGCTATGTCGCGGCGCGCCACCTCGCAACGATGGGCTATTCGGTCCGGGTTGCCGCGCTGGCCGAGGCGACAACCGACGCGGCTCGTCGGGCCAAAGGGCAGTGGGACGGTCCAATAGAGCCGTTCGACAGCGCTGCAGACGCACCGATCGTGATCGACTGCCTGTTTGGAACCGGGCTTAGCCGCGGCCTAGAAGAGGCTGTTTTCCAACGGCTTGTGCGGCTTGTCGACAAGGCGCTAGTCGCGGTTGCGTGCGACATCCCAAGCGGCGTTGGCGCCGACGATGGGGCGCTGCTCTCTCCGATCGGGCATTATGACATCACCGTCACTTTCGGTGCACTGAAACCCGCTCATCGATTGATGCCGTCCATGTCCCACATGGGCAGGGTCGTGCTTGCAGACATTGGTATCGAGGCTGAAACGCAGTGGATCGAACTGGGCGCGCCCGACCTTCCGCCGCTCGATCCGGAGGGTCACAAATATAGCCGCGGACTGGTCCACTGCCTCGCGGGGCAGATGCCTGGCGCGATTGCGCTCGCGGCTACCGCTGCCGCGAGGTCCGGCGCGGGCTATGTTCGCGTGTCAACGTCACTGCCGATCGCCGGGCTTCCGTCTTCCATCGTCCAGACGGGCGGTGCGGACCTTCAGGACGAACGGATCGGTTGCATCCTCGTCGGTCCGGGGCTGGGCGATGTCCCGCAGGTACTGACCCTGTCGCTGACCGCGCCCCGGCCCATCGTCATCGACGCTGACGCGATCGGCCTGGTCGGCGAGCCTGAACGACTAATTGGCCACGACACGATCCTGACCCCGCATGAGGGGGAGTTCAAACAGCTGTTCGGCGAACTCGAAGGCTCAAAGGCCCAGCGCGTACTGGAAGCAGCGCGGCGGTCGCAGTCAGTGATCGTTTACAAGGGCCCGGATACGCTGGTCGCGTCGCCGGATGGGCGTCTGGGCTTCGCGCTCCCGGCACCCGCCTGGTTGGCTACCGCTGGCTCGGGTGACGTGCTGGCGGGAATGATCGCTGCTCTCCGAGCAAGGGGCCTGGAGCCGTTCGAAGCAGCTTGCGGCGGGGTGTGGCTGCATGGACGTGCCGCCGAGGTCGCCGGACCGGGAATGATCGCCGACGACCTCTTGAACGCCATTCCTGCCGCGCTTGCTGGTTTATGAGCGAAGCGATCGTCCGGATCGCTGCGCGCGGGGAGGGTGTTACCGCCAGCGGCCGCCATGTGCCGTTCGCCGTTCCTGGCGACATGCTGCTCGCTGACGGCACGATTCAGCCCGGACCTGGCCACCAGACGCCGCCGTGCCGCCACTTTCCGCAATGCGGTGGCTGCCAGCTTCAGCACCTCTCCGACGGGGCCTATGCAGATTATTGCGCTTCACGGGTGATGGGCGCGCTCGCCCAACATGGCCTGAGTTGTGAACTCCGTCAGCCGCATCTGTCGCCGCCAAACAGCCGCAGACGCGCTACCCTTCGTGCGCTCAAGGCCGGCGGAAGGATCCTGATCGGGTTCAACGAGGCCGGAAGCAATCGCATTGTCGACATGGCCGAGTGCCATATCCTCCATCCGCAGCTTCTGGCGCTGATCGGGCCGCTGCGTTCGCTGTTGGCGACGATTTTGCCGCCCAAGCGCATGGCGGAAGTCCAGATGAGCCTTGCCGAACAGGGCGCGGACTTGCTGCTCAAGGGAGTCGAAGTGGCCAGCCTCGAGGCGGTCGAGTCCCTGACCGCGTTCAGTGAAGCCAACCGGCTGGCGCGGCTCAGCATCGACGAGGGACTCGGGCCCGAGCCACGCTACGAACCGCAGCCCGTCACCGTGACGCTAGGTGGCATTCATGTGACGCTTCCGATCGGCTCATTTCTTCAGGCGACAGAAGATGGCGAGGCCGCACTGGTAGCGGCCGTCAGGGAGGGGGCAAAGGGAGCGGCTCGCGTTGCGGACCTCTTTTCGGGCCTTGGCACCTTCGGCCTGTCGCTGCCGGGCCAGGTTACCGCAGCTGAGGCGTCGCGCGATGCGATATTGGCGCTGAAGCTTGCTTCTGCACGCTCGGGACGCCCGATCGCCGCCGAACATCGCGATCTATACCGCCGGCCCTATGACACTGCCGAACTTGCCGCCTTTGACGCGGTCGTGCTCGACCCGCCCCGGGCGGGGGCGCAGGATCAAGTCCGCGAGCTTGCGGCTTCGGCAGTGGCGAGGATTGCCTACGTCAGCTGCAATCCCGCAACCTTCGCCCGGGATGCCGAGCTACTCGTCAAGGGCGGCTACAAGCTCGACTGGGTAAGACCAGTCGGCCAATTCCGCTGGTCGACCCATGTCGAGCTCGCGGCCTGCTTCACCCGCTAGCGGCTACCAACCCAGGCAATCGTGCAGGATGCGTGCGCCGGCATGCACGGTCAGGCCAAGCAGGCACAGCGACGCCAGTGCGAAGATCGGGAATCGGTATTTCACGATATTCGAGGTGCACTGGATCAGGCTGTGCGCCATCCTCAAGACCACATAGCCCCACGCCAGATAGACGTTGATCGGCTGGTCCATGCCCATCATCGCAAGCGTTAGCGCGATCGCATAGAAGATCGTCGGCTGTTCCATCAGGTGCATGTAGTTGTGGGACTTCCATTGCGCCTCGTCAGGCGCCTTGCCCTCCAGGTTCACGCCCCGCGAGCCCGGCGGAATATTACCCAGCGTGATGCCCATTTTCCTGAAGGCGGCAAATCGCGTCACCGCCATCCATGCCATGATGACTAGCGTCCAGCCGACCAGCGCCACGACGGGCGCCAATAACGGACTATACTGCATGTGTTTCCCTCCCCCTGTCCCGAGGAGGGAGAGCCTGCGTCATTATTGCGGCCTGCTCAAGCCCGGTCGGGCGAGCGCCTACTTCCTTGCTTCGCTGAACAGCATCAACGTGAGGGCTGCGCCGCATACCAGTACGAAGAAGGTGCTGACCTGGCCGATTTCTTCGCCCCCGATCGACATCGGGAATCCGACCAGCAGCCGATAGGCAGCGGCGATCGTGACCAACAGGAAAATGATAGCGGCCGCTGAAAGGACGATCTTACGGGTTCCCATGTGCGTCTCCCCATCTGGATATGCTGGCTATAAATCCGGATGAAGCCTTGTCGGCGCAATCAGTAGAAACCAGCAGACGATCCCATGAAAAAGCCTCCTCGCGAGCCATTTCGCGAAGGGACCTAATCGGTCGGGATTATTCCCGATCCACTGTTATTTCGCTCCAGCCTTTGCCTTCGCCGTGTCCAGCAGGCGATCGAGTGCTCCTCGATCATGCCATTGGCCCTTCAGAACGACGCCGCGGATCTTTCGGGTCGCGCTGATGTCCTGCAGCGGATTGGCGTCCAGGATGAGAATATCCGCCGCCTTGCCCGTTGCTACCGCGCCGTAGCGATCCTCATGGCCAAGGAATTCGGGCCCGGTCAGGGTCGCGCTGGCCAACGCCTCGCGCGGTGTCAGGCCTGCCTCGACATAGCGCTGCAGCTCATCGTGCAGCCCGATGCCGGGATAGTTGAAGCTGTTGAGATATCCGGCATCCGTTCCGGCGAGGATCGGAATGCCGGCGTCGCGAAGCATCGGCAACACCTTGACGCTCAGCTCATACTCCTTGTGCCGGGCCGCAACCTGCTCCGGCGTGGATTTGGCGGCACGCTCGACCCGCCATTCGTAGGTCTTGCGAAGTCCGGGCCCAACCAGCGCCAATCCCGCGTCGCTGCGATGATCCTCGCGGTCGAGATAGGCGAGGATCCGGCTCATGTTCAGCGTCGGAGTCACATAGAGACCAAGCTTGGCCAGCCGGTCATATTCCTTCTTGGCGTAACCGGCATCGAACGTCTCGACGAATTTGTCCGACGCCTCGCCGTACGTGAGCTTTTTGGCGACATAGTCGGCCGCAATGCTCGACTCCGCGGGTGAGCCCGCCTTGATCAGATAATCGAGATGCTCGACCGAGCTCAGCCCGTCCTTCGCCGCCTGTTCGATGGTCAGCGCGAACGGCGTATGCGCGGACGTCCTGAGGCCCCGCTTCTTGGCCGCTTTCACCGCATATTCGAAGATCTCCGGCTTCAGCGTGTTGTCGGTGATCTTGACGAAATCGACCTTCATCGACTGAAGCCGGTCGAGCGCCGCATCGACTTCAGCCGTTGTCCCGACTTCGATCGTGCCCTTCCATAGCGGCTTATAGCCTTCCAGCTTGGGTCCCGACGTATAGATGGTCGGCCCAAGCAGCGAACCGGCGGCAACCTCGCTCCGCCACTGGATGACGTTTTCGCCAAGGTCCGCCGCACAATCCCGCACCGACGTGACGCCATAGGCGACGTAAATCGGCAGCAGGTCCTTGTTTTCCTGGATCAGCTCGGGACCGCCGCCGAAGTGGACGTGCATGTCCCACAGGCCAGGCATGACATATAGGCCCGAAGCATCGACGGACTGATTCGCCGAAACACGGCGGGACAGCGCCCGGTCCGTGCCGACCGCGACGATGTCGCCATTGCGGACCGCAACCGCCTGGTCCGCAATTGTCCGCCCCCTGGCGACGTCGACTATCGTCGCGTGCCGGATCAGCAGGTCGGCGGGTTCGGTGGCCGCAAATGCAGGCGGCGCCATGACCGACAGCGCGGCCATGGCGGGCGCGAATTTCATCAGTCGAAGAGCTTGGCGAATCGGCGCTTCTCGCGGCTCCGCCAATGACCGCGGTGATAGGCGTCGCTTGCCAGCAGCGGCAGGACCGAGGTCGCTTCGGCAAATACCATCTGCTCGAGCGCGGTCGAAACCTTGCCCCAGCTGGCGGCTTCCTGAAGCGTCGAGGAGGAGCAGGCCCCGTCGCGCACGTCGGCGACGGTGATTTGCACCGCATATTTGTGGACCTCGACATCGTCGTGGCCCAGGATCTCGGCGCAAACGACCGTGTCCTGCGCGAAATTCTTCGGCACGCCGCCGCCGATCATCAGCAGGCCGGTGGTGCCGGCCGCGATCTTGATGTCGGTCAGCTCGCGGAAGTCGGCGATGCTGTCGAGCGTCATCCAGTGGCCGCCGCGCTTCATCGCGTCGACCTGATGCTTGACGAGGCCGAAGCCCGCCGATGAATCGGTAAACGCGGGGCAAAAGATCGGCACGTCATGCTCATAGGCGAGCTTGACCAGGCTATTGTCCTTCTTGCCGTTCCCTTCGCTCAGCCACTTGCCCATCTCCTGGATGAAGGCGCGGCTCGAATAGGGGCGCGGCTCCAGCGAGTCCGCGATCTTGCCGATCGTATAATCGCAGTCCTGCAGCGCCACTTCGTCGATGTAAGTGTCGTAGATTCGGTCGATGTAGAGCGAACGCAGCGTGTCGTCGTCGGGGATTTCCAGCGCCTGAAAATGCTTGTGGCCAAGCGCCTCGAAGAAATCCATGTCGACGATGCTGGCGCCGGTGGCGACGATCGCGTCGACCATGTTGTTGCGCACCAGCTCGGCATAAAGGTCCATGCAGCCGCCGGCCGAGGTCGACCCGGCAATCACCAGCCACACCGAACAATTGGGGTCGGCCAGCATCTGGTTGTAGATGTCCGTGGCGCGGGCGAGGTCGCGGCTGGTGAAGCTCATCTTGCCCATCGCCTCGACGATCGGGCGGGCGTCGAAGCTGGTGATGTCGATATGCTCGACGACATTCGACAGCAGCTCTTCCTTGCGCCTGTCGTTGGCCAGGCTCTCGGTGTCCTGGACCTTGTTCAGCGTGTCGGTGGTCATTGGTTTCTCCGAAAACTGAATTTCGTCACCCCAGCGCGAGCTGGGGTCCATTTCGCGGGGCCCTTTGCACCCAATAGAAAATGGATTCCAGCCTTCGCTGGAATGACGCACGAAATAAGTTTGCCGCTACAGCGTGACGACGTTCGTGGCGCGCTTGCGTTCCGGAACATCGGTATAGAGCGAGGCCATCGGCTCATCCTCGACGATCACCCGATCCTCGACCCCGAAACCGTTGAAGCCGGTGCGCATGGCACAGCCATAGGCGCCAAGCATGCCGACCTCGATATAATCCCCGGCCTGGACGTCGGCGGGAAGATCGAACGGCCCGGCCATATGGTCCAGATCGTCGCAAGTCGGGCCGTAGAAGCTGAACTCCATCTCCCTGGCGTTGGATTCCTCGTCGCGGACCAGCTTCACCGGATAGCGCCAGCCGATATGCGCGGCATCGAACAGCGCCCCATAGGCGCCGTCGTTGATGTAAAGCTCATTCCCGCGGCGCTTTTCGACGCGCACGAGGACGCTTGCATATTCGGCGCACAGCGCACGGCCCGGCTCGCACCACAGCTCGGCCGAATAGCTGATCGGCAGCTCTTCGAACGCGCGGTAGATTACATCGAAATAGGCTTCGAGCGCAGGCGGCTCCATGCCGGGGTACCAGCTAGGGAACCCGCCGCCGACATCGACGATGTCGACCGTGACGGCCGCTTCGACAATCGCATCGCGAACGCGTTGCATCGCTTCGCCATAGGCCGCCGGGCTCATCGCCTGGCTACCGACGTGAAAACAGATACCCAGCGCATCGGACGCCTGGCGGGCAGCCATCAGCAGATGCTTCACCTCATGCGGCTCGGCGCCGAACTTGGAAGCCAGGCTGAGCTTCGAATGGTCGGACGAGACGCGCAGCCGCACCAGCAGGTTGAGGTCGCTGGCATTGCGGGTGGCGCGCTGGATCTTCTCCAGCTCCTCGATCGTGTCGAGGCTGAAGGTCTTCACGCCATAGTCGAAATAGGCTTCAGCAATCGCTTCCTCGGCCTTCACCGGGTGCATGAAGCACAGCACGGCGTACGGAAGTGTCTCCGCAACCAGCCGCACCTCGCCAAGCGAGGCGACGTCAAAATGGGTGACGCCCGCGTCCCACAGCACCTTCAACAGGTCGGGTGAAGGATTGGCCTTGACGGCATAGAGCGACTTCCCCGGAAACTTCTCGGCAAAGAAGCGGGCGGCACGCTTTGCGGCATGCGGACGAAGAAGCGTGACCGGCTGAACCGGTCGGAGGGCGGTAGCTAGCCCCAGCGCGCTATGATGCTTGTGCAACTCAAGGGACCTCCAACTGGTAGTTCGAGACAAAGCTGCCTTGCGGTTGGAAGTCCCATGGGGCAGCGGAGGCGCGATATATGTAAGGGGGTCCTCCATGTAAAGTTTTTTTGGACCCTATCTGTTGCATTAGTCCCCCGCCTGCCACGGCTCATCGAAAGGCCAACAAGTTGAATAGCTTGGACGATTATCCACAAGTGACGCGCGACGATGTGCTTGCCGCCGGCGAGCGGATTTCGGGCGCGGTTCAGCGAACGCCGCTGATCGAGACGCGGATTCGCGGAACGCGCGCCTGGCTGAAGTGCGAATGCCTGCAGACCGGAGGCTCGTTCAAACTCAGGGGCGCGACCAATCGCCTGATGCAGTTGAACGAAGAGGAGCGGGGAAGGGGCGTCGTCGCCTTCTCGTCCGGAAATCATGCCCAGGGCGTAGCAATCGCCGCGAAGCGCCTCGGCATCGATGCCATTATCGTGATGCCGTCCGATGCCCCTGCGCTTAAAATCGAGGGGACGCGCGCGCAGGGGGCCCAGATCGTCTTTTTCGATCGCGCGACCGAGAGCCGGGAGGAAATCGCGGCCCGCATCGCCGCAGAAAAGGGTTCTATCGTCGTACCCAGCTATGATGATCCGCACATCGTCGCTGGCCAGGGGACGGTCGGGCTGGAAATCCTCGACCAGCTGAAAGAGGTGGGCACGGGTCCGCCTGCACGGATCCTCGTGAACTGCGGCGGTGGCGGGCTGACATCGGGCATCGCACTTGCCTGTCCGGACGCCGACGTCATCCCCGTCGAGCCCGAGGGCTGGGACGATATGCTTCGCTCGCTGGAACTGGGCGAGATCGTTCCCGTCGGTCCCAATCCGCCGCCGACGCTCTGCGACGCGATCCAGACGCTACAGGTGTCGCCGATAACCTTCGGCATCCTTCACGCGCGGGGAGCTAGCGGTCTCGCCGTCAGTGAGAATGAAACCAGGGCAGCGGTCCGCTGGGCGTGGCGCGAGCATCAACTGGTGGTCGAGCCGGGCGCAGCCGTGTCACTGGCGGCTTTGCTAGCCGGAAAGGCTGAAATCGTACCGGAAACGGTCGCGCTTCTGTCAGGCGGGAATATCGATCCGGCGTTGCACGCCGAACTTGTCGCCTAGTTGCCGCTGGCTCCGGCGATTCGATATTCGCCCGCATCTACATGAGCAGGCGAACTGCGCTCGACGGCGCGGGTCAACTCTTCCAGCTCGGCCGCGAGCGTCTGAAGCTCGGCAATCAAAACCTTCGGGTCGAGCTCGGAAAGGTTTGCCGACGCATCGAGCAACGTGTCCAGCATCATCGCGATGCATGGAAGGATCGTTTCCTCGATTCGATCGAACGCCTCTTCAAGACGGACCTGTCGTTGCTGGACATCGCGCATGGGCAGAAGCATGCACCGCAGTCAGTTAAAAAGCGGTGAAAGGGTCCGTTTTGGGAAATATCGCGTCCGCGACGCTGGCAATCACGATGATCGCGGCCTTCCTGCTGCTTGGATTCGGGGTCAAGCAGGCAATGAACAGCGAAACCCGCCAGCGCGGCCTGCTGATGATCGGCTGCGGGATCGTGTTCGTCGCCAACGTGCTGATCTGGACGGTTTAGGGAAACCGCCTCACCTGATCGGGCAGCTCGGATCCAAGCGATAGTCGAGATAATCGTCCACGCTCTTCATGAGCAGGTCCATCTCATTGGCGAAGAAATGGTTGGCGCCCGGGATGGTGTCGTGGGCGATGGTGATGTGTCGCTGGGTACGCAGCTTGTCGACCAGCTTCTGGACCGCGCCCGGGGTAACGACTTCGTCCGCTTCGCCCTGAACGATGATGCCCGATGCCGGGCAGGGCGCGAGGAAACTGAAATCATACATGTTCGCCGGCGGCGCGATCGAGATGAAGCCGCGAATCTCTGGCCGGCGCATCAGCAGCTGCATGCCGATCCAGGCGCCGAAACTGACCCCGGCAACCCATGTCACTTCCGCTTCCGGATGGATCTGCTGCACCCAGTCGAGCGCGCTGGCGGCGTCGCTTAGCTCGCCGATCCCGTTGTCAAATGTTCCCTGGCTCTTGCCGACGCCCCGGAAATTGAAGCGAAGCGTCGCAAAGCCGCGTCGCACGAAGTCCTTGTAGAGCAACTGGACGATCTTGTTGTTCATCGTCCCCCCGGCTTGCGGGTGGCTGTGCAGGATGAGTGCGACCGGCGCGCGCGGACGAGGTCCCGGGTTGAATCGGCCTTCCAGACGGCCTTCGGGTCCGGGGAAAATCACTTCGGGCATGGGTGCTCGCTTCGCGTAAGGTAAACTGAATGTCCGCGGAAGGGATGCACCGCGGCGGCGGCTCCTATATAGGGCCGGCGCAACCTCTGGCAACGGCAGGATTCCCGGGCTTTTACGATGACGACCGACAAGACTCGAATCTTCCTCGATCACGCAGCCACGACGCGCGTCCTGCCCGAGGCGATGGCCGCCATCGAACGCGGGTTCGGGGCATGGGCAAACCCCAGTTCGCCTCATGCGGAAGGACGGCAGGCAAGGTCGCTGCTGGAGGAGGCGCGAGGGACGCTCGGTGAAGTGCTGGGCTGGCGCCATGACGTCATTTTCACCAGCGGCGCAAGCGAAGCGATTGAGATCGCGGCTGCGCGCGCTCGGGTTCCGGGCCGGGCGCTTGGCGCGACCGAGCATGCCATCGTCCCACATGCGATGGGCGCGGGCGCGGCGGTCATTCCGGTGACGCCTGACGGCCTGATCGACGAGGCTGCGCTCGATGCCACTCTCGATAAGGGGCCTTCGCTGGTCGCAATCCAGCAGGTCAATAACGAAACCGGCATCCTCCAACCGCTCGACCGCATCGCTCCCAGGATCCGGGATGCTGGTTCGCTACTGCTGGCCGACTGCGCCCAAAGCGCGAGCAAATATCCGCTGCCCGATGCCGATTTCATTGCCCTGTCGGCCCATAAGCTGGGCGGACCGCCGGGCATCGGCGCGCTGCTGGTCAAGGATCTTGGAACGCTGGAGCCGGTCGGCGGGCAGGAGAAGGGCTATCGGCGTGGTACGCAAGACGCCCCCAGTGCGCTCGCATTTGCCGCGGCACTTGCCGCTCGGCCCTATGATATGTCCAGGCTCGCTGCCTTGCGCGCCAAACTCGACGATGGCGTCAAGGCTGGCGGCGGCGTGGTGATCGGCGGGGACAGCCCGCGGCTTCCAACGATAGGCACCATTTCCCTTCCCGGCGCGTCCAGCGCGTCACTGCTGGTGCAATTCGACCTCGCAGGAATTGCAGTATCGGCAGGAAGCGCCTGTTCTTCAGGGAAAATGAAGGAAAGCGCCGTGCTGGCTGCAATGGCCGTGCCGCCCGACATCGCCGGCGGCTTCCTCCGCATCAGCTTCGGTCCTGAGACAACTGAAGCCGATGTCGATGCGTTCCTCGCGGAATGGTCTCGTATCGCCAGCAGGCAGCGCGCGGCATGATCTATCTCGATTATCAGGCGACGACGCCGGTTGGGCCCGAAGTGGCTGCCGCGATGCGTCCCTGGATCGAGGAGAAATTCGCCAATCCGCACAGCCCGTCTCGCTGGGGACGGGAGGCTGCCGCAGCGATCGAAGTTGCGCGAAGCCGCGTCGAGCAGGCGATCGGCCTTGCCGGCGGGAGCTTCGCCTTCACCAGCAGCGCGACGGAGGCGCTCAACTGGGCGATCAAGGGAACATTCGAAAACAATAACCGCCGCAAGCTGGTGACTGTCTCCACCGAACATGCAGCCGTGCTCGACACGGCCGAATGGCTCGAAGGCAAAGGCATCGAAATCGTCCGCCTGCAGGTTGGGTCGGACGGGCTCGTCGATCTCGACCTGGCGGAGGCGCTGATCGACGATCGGACCTCGATGGTGTCGGTCATGCTGGTCAACAACGAGATTGGCGTAATCCAGCAGGTCGCGGACCTTGCCCGGATGGCGCATTCGGTCGGCGCCTTGATGCTGTGCGACGCAGTTCAGGGGTTCGGACGCTTGCCCATCCCTGACGGGCCTGACCTCATCGCAATCTCCGGTCACAAGATCCACGGTCCCAAGGGCGTTGGCGGGCTGTGGATGAGGGCAGGGGCCGAGCCGGAGCCGCTGTTGCATGGCGGCGGGCAGGAACAGGGCCTCCGCTCCGGCACCTTGTCGCCGTCGCTTTGCGTCGGGCTCGGCGAGGCCGCTCACTTGGCAGCCGAACGCCGCGAGGCAGATGCTGTTCACGTTCAAAAATTATCTGAGCTTGCGCTTGCAACGCTCGGTTCAGGCTGGATAATCAATGGCAGCACCGAACGTCGCTATCGCGGTAACCTCAATATTCGCCGCGAAAATCTCGATGGAGCGCGCTTGATCT
>Ga0247828_10000147_pt1 | contig 25528 bp, 23 predicted proteins | sample 12C_Control_Day3_FD_192425 | JGI IMG/M metagenome (GOLD analysis project Ga0247828, IMG submission 192425) | Soil microbial communities from agricultural site in Penn Yan, New York, United States - 12C_Control_Day3 | ecosystem: Environmental > Terrestrial > Soil > Agricultural land | place... | reverse complement strand
TCCGCCATGTTCCTCCGACTTCGCCCAGACGACGAAGACGTCGGCGATGGGCGAGTTGGTGATCCACATCTTGCTGCCGCTGAGCTTGTAGCCGTTGGCGGTCTTGGTGGCGCGGGTGCGCATTCCGCCGGGATCGGAACCTGCGTCGGGTTCGGTGAGACCGAAGCAGCCGACCAGCTCGCCTTTCGCCAGGCCGGGCAGGTATTTCTTGCGCTGCTCTTCCGAGCCGTAGGCGTGGATCGGATGCATGACGAGCGAGCTTTGCACCGACATGGCCGAGCGGTAGCCGCTGTCGACCCGCTCGACTTCGCGGGCAATCAGGCCGTAGCTGACATAGCCAAGGCCCGCTCCGCCGTAGACTTCGGGAATGGTCGCGCCGAGGAGGCCAAGGCTGCCCATCTCGCGGAGGATTTCGCGGTCGAAATTCTCGTTGAGATAGGCTTCGGTGACGCGGGGCTGGAGATTGTCGCGAGCATAGGCCCCAGCCGTGTCGCGGACCATCCGCTCTTCGTCAGTCAGCTGGTGATTCAGGTCGAACGGATCGGCCCAGTCGAACGGCAGGATGGCAGGCTCGCCCACTTGTGTCTCCGAAGGAATGAAGCGTGTGGGCCGCCCTTTAGCCGCGCTATGTCGTCGGCGCCACCCCGCTGCCGCTGCCGCCGAAGGTCTGCTTCAGGGTCAGGCCGAAGTTGAGGTGGCGGTTACGCTCGCGGAACTCGTCGATGACAGTCGTCGGCGTGGCGCGGTTCGGCCGGAAGATCGTGCGATGGCGGTTGCCCGACGTGTCGAACGCATTGTCGAGGTCGAGCGTAATGGTCGTGCCGCCCCGCGGGCGATATTCGACGAACGCAGTTCCGTACGGGCCGCCGTTGAAGTTCACGTCGAACTCGTCGGTCCGATAGAAGGTGAAGCGCTGGCGGTCGTTGACCGTGAAGCCGTAGGACCATTTGCCGATGTCGTGACGGAGTTCGGCGCTCCACTGCCATTCGGGAAAGAAATCCGACCAGTTGCGCGGCTCTCCGGAAATCGGATCGTCGACCCTCGTGCGCTGCAACGTGCCGTCGAGCTTCACCCGCATGCCCTTGAGGCCGATCTTCGCGAGGGGGGCATCCAATGTCATCGTCGCGAAGTAGCGCTTGCCGGTGCCCAGATTGCCGGGCGCGTCGAAGCATCGAGTGGGAACTTCCGGATCGCAGAGCAGGACGCGATCCTGGAGATCATTCACCAGGTCATAGCCCATGTCGAGCTTGGCGAGGCCATCGCCGAGGAGGGGATGATCGACCGTTCCGCGGAATTCCCAGGTCTGCTGGGGGACGAGGCTCGGGTTCCCGGCGTTGACGCGGTCGGTGCTGAGCTCGGCGGAGCTGATGAAATCGTAGAAATTAAGCTGCGCGACGACGCGCTTGGCTGAAATCTGTGCATGCCAACCCTTCGGGTCCTTCCAGTCGAGCGTCAGACTTGGTTTCCAGAACTTGAGAGGATCGCGGTCCTCATTGACGTCACCGCGCACGCTGATCTTGGAATATTCGTAGGTGAGGCCGGCATCGACGCGAAGCGTGCTTGAGAGCTGGCGCCCGATGTTGATGAAGGGCTCCGCGCGCTTTTCCTTTACCCTGGCCTGATCGACAGGAAGGTCTTCGCGCACGGGCTCACCACCTGCCAGGAATTCGTACAGTTGCACGTCCTGATCGAGGGTGTTGAGGGCAAACTCGGAGCCGGTTTCGACCGAGAAGCCGGCAAGGTCGGACTTGCTCCAGGTCAGGCGAAGAATGGATTCGTTTCGCTGCGCATCCTGCAGTTGTTCGAAGCCGCCGAGGATTTCGGTGCCGCCTTCGCTTCGGAAGCGATAACGTTCCGACCAGTCGCGCTTACGGCGGGTCGCAAGACCGACCAGCTTGATCGCGCCGCCCGCCAACGGCCGGGTAACGTCTCCGCCAAGTTCGAATACGGGGCTTTTGAAGTCCTGGAGCAGGTCATCGTCGCGCTCCGGCCCGACGGCCGGCGTTACATGATTTTCCTGCGTGAGGTAGAAGCTGCCGGGAGACCAGCGAGTGTTGACATGCATCGACTTGTCGCTGGCCTGTTCGAACGCCCAGTTGGCGGAGATGAACGGGTTGAAGTCGCGATAGCTGTTATGCTTGCGGCGATGCTCGATGAACGCTCCGGTTTCCGGATTGGTCAGAAGGTCGGTTCCTTCTTCGAGGTTCAGGACGTTGCTGGTGCCGGCGGAGAGATTAAGGCTGTGCTCGCCGCGCCGGATGATCGCCGACGCCGAGAGGTCGGGGACGATGCGGCCAGTGTAAAGTCGGCGGATCGAGCCGGTCACATTGCCGTCGATCCCGCTTACCTCGGAGAGGATGACGTTCAGCACCTGGCTGCGCGTCGCATATTCCGCGCCGTAGAGGGTGCCGGGGCCGACCTCCACGCGGACGACCTGTCGCGATGGGATGTTGCGCAGGACCGAGGTGAGGCTTTCCGATTTGCTGCTGGGGCGCTGGCCGTTGATCACCACATTGCCCGCGGCCTGAGCGAAGCCGCGAACTTCGACGTCCCCTAGATCCAGGTTGAAGCCCGGGACGAGCCGGGCGATGTCCAGCGCCGTTTGCGGGGCGGAAGGCGCAAAGAAGGCGGCGTCATAGGCCGTGGTACGCGATTCGACAGGCGTAGCGGCTTCGGCAGTAGCTGCGGGCTGTTCCGTGGCCTCCTGGGCATAAGAAGGACTGGCAATTGCGGCCGAAAGTGCAAACAAACTGAGGCTCGAATGGCCGCGACGCATGAAAAGCTCCCCTAATTGGATGCCCGGCGCCTACGCGTACAAATGTAGTTGTGGGAGTGACGTTCGACCAATCGACGAACGGTTCTGCCAGTGCGTAAGTCGATTTCCTGATGCTACCGATGCGACCTATGTGGCATGGTCGACCGGACCGGCGCGCTCGCGCCGATGCCGAAGGAGTATGTGGCTATGAAGCTTTGGCCGCTTGCCGTTTTGGCGCTCTTTGTTGGGCCGGGCGCTGCAACGAGCGCACAGGATCCGGCTCCGCCAGAGAAGGAGTCCAAAATCTGCCGCCAGTCCGCGCCCAAGACCGGCAGCCGCGTAAAAACAGGCCCTCGATGCAAGACCGCCGAGGAGTGGCAGAAGGAGGACGAGGAGCGCAGCCGAATTCCGCTGTCGGCGACCGTGACCGAAGGACAGCCCGAAGGACCCGCTCGACCCCGGCCGCAGTAAGTGACATCAGCTTGGTCTATTCAGCTACCTGCAGCCGATCATGGGCATCGGTGACCATGGTCTTGAACCTTGGTAGCTCGCGAAGAGCATCGAGATCAGGATCGATCGCCGCGTGCCGAAGGAAGGCAAGGCTGTCGAGACGCGCAAAGAATTGCTCGAGAAGGTCCATCGCTCCTTCGAGATCGGCATTGCGAAATGTCAGGCCGCAGGCGGCGTTATACATGACCCAAAGATTATCGGGGTCGAGCAGTAATGCTCTCTGCACCCAATCCTTGCCGCGCTCGATTTCGCCCAGCATCATTAGCGAGCTGGCTCCGGCGGCGAGCGCCGCGCCGTTCGCGGGATCTTTGGCCGCCGCAGCTTCTGCCCGTTTCAGCGTGCGCCGGGCGGCATCCAGTGCCGCGTTCTGGTCACCGATACCGTCGTAGCAGGTGATAAGCATCGAACAGCTGTGGAAGTCGGAATCCATCAATTCCGCCGCTCGTTCGAAATAGCGGATGGCATCGCCCATTTTATCGCGACGGAACATCAGTCTCGCCGCTTCGCGGTTCACTTCCCAGGATTCGGAGCCAAGCCTCAGCGCTTCCCCTAGCTGCCGGTCCGCCTCGTCATGACGCCCTTGCTGCTCGAGGTCCCTGACCTTGACGCAATAGGGCTCGGCCAAGTCCGGATTCAATTCCATGGCCTTTTCGGCGGCAGGGAGCGGGTCTTCGTCCTTGCCATGCCAGAACCGCAGCTCCGCCTGCGCCAGCGCCATCAGAGCCCAGGCCTCGGCATAGGATGGATCGAAGGCAACCGCCTGCTTGCAAATGCGGACAACGGTTTCGTCGCGGCGGCTGTTACCCCACGTTCCCCAGATCCACTGCTGCCGGGCCAGGAGGTAGAGGTTGTAAGCGTCGACGCGGTCGGTTCCGCGACTTTCGATCGCTCTCTCTTCCTCCGGCAGCAGCTTGACCTTCAAGGCTTCGACGATCGCCTTCGAGATTTCATCCTGGATTTCGAAGATGTCGGTGAGATCGCGATCATAGCGGTCGGCCCAATGATGGTCGCCGGCTTTCCCGTCGATTAGCTGGGCGGTGATCCGAACTCGATTGCCCGCCTTTCGGACGCTTCCCTCCAGCACATGGTCGACACCTAGCGCCTTGGCCACATCCTTTACGTCGACAGATTGGCCCTTGAAGGTGAACGCCGTGTTGCGGGCGACGACAGACAAGGACGATACTTTCGACAGGTCGGTGATGATGTCCTCGGTGATGCCGTCGCTGAAATATTCCTGCTCCGGGTCGCCGCTCATGTTGGCGAACGGCAACACGCAGACGGAAGGGCGCCGGTGCTTGGACTTGGCCTCCGGTTTTTCGGCAGCAGCTGCAGGGGCCGCGTCATTGGACTTCTGGGAAATGGCTTCGAGGAGTGTGCTTAGGGCAGGGGGATCGGCGCGCCCGTCCCAGCTGCCGAAATCGATCGACTGGAACTGGCGAAAACCCAGCGGCGGCTTTTCGGCGCCCATGATCACCGGCAACAGCCGACCGGAGTCCCGGCCCTCCGCTGCTTCGTCCTGTACCCAGGGAGATTCGACCGACGTCTTGGTCCACAGGACGACCACCGCTTCGGCGTTCTTCAGTTCGCGATCGATCTCCGTAGCGAAGCGCGATCCACTCTGGATTTGATGATCCCACCAGACCTGATGGCCGGCGCGTTCGATTGCGGCTGCGAGCTGCTTCGCGGCGGCAGCATCATCACGGGCGTAGCTTAAGAAAACTCGCGCCACCGGCACCCCTAACAAAATGTAAACAGATAGTGCGACGAAGTGGTGCGTGGTTGCAAGCCCCGGAGAGCTTAATTCGTCCGGGCCAACAGCTGGACCAAATCGTCTTTCCAGAATTTTGCCCAGGTGTGTGAGCCATGACCGCGTGTGTCATCGCTCTCTGCAATCATCCGGAAGCTGGCATTTGGCATTCGCTTCACGGCCTGGTCGGGCACATTGAGGTTTCGCGGATTGATGAAGTCGTCGGCAGAGTTGATCCACATGACGGGAGCGGAGATCGCTTCCAGCTTTGGCCAGGGATTATAGTTCCGGGACGATTCAAGCTGGTAGATGAGGTCATTGGCATCGAGCGCGGCCAGGGCCGTCGAGACCCGTTCTTCAGCAAACGCGCCCGCCGCCAGCCTGGACGGATACTGCATTTGGTAATTGAGGGGAGCTGCTCCAGCCACGAATAGCAGGGACTGGGCGGTCCGAAGGCCAAGTGTGGGTTGCGCCGTGTAGGCGCCGCTTTGCCAAGCTGGATCGGCCTTGATCCCATTGATCGCCAGTTGCCGCCACATGCGGTTCAGTCCGGCGATCTCGATCGGCTCGCAGGCCATCGGCATCAACGCACGGGCGAAGTTTGGGTGGGTTTCGCCCCACACGAAGGCGTGCATGCAGCCCATCGACGTTCCGAAGATCAGGCGAAGGCGGGTAACGCCGAGCTCCTTCAGCATCAGACGCTGGGTCTCGACCATGTCGTCATAGTCATATTTTGGAAATTGCATCCTTAGGCCGTCCGACGGCTTCGACGATTTCCCATGGCCGATGTTGTCGGGAAGGATGATCCAGTAACGGTTGATGTCGAGCGGCTGGCCGGGCCCATATAGCTCGTCCGCAAATTGCGGCCTCAGGAACTGCTGCCCGCTGCCGCCCGTCCCGTGCAGCACCATGATGGCATTGTCGATTTCACCCGCCGCGTTGCGATGCGGCTTCCCTAAGGTCGTGTAATGCATGTTGAGGCGCGGGACGGTCTCGCCTGAGCGGAATTTGAAGTCGGCTAGGGAGACGTCGCCTTCCTGGGTAGGCCAGGTGATGGCAGTTGGAGCCGCGCCGGGAGCGGGGGTCGAAGCAGGCTGAAGCGCAAGCGCAGCAAAAAACAGGAACATCATCGGCCTCCAGTTGAGTTGCCGGGAATATGACCGTTGCTCAGCGATTGGGAAGTGTGGATCGAAAGTTGCGGAATCATCCGAGACTAGAACAAATTCCCGGTTTTCTCAGTGTTTTTGCCAACTGATTTGCCGGGAGAAGGCCGATAGGACCAATCGCTCCTGGCCTCGGATTGCCGGGCCGGGACCGAGTTGGAGCTTGTTCGGGCTTGATCAGGCTCAAACCAGAGGAGTGAAAGCATGCGAAAGGGCATTGCTACAGCCACATTGGTCCTGCTGGGCGGACTTAGTCTCAGCGCCTGCGTCACCACCGACTATGTCGATGAACGGATCGCGGCAGTGAACGCGCGTATCGACGCGCTCGAAACGCGTGTGAACGAGAACGCCGCGGCGGCTCAGGCAGCGTCGGCGCAGGCTCAGTCAAACGGTCAGAGGATCGACCAGCTGACGGGCCGCGTGGACAGCCTAGAGCAACGCATGGCGACAAAGACGCCGCGCAACTAGGCTTCCCGTTGACCGTGGAGCTTGGATGGCAACCTGGGGTCGCCCTTTCACGTTCCACGGTCCGATACGGTGGGAGAGGTGAGAATTGGCTAGGCGCAACAGCGTTATTCTGGCGGTGGCAGCGCTGACTCTTGCAGGAAGCGCTGTGCCCTCATTAGCGGCGCAGCCGGACGAACCGACCGGTGTCATCTACACCAACTCGGTAGAAGCGCTTCAGTTGGCCACTTGGGTGACGGCGTCGCAAGACAATGACGGCCGGCCATTTATCGTCATCGACAAGGTCGCTGCAGAGGTCCTGATTTTCGATGCAGCCGGTGTGTTACAGGGAAGAACGCCGGCCTTGCTGGGCATTGCCAAGGGCGACGATGCGACACCCGGGATTGGCGACAAGGAATTGAGCGAAATCGGGCCTGCCGAGAAGACAACGCCGGCGGGGCGGTTCTTTGCGCGACTTGGACCTGCGAAGGGAGATCAGACGGTGCTTTGGGTCGATTTCAACACGTCTGTGGCGCTGCACGCAGTTGTTACGAAAAACCTGAGGGAGCACCGGTTGGAACGACTGGAATCTCCCACGCCCAGCGATAACCGCATCACCTTCGGATGCATCAATGTGCCTGTGTCATTTTTCGAGGAAGTGGTCAGGCCGATTTTCGAAAGCGGTGGCGGGATGGTCTATATCCTGCCGGAATCGAAGTTCCTGATCGAAGTGTTCCCCGCTTTTGACATGTTTGCGCCGCCAATTGAGCGCACTGCGGAATCTATTCCCCTGGACGGCTGAACGCTGGCGGATGGGGTGGGATTCGAACCCACGGTGCAGTTGCCCGCACGCCAGTTTTCAAGACTGGAGCCTTAAACCACTCGGCCACCCATCCGTCCGCCCGGCGGTCATCCGGGCTTCAGCTTCGCCCGACTAGGCGACGGCGATGGGCTGTGCAAGGCGCGGGATGAAAGCGGTGGGCGCTGCGGAAAACCCCGGTTAGCCTTTCGATGAGAACCCCGTAAGGAGGCGGAATGCGAGTTGCTCTGACGTTGGCCGTGTTGATGTTTGGAACCAGCGCCAGCGCCCAGGTGGATCCGCTTGCGCCGTTGGCCGATACGTCCCCGCCGATAGTAAAGCCGGCCATACAGGCGGTTGCCGCACCTACGAACAGCAGCACGCTGATGGGATTCGCAGCATATAAGCAGCGACTTGCCGGATTGGCGCGGTCGGCGGGCGTCCGCGATGCAACCATCCAGTCGGTCATTCCCTACCTCTCGCTCAACAGCCGCGTCATAGAGCTCGACCGCGCCCAGCGACCAACTTCGACGAGCAGCAGCGCGCCTTCATCGTTCGGGCCATACATCAACCGGCACATCACCTCGTCGCTGATCAACCGCGGCTATGCGCGGTACGCAGGACACTGGACCAATCTGTCGCGGATCCGCGAGCGCTATGGCGTCGAACCTGCGGTCATCATCGCCATTTACGGCAAGGAAACGAGCTACGGATCGGTGACCGGCACGTTCGACCTGGTCGAGGCGCTTGCTACCTTGGCTTATGAAGGCAGGCGACGATCGATGTTCGAGGGCGAATTCACGGCTGCGCTCAAGCTGCTCGATGCCGGCGTGCGACGGAGCACGCTCAAGGGCAGCTATGCCGGCGCGACGGGCTACCCGCAGTTCATGCCGACGGTCGCCCTGCGGCTACGGGCGGACGGCGACGGCGACGGCTATGCCGACATCTGGCGCAACGAGGACGACGCGTTCGCGTCGATCGCCAATTATCTGCGCGACGCCGGGTGGAAGCCGAACGTGCCGTGGGGCGTCCCGGTATCGCTGCCGAGCAACCTCAATCGCACCGCGATACGCTCGGCGATCAAGCCGCCGCGCTGTCCGGCGGTTTACAATCGGCACAGCCGCTGGCTGACCGTTCGCGAATGGCGGGCGATGGGCATCGTACCGGCCGACGGCCGGGTCGCGGACACTGAGACGGCGACGCTGATGGAGACGCCGGGCGCCTATGCGCAGGGCTACCTGCTGACGACCAACTACCGGGCCATCCTCGATTATAATTGCTCCAATTATTATGCGCTGACCATCGGCCTCTTGGCCGATGCGATTTCGCGGCGCCGATAGCACTCGCGCCGCATCAAACGGGGCGTTAGACAAGGCTCGTCCCACCGCTTGAAGGATTCGAAGCCCCTCTATGACCCGCGCCTTCCTGTTCCTAACCGCCGCCTCCTTTGCACTGGCCTCGGCTGCCCCCGCCAAGGCGCCGCCGTTCGAGACACCGGCCCAGGTCGCTTATCTGATCGACTTGTCCTCTGGAGCGGTGTTGCTGTCTAAGGATGCCGACCGGCGGATGCCGCCGGCGTCGATGGCCAAGATGATGACGACCAACGTGGCGTTCGAGCTGATCAAAAAGGGCGACCTTCAGCTCAACAAGATGTGCACCGTTCGGCCGGAGACCTGGCGGAAGTGGCACGGGCCGCAGGCTGGATCGACCATGTTCCTGTCGCCCAACGAGCAGGTCAGCGTCGAGAATCTGCTTCATGGGATCGTGACGCTGTCGGGCAACGATGCCTCGGTCGTCCTTGCGGAATGCATCGCGGGCACGGAGGAAGCCTTCGCCAACGTCATGAATGAAAATGCCAAGCGGCTGGGGCTGACGGGCAGCAACTTCGGCAATTCCAATGGCTGGCCGGACGAGGGACGGACCTATGTAACGGCCCGCGACCTGGCGACGCTGGCCAAGGCGGAGATCGAGAACCATCCCGATCTCTACAAGAAGTTCTACAGCCAAACGAGTTTCACCTGGGGCAAGACGCTGGGCAGCGGGGCGGATATCACGCAGGCCAATCGCAATCCGCTGCTCGGGCGGGTTCCGGGCGCGGACGGGCTGAAAACCGGCCACACCGACGAGGCGGGCTATGGCTTTACCGGATCGGCGGAGCAGAATGGCCGCCGGCTGATCATGGTCGTTGCCGGCATTAACAGCTTCAACCAGCGGATCGAGGAATCGGTCAAGCTGATGCAGTGGGGCTTCAACGCCTGGCAGTCGAAGCCGCTGTTCAAGGCTGGGACGACGGTCGGAAGCGCGCAGGTTCAGCTCGGCAGCGATGACGAGGTAGCGCTGGTCGCGCCGCGCAATCTCGCCGTGACGATTCCGGCGGGCGTGCTGTCCAAGGTGACGTCGACCAAGATCCGCTATCAAGGGCCCGTCAAGGCACCGATCGCGAAAGGCCAGCATATCGCAGACTTGGTCGTAACGACGACGGAGGGCGAACAAGTGACGCCGCTGGTTGCCGCCGAAGCGGTCGAGCAGGCGGGTTTCTTCGCTCGCGCCTGGATCGGCCTCAAGCAACTTCTAGGGATGGCGTGAGCCCCACGTGTCGCGGGGCCGCTTCATCAGTCTTGAAGGTGGGGAAGGGACCGGCAAGTCCACCCAGCTGAATGCGCTGGCGGAGGCACTTAGCGGGCGCGGGCTGACCGTCGTCGTAACTCGTGAACCGGGCGGAAGCCCCGGCGCCGAGGCGATCCGGAAGCTGCTGCTGGAAGGCGATGAAACGCGGTGGAATGCGCGCGCCGAGGCGCTCTTGTTCGCCGCCGCCAGGTCCGACCATGTCGAAAAGACGATCCAACCGGCGCTGGAACGGGGGGAATGGGTGCTTAGCGACCGATTCCTCGATAGCAGCCTTGCCTATCAGGGCGAGGCGGGCGGACTAGGGATCGAAGCAGTGAGGGACCTGCATCGCTTCGGAAGCCTGGATTTCCTGCCTGATCGCACGCTCGTGTTGACCCTGGACGACTCCGAGGGGGCGTTAAGGGCGCGGGCGAGGGACGGGCATCTGGGAGACCGCATCGGATCGCGGCCGCCGAGCTATCACGCTGCCGTGGATGCGGGTTTCCGGGCAATGGCGGAGAAAGAACCCGAAAGGGTCAAGCTGATCGACGCGAGCGGCACGCCGGAAACGGTTACCGCGCGCCTGCTCTACGCGCTGGGCGACCTGCTCCCATGATCGAAGGCCAGGATAGGGCGGTCGAAGCATTTACCAGCGCGTGGAAGACGCGGCGCCTGCACCACGGCTGGTTGCTGGCCGGGCCGAAGGGTGTTGGCAAGGCGACCTTCGCCAAGGCCGCTGCAACACGGGTTCTGGCCGAGGCAGCGGGGCCGGCAGTGACCCTGCCCGGACTGGAAGTGCCCGCCGATCACTCAATGGCGCGCCTCCTCGTCGCGGGAAGCCACCCGGATTTCCGCCTGCTGGAGCGGCTCGAGCGGCCAACCGGCGGCCTTGCGCGCAACATCAGTGTGGACCAGGTGCGCTCGCTGGGCGATTTGCTCAGCGTAACGCCGTCGATGAGCCCGTGGCGCGCGATCATCATCGATGCGGCGGACGATCTGGAAGCCTCGGCGGCGAATGCCCTTTTGAAGATGCTGGAGGAGCCGCCGGCCAATACTTTGTTCTTCCTGGTTAGCCACGCGCCGGGCCGATTGCTCCCGACGATCCGGTCGAGGTGCCGTCGGCTCGACTTCGCAAGAATGAGCGTAGACGCCATGACGTCACTGCTAAATCGTTCATTACCTGGGACAAATTCGGCGGAGATTGCCCGGCTGGTGGAGTTTGCGAATGGTTCGATCGGACGGGCGTTGGCGATTGCCGAGCTTGACCTGGCGCCATTGGAAAGCGAGGCGCTTGCGATCCTGCGCCAGGGCGACGCCGACAATATGCGGCGCTCGAAACTCGCCTCCGCGCTTGGCCCCAAGGGCGCAGCCGAGCGCTATGCGGCGTTCCTCGAACTGGTGCCGGGACTGATCGCCACCGAAGCCGCCACGTTGACCGGGGAAGCCAGGGGCAGGGCACTGGACGCCTACGCCAAGGTGCGCGAGACGGCGGCGCTGGCGCCGCGCCTGTCCCTCGATCCGGCGGCGACCGTTTTCCAGATTGGCTCGATCCTCGCTTCGGTCGCCTTGAAGGACTAGGGCAGGGCGGCTAGTGGCATCGGCAATGTCCGAGCCATTCTACATCACCACCGCGATCAGCTACCCCAACGGCAAGCCGCATATCGGCCACGCCTATGAAGCCATCGCCGCAGACGCCATGGCCCGCTTTCGCCGGGCGCAGGGGCGTGACGTGCGCCTCATCACCGGCACTGACGAACATGGACTGAAGATGGTCCAGACGGCCCGTGCCCAGGGCCGCGAGACGCTTGAGTTCGCCGATGAAATGTCGGGATATTTCCGTGATATGTGCCACGGATTGAATATTTCATATGATGCTTTCGTGCGAACGACCGAGCCGCGTCACTATGAAGCGAGCCAGAAGATCTGGCAGGCGATGGAGGCCAATGACGATCTGTATCTCGATCGCTACGAAGGGTGGTACTCGGTTCGCGATGAGGCATTCTACGACGAAAGCGAGCTGATCCGGAACGAAAACGGCGAGAAATTGTCGCCGCAGGGGACGCCAGTCGATTGGACGGTAGAGGAGACCTGGTTCTTCCGGCTGTCCAAATATCAGGACAAGCTGCTGCAACTATATCGCGACAATCCGGACTTCATCCGCCCGGAAAGCCGCCGCAACGAGGTTGTCCGCTTTGTCGAGGGCGGGCTTAAGGATCTCAGCGTCTCGCGAACCAGCTTCGATTGGGGCGTTCCGGTGCCGAATTCGACCGGCCACGTCATGTACGTCTGGGTCGACGCACTGACGACCTACATGACCGGCGTGGGTTTTGCCGACGACCAGGCGAGCTACGACCGCTTCTGGCCGGCGAACGTTCACCTTATCGGCAAGGACATCGTCCGGTTTCACGCGGTCTATTGGCCGGCATTCCTCATGTCGGCGGGCCTCAGACTGCCGAAGCAGGTCTTCGGGCATGGCTTTTTGCTGGCGCGCGGCGAAAAAATGTCCAAGTCGCTCGGCAATGTCGTCGATCCGATGGAGCTCGCCGAGCGCTATGGTGTCGATGCGCTGCGTTACTTCCTGCTCAGAGAGGTGAGCTTCGGCCAGGACGGCAGCTACAGCAACGAAGCGATCGTCAATCGCGTCAACAGCGAGCTTGCGAACAGCTTCGGCAACCTCGCCCAGCGTAGCCTGTCGATGATTTTCAAGAATTTGGGTGGCGTCATTCCCGCGGCCGGTGAGGCGGAAGACGACAAGGCACTGCTGGCCCAGGTCGACGAGGCATGTGCCACCTTGGAGCGTGAATTCGACGGATTTGCCTTCTCGACTGGCCTTGAGGCGTGGATGGCGGCCGTATTCGCTTGCAACGCCTACATCGACGTGGCGGCGCCCTGGGCACTCAAGAAGAGTGATCCGGAGCGGATGGCGGCGGTACTTGGGACCTTGGTCGTGGCCGTGCGGAAGCTGGCGAATGCGGTGCAACCAATCGTTCCGGCTTCGGCGGAAAAGCTCATCACGCTGATCGACAGCGGTGAGGGCGGTGCGCCGATCGAGCAGCCCACGCCGATCTTCCCGCGTTTGGAGCTTCCGGAGGATGAGGAGGCCGCGGCGTGAATTTGATCGATAGCCATTGCCACCTCAACTATGCCGGCCTTGCTGAGCGGCAGGATGAAGTGTTGGCCAATGCGAGGGCGCGCGGAATTGCCGGATTTCTCAACATTTCGACCCGGCAAAGGGAGTGGGGCGATATCGTCGGCACGGCCGAGCGCAATGCGGATGTCTGGGCAACCGTCGGAGTCCATCCGCACGAGGCCGATGCCCATCCTGATCTAGGTGCGGCAGCGCTGGTCGAAGCGGCTGCTCACCCCAAGGTCGTCGCGATCGGCGAATGCGGGTTGGATTATTATTACGACAAGTCGGACCGCGCAGCCCAGCGAGAGACGTTCCAGGCCCATATCGAGGCGGCACGCGAGACTGGTTTGCCGCTGGTCGTGCACACACGCGATGCGGAGGACGATACCGCCGAAATGCTGACCCGCGAGGTCGCAAAGGGTGGGGTCACCGGCGTCCTGCACTGTTTTACCGGCAGCGCGGATCTAGCGAGGACAGGTATCGACCTTGGCTTCTACGTCTCCATCTCGGGGATCGTCACGTTCAAGAATGCAAAGGATCTGCAGGAAACCGCCAAAATCATCCCGCAAGACCGGCTTCTGGTCGAGACCGATTCGCCGTTCCTGGCACCCGTGCCGCACCGGGGGCAGACCTGCGAACCGGCGTTCGTCGCCGATACCGCGGCTTTTCTCGCCGAATTGCGCGGCGAACCGATCGATAAGCTGGCCGAAGCAACGACGGCGAACTTCTTCAAACTGTTCAACAAAGCCGCGGCGTGAAGGTCCGTATACTCGGTTGCGGAACGTCAACCGGGGTTCCACGGATTGGCAACGACTGGGGCGACTGCGATCCAAACGAGCCGAGAAACCGGAGGACGCGTTCTTCAATCCTGATCGAGAGCAGCGGCGAGACGCTGCTGGTGGATTGCGGTCCGGATCTTCGCGAGCAATTGCTCGCAGCCGGGACGGCCGACATCGATCGTGTGATCATTACACATGACCATGCCGACCATTGCCATGGGATTGACGATCTGCGGCAAATAGCGCAGCTTCGAGGAAGCGTCGTTCCGCTGCACGCACGCCCGAATACGCTGGAACGTCTTCAGAACAGATTCAAATATCTGTTTGAAGGAATGGCATTTTATCAGCAAGTGGTCGCGCCGGGTGTAATCGCGGATGAAGAGCGATTGGGAAAGGCGGTCCTGACCTATGTCGACCAGCCCCACGGCGGCATCACTTCGCTTGGTATCAGGGCGGATGAAGGTAGTGCGTCCTTGGGTTATGCCATTGATTTTCATGAGTTTACGCCCGAAATGAGAGCGCATTACGATGGCCTCGACCTGTGGATCTGCGACTGCCTACGGCGAACGCCGCATCCCACGCATGCGCATTTGGATGCGGTGCTTGGCTGGGCTCGAGAGCTGAACGTGGGTCAATTGCTGCTGACACATCTCGACAAATCAATGGATTATGCGACCCTGATCGCCGAGTTGCCCGACTGGGCGGAACCGGCCTTTGACGGCCAGGAGATCATGCTGTGACCAACGACTGGATGCTGGGCAGCCTGTACCTGTTGATGGCGCTGATGCTTGTTGCGGGGTCATTGATTGCCCGGCGCGAACGTTTCGCCAAACTGGCGACCTTCGCACTGGCCTGGATCGCCATTTTCGGCGCCGGGTTCGTGCTTTTCACCTTCAGGGACGATCTTGGCTATGTCGCGCAGCGGCTTCGCTCAGAAGCCAGCGGCGAACCGGTGGTCGAAGGCCAGGAGGTGCGTATCCCGATGGCGATCGACGGCCATTTTTGGGTCGAGGGATCCTTGAACGGCGTTCCGGTGAAGTTCCTGGTCGATAGCGGTGCGACCATGACGACGATCGGCCGCGCTACGGCCAAAGCCGCCGGCGTAAACGTCAGCCCCAACCGAACGCAGGTTGTTCGTACGGGCAACGGGATGCTGCGCGTTTCGACGGGCCGGGCCGACAGCCTGTCAATCGGACCGATCGAGCGGAATGCCGTCGGACTTCATGTGACGGAGAATGAGGATTTGAACGTGCTCGGCATGAATTATCTATCGACGATGAACCGCTGGGGAGTTGAAGGCCGGTGGCTGATCCTCGAAAGCTGATTGCGGCGTTGAGGGGACCTCTCGTCTCTGTGGATCCATCTTCTACTTTACATAATATATATTATCATACTCAAAGATCGAGGCGGCCCAGCGAAATCTCAGGGGCCCCTCACGTCCTGATGGAGCGCTGAATGGGCCTGGATCGCCTCGACAATATCATGAAGCGGTTGCGCGATCGTGAGACCGGTTGCGAATGGGACAGCGTACAGACGTTCGAAACCATCGCCCCCTACACGATCGAGGAAGCCTATGAGGTCGCCGATGCGATCCAACGCGGCGATATGGATGCCTTGGTCGACGAACTGGGCGATTTGCAGCTCCAGGTCGTCTTTCACGCCCGGATGGCCGAGGAGGCCGGCCATTTCACGCTGGCGGACGTGCTCCAGCGAATTTCCGACAAGCTCGAGCGCCGCCACCCGCACATCTTCGGTGACGCGGAACAAGGCGGCCATCATCTTTGGGAAGTCATCAAGGCCGAAGAACGGGCCAAACTGGACGATAAAAGCGCACTTGCCGGCGTGGCGCTGGCACTTCCGGCGCTGGAACGTGCAGCGAAACTTCAGAAACGCGCTGCCCGCACCGGCTTCGACTGGCCGGATATCGAAGGTCCAAAGGCCAAGGTCCGTGAGGAATTGGACGAGATCGCCGCCGCTTCGCCGGACGAGCTGGAAGAAGAGGTGGGCGACTTGCTTTTCGCGGTAGTAAACTTCGCACGGTTTCTGAAGATCGAGCCGGAAGAGGCGCTACGGAAGGCGAACCGCAAGTTCGAGCGGCGCTTCCGCGCGATCGAGCAGGCACCGGGATTTTCCGAGATGAGCCTTGATGAAATGGAAGAGCTTTGGGTTGCGGCGAAGAAGGCGCCCGCTGAAGCCTAAAGGCGCTCAAACCTGGCCCAGTTTTCCGGGCTGAGCTTTACAGCGAGGTGCAATTGGTCGCCTTCGGCATGCTGCTCGAGCACGTCGCCACGGGCGTGAAGCCAGGCGATGCGCGGGCCGTCACCCGCATTGAGGCGCACATGATGGGTTTGCGAACCGGAATGAAGCTGGTTAGCGACCGCATCCCGCAGGTCGTCCACCCCTTCCCCGGTCAGAGCGGAGAGGGCGATGACGTCATCGCGCCGAGCAACCTCCCCCAGCAATTCCTTGCGCTGGTCGGCAGGCAACAGGTCAAGCTTGTTCCACACTTCCAGCCGCGGCGGCGAACCCTCTTCCGCCAGCCCAAGCGCGGCAAGCACGCCTTCGACGTCGGCCGCCTGTGCCTCGCTGTCCGGATGGGCGATGTCGCGGACGTGCAGGATGAGGTCGGCGGCCGCCACCTCCTCGAGCGTGGCCCGGAATGCCGCCACCAGCTCGGTCGGAAGGTTGGAGACGAATCCGACCGTGTCGGAAAGGATTGTCCGGTCGAAGCCGGGGATCTTCATCTGCCGCATCGTCGGATCTAGCGTGGCGAACAAAAGGTCCTCGGCCATCACAGAGGCCTGGGTCATGCGGTTGAACAGGGTCGACTTTCCGGCATTGGTGTAACCCACCAGCGCGATCACCGGCCAAGGCGCCCGCTGCCGGCGATCCCGATGAAGGCCGCGCGTGCGGCGAACCTGGTCCAGCTCCCGCCGGATTCGCGCCATGCGATCGCGGATCAGCCGCCTGTCGGCCTCGATCTGGGTTTCACCAGGGCCGCCGAGGAAGCCGAAGCCGCCGCGCTGCCGTTCCAAGTGGGTCCAGCTGCGCACCAGCCGGCCTGCCTGATAGTCCAGGTGCGCGAGCTCGACCTGCAAGCGCCCTTCCGCCGTTGCTGCCCGCTCGCCGAATATTTCGAGGATGAGGCCGGTCCGGTCGATGACCTTGCACTTGGTCTCCTCCTCCAGCGTCTTCTGCTGGACCGGGCTCAGCGCCGCGTCGACGACGAGGAGCTTTGCGTCATGGCCCTCGGCGAGCTCGGCGATCTCCTCGACCTGTCCTTTGCCGAACAAGCTTGCAGGCCGGACCTGGCGAAGCTTGAAGCTCTTGCGTCCGACAATCTCGATCCCGATCGCCTCGGCAAGGCCCGCGGCTTCGTCGACCCGGGCTTCGAGCGAGCGCAGGGCCCCGTCCCCGGTTCGTTCGGGTACGACAATGAGGGCACGCTCGCCGCGCGCAACCCCGCCATCGTCAGCACGATTGAAAACGCTCAGCCTTCTTCCTCCTGGCTTTCGCCGGCGAGGTTCAGCGGATGCCCAGGCTGCATCGTCGAAATGGCGTGCTTGTAGACAAGCTGGACCTGTCCGCCCCGCTCCAGAATGAGCGAGAATTGGTCGAAGCCGGCAACCGCGCCCTGCAGCATGACCCCGTTGACCAGGAAAACCGTCATCGGCTCATGCTCCCGTGACGCAGCGTTCAGGAACAGGTCCTGGAGCATGGCTTTTTTGCCGTTGCCCCCTTCCCCGTTTGGAATCGCCAGGTCGGCGGGCGCCTGTGCAGGCATAATGGTGGAAATGGCGTGCTTGTAGACCAGCTGCGCGTTTCCGTCCCTCCGCAGCAATAGCGAGAATGGGTCGAACCAGGTCACCACGCCCTGCAGCTTAACCCCCTTCATCAAGAAGATGGTGACCGGGCTTTTGGAACGGCGGATGGAATTCAGGAATTGATCCTGTAAACTCAGCGATTTATCAGGCATTTTTATTATTATTCCTCATCGCGTTTATCGCCCAGGCCCAAGGCCTTGAGCTTCCGGTGCAAGGCCGAACGCTCCATGCCGATGAACGAGGCGGTGCGGGAGATGTTGCCAGAAAAGCGCCGGATCTGGATTTTCAAATATTCACGCTCGAAGCTTTCGCGCGCTTCGCGAAGCGGAGAGCCCATGATCGCCAGCGATGGGCCGCCAACGCCGGCCGAGGTCTGCGAATCCAGAATTTCCGGCGGTAGCAGGTCGACTTCGATGCACCCGACCCTGTCGCCTGGGGTCAGGATCAGTGTCCGCTCGATGATGTTGCGAAGCTGCCGAACGTTGCCCGGCCAGTCATGCGCCTGGAGCGCCGCCATGGCCTCCTTGGACAGTTCCGGCGTCTGGATCCGCCGCTCCGATGCGAAACGGGCAAGGAAATGGCCGACCAGCTCAGGGATGTCTTCGCGCCTTTCCCGTAGCGGGGGCAGTCGAACAGGGACGACGTTGAGCCGGTAGTAGAGGTCTTCCCGGAACCGCCCCGCCGCGATTTCCTCGGCCAGGTTGCGCGAGGTGGCCGACAGGACGCGGACGTCGACCTTGACCGGGCGTTGGCCGCCTACTCGAGTGTAGCTTTGGTCGGTCAGCACCCTCAGTATCTTGGCCTGGGTGGTTTGCGGCATATCCGAAATCTCGTCGAGGAACAGCGTTCCGCCATGCGCTTGTTCCAGGAGCCCAGGTCGGGAAACGCCGTTCTGCTCGCTTCCGAACAGCTCCTCTTCGACCCGTTCCGGACTCATCATCGCCGCCGATAGGACGATGAAGGGTGCGGAAGCGCGAGGGCTCCAGTTATGGATCATCCGGGCGGCGATTTCCTTGCCGACGCCTGCCGGGCCTGTAATCAAAACGCGGCTTCCGGTCGGCGCGACCCGCTTCAACGTGGCCCGGACCGTATTGATTGCGACCGATGTGCCGTCGAGCTGGTCGTCGGGGCCCAACTGGTGACGGAGCGTGGCGACTTCGCGCCGAAGCCGGTCAGTTTCCGTGGCGCGCCCGACGAGGTGCAGCAGGCGGTCGGCCTTGAACGGCTTCTCGATGAAGTCGACGGCGCCCTCGCGGATCGCGGCAACTGCGGTGTCCAGGTTGCCGTGACCTGAAATCATCAGGACCGGCAGGCTGGCGTCGCGGCGCTTGATCTGTTCCAGCAGTTGGAGCCCATCGAGCTTCGATCCCTGCAGCCAGACATCCAGCAGCACCAGGCTCGGACGGCGGTCATCGATGGCGTCGAGCGCCGACGTGCTGTCCGCAGCCGAACGGACGGCATAGCCTTCATCCTCCAGGACGCCGGAAACCAGCTCGCGGATGTCCGCCTCGTCGTCGACTACTAGCACTTCAAGCGCCATCAGAGAGGTACCTCCTCGTCATATTCGTCATCGTCCCCGTGACGCGGGGCCGCAGGCTCATCAGTCGCCATCCCGGCCAGTCGGTCGGCGTCGAGTGCAATCCGGACCCGGGTTCCACCCCCGGCCCTGTCGAGAAAGGCGATCTCGCCCAGATGTTCCTCGACAATCTTCTTGACGATCGCGAGCCCCAGGCCCGTGCCGCGTACCCGCGTCGTCATATAGGGCTCGGTCAGGCGCTCGCGATCCTGGGGCAGCCCAACGCCCGTATCGGTCAGCTCAATGACCAGCAGCTCCGCATCCCGCTTGAGGGAAAGGTCGATGCGATCGCCGTCCGGGTGCTGGTCGCCGCGATTCCGGCGCGCCTCAATCGCCTCGACGGCGTTCTTGACGACATTCGTCAGCGCCTGGCCGAGCTGCCTGCGGTCGCAGACCAGCCCGATCTCGCCGCTGGGCGGGTCGATGCTGAAGCTGATGCCCGGGTGAGCGACTTCGTGCAGGAACAGCGCGGCGCGGGCGATGTCGTGGACATTCTCCTCGCGAAACACGGGCTTCGGCATACGGGCAAAGTTCGAAAATTCGTCAACCATCCGACGAAGATCGCCAACCTGGCGAACGATCGTATCGGTCAGCCGAGCGAAGGTCTCCGGATCGGAGGCGACTTCGGCCCCATAGCGGCGCTGGAGCCGCTCGGCCGCAAGCTGGATCGGAGTCAGCGGGTTCTTGATCTCATGAGCAATTCGGCGGGCGATATCGGACCAGGCCGCGCGCCGCTGGTCGCTCAACTGGTCGGTGATGTCGTCAAAGGTCAATACGTACCCGTCACCATAGCGCATCCGCTTTACCGCCAGCGTCCGCTGCGCTTCGGCGGAATGAAGCAGTACATTTGCTTCCCGCGCTTCTCCGGCCATGAATTCGCCTAGCTCGACCGACACTTCGTAGAGCTGGCGGCCCTCAATCCCATCGTCCCCGCCGGCAAGAAGCGTATCCGCCGTTCGATTGGTTAGCAGGATGCCGCCGTCAGCGTCGAGCGCGACAACGCCGGCGGTCACGCTCGATAGAACGGCTTCCATGAAGGCTCGCCGAGTATCGAGCTGCTGGTTGGCCGTCATCAGCGCGCCCGTTTGCTCCTGCAAGCGCACCGTCATTCGGTTGAACGCGGTTCCAAGCGTGATGATCTCGTCCTCGGTTCTGTCCGAAATCGCGACGCGAGCCGTGAGATCGCCTTCCTCGATCCTACCCGCCGCATCGACCAGATCTTCTACCGGCCTTAGAAGGCGGTCGGCGAGCTTCAGGGCGGCGAGGATGGCCAGGGCAACAATCAAAAGCGCGCCGGCCAGGAGCGCGCCATTGAAGGTTAGCTGGTTGGCGCGGCTGCGCTGTAGCAACTCACGATAGTCGGCAAGCACGCCGTTGGCCCGGGCGATCTGGTCCCGGAAATCCTCGCTCGCCTGCTTGGCTACGAACAAATAGGTTCGGTCGGCATTGGGAAGCGGCGTCAGGACCGCAATCCGCCCGCTGGTCAGAACTTCCGCCGCATTCGTCTGACCTCGGAGTTGGGATAGCGCCTGGGCCACGCGGGACGGGTCGATGAGGCCGTCATAATAGTTGATGCCTCGCAATACGGTGACCTGACCGTTCTGCTGGAGCTTGATTACCGCGGATTCGTTCAAGCTGCGCTGGTAGGTTTGATACCCCAGATATTGTTCGAACTGGGGGCTCTCGATCGCGCTGGTTTCGACGAAACGGGCCAAATCGCCTGACATGGTGACGGCTTCGGCGCCAACCCGGTTGACCTCGCTGGTGTAGGTTGATTGGGCGAGCTCGACGGTATTTTCGAGCATCCCCCGGGCACGATCCGAGAACCAGAATTCCAGCCCAGATTGCAGCAGAAGCGACGCGAAGATCGCTACGATCACGGTCGGAACGGCGGCGATCACCGAGAATAGCGCAACCAGCCGGGTATGGAGCTGTCCGGTACCGATCGCCCTCGCCGCTGCCCGGGCCATTGCAATCCGCCTGGATAGAAGGACCATCAGCGCGATTGCCGGTACGAGATTGGCGATGAGAAGTAGCGCGATCTGCGGCGGGGTCAGCATCGTGCCGGGCTGGCCGGCGCGGCTCAACATCCAGTAGCTGAGCGACAGCGTAGCGGCGAGTATCATCCCGCTTGCGATCGTCGCCCAATCGTAGATCCGGCCGCTTTCCTTTTCGCGGGCCAACCAACGCAATTTGGGCCGTTTGATCAGTTCAGATTCGGCGGCCTGCAAGTCCATGTCCGGCTTGGCCTAGCATGGTCGCGTTGCATAAAAAACACAGTTTGTCGTTCAGGCCGCGGAACGAGACAGCCAAGGCGCATAAAAGTCTTGGAGCATGGCGATGACGACCTTCGGATCGTCCTGCATATTCACCTTGTTCCGGAATTCGGCAGAGCCCGCGAGACCCTTGGTATACCAGCCGATATGCTTCCGGGCGAGGTTGACGCCGGTCTGAGCCCCATAGAGCGATTGCATGGCGTCATACTGTTCCAGGATGATGGCAAGCTGTTCATCCATCGACGGGTCTGGTTTCTGTCCGTCCTGGCAAAGGTCGGTCACCACCTGGCCGAGCAGCCACGGCTTTCCATAGGCACCGCGGCCGATCATGACGCCATCCGCACCCGACTGCTCAAGGGCAGTTCGTGCCTCTTCGCGGCTGCAGATATCGCCATTGACGATCACCGGCAGTGACGTCGCCTGCTTGACGCTGCGAACGAAGGCCCAGTCGGCCGAGCCCTTGTACATCTGGTTGCGGGTACGGCCGTGGACCGTGATCATCTTGATCCCAAGATCCTCGGCAATTCGGGCGAGCTCGGGGGCGTTGAGGCTGTCGTGGCACCAGCCCATCCGCATCTTCAGCGTGACCGGAACCTTCACGGCCTTGACGGTTGCGTCCAGGATCGAAGCAGCGAGCGGCAGGTCACGCATCAGCGCCGAACCCGCATCGCCGTTCACCACCTTCTTCACCGGGCAGCCCATGTTGATGTCGATGATCGCGGCGCCGCGTTGCTCGTTGAGCTTGGCAGCTTCCGCCATTTCCACGGGTGCGCAGCCGGCAAGCTGGAGCGAGACCGGCTCTTCGCTCGGATCCCAGGCGGCCTTTTGCAGCGATTGGCGCGTTTCGCGGATCATCGCCTGGCTCGCGATCATCTCGCTGACCGTCAGACCTGCCCCGTAGCGCTTGACGATTTTCCGGAACGGCAGATCGGTGACGCCAGTCATCGGCGCCAGAATGACGGGCGCTTCGATGGTCACCGGACCGACCGAGATGGGCTTTACCAGGGTCATGGGAAGGCGCGCCTTTACAGGAAGGGCCCGAAACGGGCAAGGCGCGGCCCAATGACGCAGAAAAAGGCCGTTGCATTGATCGTCGCCGCCGGCTCGGGGAGCCGGATGGGTGGCGATGTGCCGAAGCAATTCCGGCCGATCGCCGGCAAGGCCGTGCTGGCCCATGCCGTGGACGCGCTGATTTCCCACCCCGCAATCGATGCGGTGCGGGTCGTTGTCGGCGACGGCCAGCAGGAAATGGCGCGCAAGGCCTTGGGGAGCCGCCCGGTTGGCGAACTGATCGTTGGCGGAAATGAGCGCGCCGACAGCGTCAGGGCCGGACTGAACGATATCGAGGCGGATATTGTCCTGGTGCACGATGCCGCACGGCCCTTTTGCCGCCATGACGTCATCGATCGGTTGCTTGGTGCCCTTGAGCACGCGGAGGGTGCGGTTCCAGTACTCCCATTGGCTGATACGCTGGCGCGAGCTGGCGAAACGCTTGGCGACCCGGTCGATCGCCAGGGCCTAGTTCGGGTGCAGACTCCGCAGGCGTTTCACTACGGAAGCCTGTTTGAAGCCTATGCGCAATGGAACGGGCCTAGCCCAACCGATGAATCGACGGTGCTGCGTGCTGCCGGTCGCGAGGTGGCGGTCGTCGAGGGGGACCCGATGCTGGAAAAGCTGACCAATGCCGCCGATTGGGAGCGGGCCGAGCATTGGCAGCGCGCGCGCCTAGTCCCTCGCACCGGGATGGGATTCGATGTCCATGCGTTCTCCGGCGAGGGACCGGTCATGATCGGCGGCATTTCCATTCCGCATGAGCGTGGGCTGGCAGGCCACAGCGATGCCGACGTGGTTCTCCACGCCATTACGGATGCTTTGCTGGGCACCGCTGCGCTGGGTGATATCGGCAGCCACTTCCCGCCAAGCGATCAGCAGTGGAAAGGCGCCGACAGCTGCATTTTCCTTGCCCACGCGGCTCAGCTGCTGCGCGAGGCCGGCGGAACGATCGACTTCGTCGACTGCACGGTCATCTGCGAGGCGCCAAAAGTCGGGCCCCACCGCGACGCGATGCGGTCGCGGGTCGCGGAGATCCTGGCCATTCCGCGGGGATCCGTCAGCATCAAGGCGACAACGACCGAGCGGCTCGGTTTTACCGGGCGACGGGAGGGTATCGCAGCCCAGGCGGTCGCAAGCGTCCGAATGCCGCCTTCCGGCTGGCCCCCAGAAGGTCTAGACTGACCCGATGGACCAACTGCTCCCCGATGACCTGGTCGCCAAGGCCCGCGAGGTCATCGACTATAATCGCAAGGCCGGCCGGCGGATTGCCGTCGCCGAAAGCTGCACTGGGGGACTGGTGAGCGCTGCCCTGACGGAAATCCCGGGTTCGTCGGAAGTGTTCGAGGCCGGTTATGTTACCTATTCCAACGCCGCCAAGATGTCGGAGCTCAATGTCGCGCTGGATGTTGTCGAGACGTTCGGCGCAGTGAGCGTCGCTACGGCCTGGGCCATGGCGCAGGGTGCGCTGGAGGCATCGGGAGCCGACGTCGCCGTAGCCATCACCGGCATTGCCGGGCCCGATGGCGGAACGGAGCAGAAGCCCGTCGGAACCGTCGTGTTTGCCCTTGCCGAAAGGTTGCCGGGGCCCGACAAGATCGTCGCCGACCAGAAATTGTTCGATGCGGGTGAAGGACGCTCGGGAATTCGGCGTCAGGCGGCACTTTGCGCGCTGGAGCTGCTGCTTCCGTAAAGTTCCTCGGCGCGCTTTTCGAACGCGCCCGTCATGCGACGCAAGGCACGATCGAACATCTGTCCCGCGAGCGATTCGAAGATCCGCGACCTGAAGGCGAAATCGACGGAGAAATAGACGTTGGTGCCTCCCTGCGGCGCCGGATCGAACCGCCATTCATTCTTCAGATATTTGAGCGGCCCCTCAATATAGTCCACGCAGATGTGGCCGGGCCGTTCCTTGGTCACCTTGCTGGTGAAACGCTCCTTGAAGGCATTGAAGCCGACGATGAGGTCGGCAACCATTTCCGTCTCGGTATCCGACTGGACCCGGACGGCGCTGACCCAAGGCAGGAATTCGTCGTAGCGGCCAACGTCGGCCACAAGGGCAAACATCTGGTCGGGCGTATAAGGTAAGTGGCGCGTTTCGCTGTGCCGAGGCATCAGGCGACGGCGCCCCCTGCCCGCGCCAGTTGCGCGTTGCGGGCGTCCCGCATCTTCTGGAAATCGTCGCCGGCATGATAGCTCGACCGCGTGAGCGGCGAGGCGGCGACCAGCAGGAAACCCTTGGCCCGGGCGATCGAGGCATAAGCCTTGAACGCATCGGGCGTGACGAATTCCTCGACTTTGGCGTGGCGGGGCGTCGGCTGGAGATATTGGCCCATGGTCAGGAAATCGATGCCCGCGGAGCGCATGTCATCCATCACCTGGTGGACCTCAAGCCGCTGTTCGCCGAGGCCGACCATGATGCCCGACTTGGTGAAAATCGACGGATCGAGTTTCTTCACCTGCTCCAGCAGCCGGAGCGACGCATAGTAGCGGGCGCCGGGGCGGATGGTGGGATAAAGCCTCGGCACGGTTTCGAGGTTGTGGTTGTAGACGTCCGGACGGGCCGCGACGATCGCCTCGATCGCGGCTTCATGCTTGTTGCGGAAGTCGGGCGTCAAAATTTCGATCGTCGTGTCCGGCGTCTCGCGGCGAAGCGCTTCGATGACCTTCACGAACTGGGATGCGCCTCCGTCCGGCAAATCGTCGCGATCGACTGACGTCACCACGATATGTTCCAGCCCCAGCTTGGCCGCTGCGATCGCCACATGCTCCGGCTCCAGCGGGTCCACCTTGCGCGGCATGCCGGTCTTGACGTTGCAGAAGGCGCAGGCCCGGGTGCAGGTATCGCCCAGGATCATCACGGTCGCA
>Ga0247828_10000146_pt1 | contig 25534 bp, 20 predicted proteins | sample 12C_Control_Day3_FD_192425 | JGI IMG/M metagenome (GOLD analysis project Ga0247828, IMG submission 192425) | Soil microbial communities from agricultural site in Penn Yan, New York, United States - 12C_Control_Day3 | ecosystem: Environmental > Terrestrial > Soil > Agricultural land | place... | reverse complement strand
GGCAAGAGCGCCGGCACGCACCGGCCGCAGCAGCTCGAAGGAGTCGAGCGACCGGTCCTGGGCGGCACGGAACATCGCCTGCTCCCCCAGCCGGCGCTCTTGCCGGGCGCGCGGCTCGGTCACGTCGCTGCACGCGCCGAGCACGCCGACCGGCGTCTCGCGACCCGGCTGGCGCATCGGCGCGATCACGTGCTCCAGCATGCGCGTGCCGCGCGGCCCGGCCATCGGGAAGTCGCGCCGGAGCGGCGCCCCGCCCTGCAGCACGCCCAGCCAGGCCGCCCGCAGCCGCTCGGCCTGCGCCGCGGGAAACAGGTCCTCGGCGCGGCGGCCGATCAGGTCGTCGGGCCGGAAGCCGAGCGGCGGGTTCTGCACCCAGACGAAGCGCAGGTCCTCGTCGAGCCCGAAGAGCGTGAGGCCGGTCGCGTCCAGCGCCGCGCTCAGCCGCTGCTCGGACAGCGCGCGCGATTGCAGCAGGACCGCGCGCCGCTGCTGGCGGGCGCCAACGTCGTGCAGCGACTGGCACAGCGCGGCGACGAGCAGGCCGAAGGGCAGGTAGAGCGCGACGGTGGCCAGCGTCGCGGCATCCCAGGCCGCGCCGGCGACCCGGGGCGTGAGCAGTGCGAGCGCCAGCGTGACCGCCGCGCCGGGAAGGAAGCCGCCGTACCAGGCGGCGACCACGGTGGCCGGGTAGGCCAGCATGAACAGCGGCAGCGAATCCAGCAGCGGCGCGAGCCCCGGGCGCAGCAGCAACGCGGCGCCGCAGGCGGCCAGCGCCACCAGGGCGGCCCGCCAGGCCGGCACCCCGGCATGCAGCCGGAGCGCGGGCAGCGAGCCGTCTGCGGCCAGGTCCTCGGACGGTGGTGGGGCTTCTTCAGGCATCGTCGATGAGCGCGGCCCGCGCCGAGCGGCCAGCACGATGGCGCCGAGGCGTCCCATGGCGGTTGCCGCCCGGCAGGACATGGGACCGTGAGAGAGTCGCCCGCTCGCGGGCCCGGGCGGTCCCGCACCGTTGCGCCATAGGGAGCAATCAAGGTGCCATGCGCCCGCGCTTCCCCAGAGAATGTGACGCCGGGCACGTCGCTTGCTCATTCCGGTCCCTTACCACCGCCTCCGCTCCATGCGCCTCCTCTGCACGTTCCGTGATGCGCCTGCCGCCTCGGGCGTGGAGGCCCCGTGGTGAACCCAGCGCCGATGGCGGGTTCGCCCGTCGCGACGCCGGCCGGCAAGGTCGTCCGGCCCGGCGGCGGTGCATCGCGCACCGGCGTCTTCCAGGCCACACCGCCCGCGCCGCAGGAACTGCTGGCGCGCGCGCTGACGCGCAGCCTGGGCCAGCCGCTCGCCAGCGGCAACAGCGTGTTGCCGCTGTTCGAGGCGGCGGCCGCCGACGCTGCCGTACGGGCCGCGCTCGAGGAGGCCCGCGACCATGTGAACCTCGCCGGTCGCGTGGCCGGGGCCGCGCCGGAAGCGCTCGCGCGGCTGGTGGCCGGACTGGCAGCCTGCGCCAAGGCCGGGGTGCGGGTCAACCTGCTGCTCGACGGCTGGGACGAGCGCGCGCCCTGGCCCGCCGTGCTGGAGCCGCTGCGCCGTCCCGGCATCACGCTGTGCGGCGACGGCGGCCCGACGCGCCGGCTCGGCATCGCGCTCGCTGGAGGGGACCGACAGCCGCTGCTGGTGGTGGACGGGCGCCTGGCGTTCGTCGACCACGTGGTGGCCCCCGTGGCCGTCCCCGCCGGCCCGTGGCAGGTCGCGGCGCTGCGCGTGGAAGGGCCGCTGGTCGCGCAGCTGCAGAGCGTGTTCGTCGAGCGCTGGCGCCGCGTGGCGGAGCGGCCGATGCAGCCGGGGCGCCACTTCCCCCCGCTCCCGCCGGTCGGCGCCCAGCGCGTCGGCCTGGCGGCCTGCGAGACCGGGCGCGGGCCGGCGCCGCTGCGCCAGGCCCTGCACAGCGCCCTCGGCGTGGCGCGGCAGCGCATCGTGCTGGCGGCTCGCCACGGCGATCCGGGCCGCGAGCTGCTGGCGGCCCTCGCCGCGGCGGCCGAGCGCGGCGTGGCGGTGCGGCTGCTGCGTGCGCCGGGTGCCGGGCGGCGGCCGCCCGGCCTGCCGGCCTCGGTCGTCGTGCACGATCGCGACGCCGGCCTCGGCGCCGCGCCGTCCAACCTGTGCGTGGTCGACGGCGTCTGGTGCGCGCTCGGCGCGACGCGCCTGGACGGCCGCGGCTGGCTGCACGAGGCCGCCGCCGGCCTGGTGGTGCTGGATGCCGGCTTCGGCGCGCGGCTGGAGGCGCTGTTCGATGCCGAGGCGGCACGCGGCGCCGACGCCCCGGCGAGGCCGGGCGGCGGCCGCCGCGCCTGGATCGGCCAGCGCTTCGTCGTCCCGCTCTGAGGCGCGCCCGGCCTCAGGCGGTCGCCGCGCTGCCGACGTAGCTGCGTTTCGCCCCGAGCCCCAGCTCGTGACGGAACCAGCCGATGGTCTCGACCAGGCCGTCCTCCAGCGGCACCGCCGGCTGCCAGGACAGCTGCCGGCGCGCCAGCGCGATGTCCGGGCGGCGCCGGCGCGGGTCGTCGGCCGGCGTCGGATGGCGCAGCAGCGCCGAGCGGCTGCCCGTCAGCCTGAGCACCGTCTCGGCCAGCTCGAGCACGCTGTGCTCCTGGGGATGGCCCAGGTTCACCGGCCCCTCGAGCGGCGAGTCCATCAGCTTGACCAGGCCGGACACCATGTCGTCGACGTAGCAGAAGCTGCGCGTCTGCTGGCCGCTGCCGTGGATGGTCAACGGCTCGCCGCGCAGCGCCTGAACGATGAAGTTGCTGACCGCCCGGCCGTCGCCGGGCCGCAGCCGCGGCCCGTACGTGTTGAAGACACGCGCCACGCCGAGCGAGACGTTGCGATGGCGCTGGTAGGTGAAGCACAGCGTCTCGGCGCAGCGCTGGCCCTCGGCGCGGCAGGCGCGCGGGCCGATCGGGTTGACGTGGCCGAAGTAGTCCTCCGCCTGTGGATGCTGCTGCGGGTCGCCGTAGACCTCGCCGGTGGAGGCCTGCAGCAGGCGCGCCCCGGTGCGCTGGCACAGCTCGAGCAGCCGCCAGGTGCCGATCACGCCGCTCAGCACGGTGCGCATCGGGTCGCGCCGGTAGTAGGCGGGGCTGGCCGGGCAGGCGAGGTTGAACACGCGCCGCGCGGCCGTGATGGCGGCCGGCAGGACATCGGCGACGTCGCCGACCAGCAGCCGGAAGCGGGCGTGCCCTTGCAGGTGCTGAAGGTTGCCGCGGGACCCGGTGGAAAGGTCGTCGAAGGCCAGCACGCAATGGCCGCGATCCAGCAGGCGATCGCACAGGTGGCTGCCGATGAAGCCGGCGCCGCCTGGGACGAGGACGAAGGGGCCGAACGGAAGATCCATGCGCGGGCTGCGCCGCCGGATCGCGGGCGCTCCACGCCGCTCGGCAATCCGCATGCCGCAACATCCCCCGCGATCACGGGCGCGTCACGTGCCGCGGGCATAAGCGTTGCTCATCGCGACAACGCGGAACCGTCGTTCCGAGCGGCCGAGCCTCCATGCCCTCACTGCGCATCGCCTGCGTCACCGAAACCTATCCCCCGGAAGTCAACGGCGTCGCGCTGACCGTCGCCCGGGCGGTCGACTTCCTGCGGAGTCGCGGTCACGCCGTCGAAGTCGTGCGTCCCCGCCAGCCGCACGAGGTGCCGCTCGACGACGCGCAGGAGTGGCGCAGCGCGGGCCTCCCGATCCCCATGTACCCCGACCTGCGCTTCGGCCTGGCGCTCGCCTCGACGTTGCGCGCGCGCTTCGAGCGCACGCGGCCGCAGGTCGTGCACGTGGTCACCCAGGGCCCGCTGGGACGGGCCGCGCTGAAGGCGGCGCGCCAGCTCGGGCTGCCGGTGACCAGCGACTTCCGCACCAACTTCCACTGGTACAGCCGCTACTACAGGCTCGGCTGCCTCGAGCCGCTGGTGGGCCGCTACCTGCGCGGCTTCCACGCCGGCGCGGACTGCACCTTCGTGCCGACGCGCGCGCTGGCCGCCACGCTGGAACGACAGGGCTTCGAGCGCCTGGAGGTGCAGGGCCGCGGTGTCGACACCGAGCGCTTCGCGCCGGCACGGCGCAGCGACGAGCTGCGCGCCGCCTGGGGCGTTGCGCAGGACCCCGACGGCCTGGCCCTGCTCTACGTCGGCCGGCTGGCGGCGGAGAAGAACGTGCGCCTCGCGCTGCAGGCCGCCGAGGCGGTGCGCAGCATCCGACCCGCCGCGCGCATGATCGTGGTGGGCGACGGCCCGCAGCGGCGCGCGCTGGAGGCCGGGTTCCCGCGCGCGCGCTTCGTCGGCACCCAGCGCGGGGAGGCGCTGGCGCGCCATTACGCGAGCGCCGACCTGTTCCTGTTCCCGAGCGAGAGCGAGACCTTCGGCAACGTGACGCTGGAGGCGCTCGCCTCCGGCCTGCCGTTGGTCGCGTTCGACGCGGCGGCCGCCGGCGAGCACGTGCGCGACGGCCACGACGGGCTGCTGGTGCCGCCCGGCGACGCGCACGGCTTCGTGCGCAGCGCCTGCCGCGCCGCGGCCCATCCGCGCCTGCTGCGACGGTTCGGCGCGCGGGCGCGCGAGACGGCGCTGGCGCTGCAATGGGATGCGGTGCTCGGGCGCTTCGAGGCCCGGCTGGCCTGCTATGCCGCAGGCGGAGCGCGGCTGGGAGCCGCGGATGTGGTCCTCGCCTAGGCATCCCGCTCATCACATCCCCGCCCCGTGCGCGCGCTGGATGGCGCGTTGCGCCGAGCAGGATCTGCGCTGGGCGATCGCGCTGCATCGCGGCGCGGCGCGGCCGGCGGTCGTCACGCTGCTGGTCGCGGCGAGCCGGCTCGGCGACGGCGTCGTGTGGTGCCTCGCGATCGCCGCGCTGGCGCTGATCGGCCTGTTCGGCGGGCCGCGCGCCTGGGTGTGCGGCGCCGAGATGCTGGCCGTCGGCGCGCTCAATCTGGCGATCTACTGGTGCGTGAAGCACGTGGTGGGGCGGCCGCGGCCCTTCGTCGATTGCCCGCACATCCGCGCCTGCACACCCCCGCTCGACCGCTTCAGCTTTCCCAGCGGCCACACGCTGCACGCGGTGGCCTTCGGCATGGTGCTGTCGCATCACTACCCGGCGCTCAGCCTGCTGCTGTGGAGCTACGCCGGGCTGGTCGCGGCCTCGCGGGTCGTGCTCGGGCTGCACTACCCGAGCGACGTGCTGGCCGGCGCCGCGACCGGCTTCCTCACCGCCAGTGCGGTGCTGGCGTTGCCGTATTGAACGAGGCGCCGCCATTGCGGCGGGCCGAGTCGGCCGCCTGGGCCATGGTCAGCGGCTCGTGGTCCTCGAGCGCGCGCTCCAGCAGGCGCATCCACGAGGCGCGGATCGCGTCGTGCTCCACGTCCCCCGGATGCAGCTCGAAGCGCAGCAGCGGACGGCGCCGCTCCAGCATCGCGACGGCCATGTTCCATGGCCGCGACACCCCGCGCCGCCACGCCGAGCGCGTGCTCCACACCAGGCTCTGGCTGTGCAGCCGCACGCCCGCGGTCAGATCGACCACGCTCGACAGCGTGCAGGTGTAGTGGAAGCGCTCCTCGCGCAGCGCGCTCCAGGTGCCTTCGCTCATCAGCCAGGCCGGCGCGACGAAGCCGTACAGCGGCCAGCGGCGCCGCTCGAACCATTGGCGACCGGCACGCAGCCGGCGCATCGCCTCCTCGGCGTCGAGCGCGGAGAACTCGCCCTCGCCGGCGGTGTACCAGCGGCGCCGCAGCCGGTCGAGCCGCGAGGACGGCGGCGCACCATCGTCCTGGTGGGTGTAGCCGTGCAGCGCCAACTCGTCGCCCATGCTCAGCGACTCGTCGAGCCAGCGATCGAAGGCGCCGCTGTGCGGCTGCCCATGGAAGCGCGGCACGACGAGCTGGGTGACCGGCACCGGCGCCACCGAGCGCACGCAACGCCGCAACCGCTCCACGGCCGGCCAGGTGGCCGGCGCCACGTCGTGCAGCACGACGGTCAGTGCCCGCGTCATGAGTCTTTGTGGACGGCCCCGAACGAGGAGGAGATGGCGCCGGCGGGCGGGGCCAGCGTGGCGGTCTGGCCGCTGTGCCACAGCACGCAGGGCTGCGTCTCCTCAGGCTGGGCGCCGGCGGCAGCGTGGGCGGTCATCAGCTGCTCGTAGCGCCGCCGCAGGAGCGGCAGGACGACGCTCCAGTCGTGCGCCTCGGCGCGCTCGCGGGCCAGCCGCACGGCGGGCGCATGATCGGCGGAAAAGAGTGCCGCAATTGCTTCCGCCCAGTCCTCGACGCGGTTCGAGCGCACGGCCAGCCCGGCGCCGTCGGACACCAACTCCGCCAGGCCGCCCGCGGCCCGCGCCGCGACCGGGATGCCGCACGCCATGGCTTCCAGTACGCCGAGCCCGAACGTCTCCTGATCGCCGGCGTGCACGAAGCCGTCGACGCTGGCGACGATGCGCGCCAGCGAGCGCGTGCCATGCTCGAACGGCAGCACCCGCACCTGCGCCCCGCGCGGCGGGGTCGGGCCCTGACCGACGGCCAGCAGCAGGTAGCGCGGCCCGAGCCGCTCCACGGCCTCGGCCAGCACCTGCAGGTGCTTCTCCGGCGCGAAACGCCCGGCGTACAGCAGGACGCGACGGTTCGGGCCGACGCCGAGCGCGTGGCGCCAGGCGGCGTCGCGTCGCCGCGGGTGGAACTCGTGCGTGTCGACGCCGAGCGGCTGGTGCCGGGCGCCCTCCACGCCCATGGCGCGCAACGCCCGCACCATCGCGCGGCTCGGCGCCAGCACCAGGTCGAAGTCCCGGTAGACATGCGCCAGGTACGCAGCCGCCGCCCGGTGCGCCGTGCGCGCCAGGCGCCCTTCTCCGCCCGCCCACAGCGAGGCCATGGCGGCCAGGTTGCTGTGACAGAAGGCGACCGTGGGCACGCCGCAGCGCTGGCCGGCGTCGAGCGCGGCCCAGGCGAGCCGGTACGGGTCGCCGGCCTCGATCAGGTCGGGCCGCTGCGCGGCGATGGCGTCCGCGGCGCGGCGTCGCTCCAGCGGCAGCCGATAGCCGCCGCCGAGCGGCAGCGACAGGCCGCCGCTGGCGGCACAACTGGGCCCCTGGGCGCGCGGGGCGAGGATGGTGTGGCGCCAGCCGGCCTCCAGCCGCAGCCAGGCGTTCTTGGTCAGGAGGTAGCGGCGCACGCCGCCGCCCGTGGGGCTCCAGAACATCGTCGTGTCGACGACGTGCGGGGCGCCGAACTCGGCCGGCTCGGCGAATCTCTCGAGGGACATGAGGCGGGGCTGGCAAACGGTGTGCCACCCCGCCTTAGGCTTGTGACAGGCATGCGGTCTGCCGCTTCTGGACGGATCCCGCGCTGTTCGGCGTGGGTCGACACGCACACCTGGAAAGGACAAACCATGGCTCTCAGCACCGACAAGACGATCGGCGTGCTCAACGACCTGATCGAGACCTGCAAGGACGGCGAATACGGCTTCAACTCGTGCGCCGAGCACGTGAAGACGCCCGACCTGCAGCAGGTCTTCACCGCGCGCGCGGGCGAATGCCGCAAGGGGGCTCAGGAGCTGCAGGCCCTGGTGCGCCAGCTGGGCGGCGATGCCGACGAGGGCGGCAGCGCCAGCGGCGCCATCCACCGCGGCTGGGTGGCGGTGAAGGGCACGCTGTCCGGCTACAGCGAGAAGGCGATGCTCGAGGAGTGCGAGCGCGGCGAGGATGCGGCGCTGGCGCGCTACCGCGACGCCCTGAAGGAGGACCTGCCACCGAGCGCGCGCGCGGTCGTCGAGCGTCAATACGAAGGGGTCAAGCGCAACCACGATCAGATCCGCACCCTGCGCGACCGCGCGAGGGCAGCGACCTGACCGGCAGGAGTGCCGAGATGAAGTCGTCGAAGCTGATGCCCCTGGCCGTCGCGCTCGCGGCGAGCCTGCTGGTGGGCTGCCAGAAGCGCGAGCAGGTGCCGCCGACCAGCGAGCCGCCGGCCGGCAGCACCGCCAGCGCGCCGACCACCGGCGCGCCGGGCACCATGGGCGAGACGCCGAGCACGACTCCGCCGGCGGCCATGCCGCCCGCGACCTCGGCGAGCCCGCCGGCCGACACGGCCCCGGCCGCCACGCCACCGGCGAGCGCCGCCAGCCCGACCAGCTCGCTGGAGCCGCGCGGCGGCGTGGCCGGCACCGGCACGGAGGGCGGCCTGGCCGGCTCCGGCACGGTGGCCGGTGCCGGGGCGATGGCGCAGCCGGGTCAGGACATGGCCGGCGCCGTGTCCGCGGGCCCGCTGAACACCGCGGACAAGACCTTTGTGGCGAAGGTCGCCGGCGGCGGGCTGTACGAGGTGGAGGTCGCCAAGCTGGCGGTCGACAAGGCGAGCGATCCAGCGGTCAAGTCCTTCGCCACCATGCTGGTCGACCAGCACTCGGCCGCCAACGCGGAGCTGAAGGCGCTCGCCGCGCTGCGCGACGTCAAGCTGCCCGATGCCGTGCCGGCCGACAAGAAGCAGGTGATTGCCGGCCTCGCCAAGAAGAGCGGCGCGAGCTTCGACCAGGCCTTCGTCAAGCAGGTGGGCCTGAAGGACCACGAGGAGAACATCAAGCTGTTCGAATCCGCCAGCCAGGACACGAAGGACGCCCAGCTGAAGGCGTGGGTCGACAAGACGCTGCCGGCGCTCCGGAGCCATCTCGGCGCCGCCCAGAAGCTCCCGGGCGCCAGTTCCTGAGCCGCGACCTCGCCGTGCCCCACGCCACGCCGCCCCGCCGCTCGCTCCGATGAAGCCGGCCCGGCGCGACCAGGCGGAGGGGGACGACGGCGCGCAGGACGCGCCGGCGGTCGCGGTGCCGGCCGGTCTCGTCTACGTCAGCGACGCGATGCCCGGGCACCGGCGCGTGCGGCGCGGCGCGTCTTTCGCCTACCGGCGGCCCGACGGCCGCTGGCTGACCGACGCGGCCGAGCTGGCACGCATCCGCCGCCTGGCCATCCCGCCGGCCTACACCGACGTCTGGATCTGCCCCCTGCCGCACGGCCACCTGCAGGCCACCGGCCGCGATGCGCGCGGCCGCAAGCAGTACCGCTACCACGCGGACTGGAGCGCCGAGCGCGGCGACAGCAAGTACGCACGGCTCGAGGCCTTCGGCCGCGCGCTGCCGCGCATCCGCGCGCGGGTCGCGCGCGACCTGCGCGGCGCCGGGCCCGGCGGCCGGGTGGAGCGCGCGCAGCTGCTGGCAACGCTGGTGCGGCTGCTCGACACGACCTTCGTGCGCGTGGGCAACGAGAGCTACGCGCGCGAGAACGGCTCCTACGGCCTCACCACGCTGCGCAGCGAGCACGCCGGCGTGCGCGGCGGCCGGCTGCGGCTGCGCTTCCGCGGCAAGAGCGGCGTGCAGCACGAGGTGGCGGTCGAGGATCCGCGCGTGGCGCGCGTGGTGCGGCGCTGCCAGCAGCTGCCCGGCCAGGAGCTGTTCGCCTACGAGGACGAGGACGGCACGGTGCGCGGGGTCGGTTCGGGCGACGTCAACGACTACCTGGCCGAGGCCGCCGGCACCCTCGGCGAACGCTTCACGGCCAAGGATTTCCGCACCTGGCACGGCAGCGTGCAGGCGCTGGAGCTGATGCGCTCCGCCTGCGCACCGGCAGCGCCGGCCACCAAGACCGCCGCCGCGGCGCTCTGCGCGCAGGTGGTCCGCGAGGTGGCGGGCCGGCTCGGCAACACCGCCGCGGTGTGTCGCAAGGCCTATGTCCACCCGGCGGTGCTCGCGCTGGCGCAGCCTCTCGGCGACAAGACGGCCGAGGCGGCCGCCGGCTTCGACTGGTCGCGCCTCGAGACGGGACCGGCGCCGGCGCGCGGCCTGCAGGCCGCCGAGCGACGCCTGTTGCGGCTGCTGGCGACCGGGCGGCGCGAGGCGACGGCGGCGCGCGCGACCGCCCGGCGCGGCCCGCGCGGGCGCACCGCGCCGGGCGCCGCCAACCCGCTACCGCCCGCCGGCTCGGGCGCCACGGAAGACCGCGCCCGCTCCGCCGGCCGGCGCGCGGCCGCGTCGCCGACGGCCGCAGCCGCTCCGCCCGCGCGCCCCGCTCGCCGCGACACGGGCCTCGGCGCGCAGGCCGCGGCGGGCCGCGCGCGGTCCGCGCGCACCACGACTTCGCCGCCCTGACGGGCGGTCGCAAGGGCTGCGGTCTAATCGGGGCGGCTCCGCCCTCGCGGCGCCTGCGCCCGGGCGTCCCGGGCTCGCGATCCCCGCCGAAGCATCGCCTGAGCGCCACCATGCCTGTCGAACGATCCGAGGAGCCGGAGCATTTCGACGACCTGGCGCTCGAGCGGCTGTTCGCCTGCCTGCCGACGCCGGCCTGGACCTTCGACCGCGAGACGCTGCGCATCCTGGCCGTGAGCGACGGCGCGCTCCAGGTCTACGGCTACACCCGCGAAGAGTTCCTCGCTTTGACGCTGCGCGATCTGCGCGAGCCCTCGGAGGTGCAGGCGATGGAGGCTCGCGTGCGCGCGCTGCAGTCGGACGACGGGCCGGTCGCGCACAGCCTCTGGCGGCATCGCACCCGCGACGGCACGCCGATCGACGTCGACATCGTCTCGCGACCGATCGTCGTGGGCGGCCGGCCGGCGCGACTGGTGGCGGCGCAGGTGGTCACCGACCGCGAGCGCACGATCGAGGCCCTGCGCCGCAGCGAGGCCAGCCTGGCCTCGGCGCAGCAGCGCGCGCAGATCGGCAGCTGGGAGATCGAGACCTCCACCGGCGCCACCGCCTATTCGGCCCAGATGTACCGCCTGCTCGGCCGCGACCCGGCCCTCGGACCGCCCGACTTCGAAGGCTTCATGGCGCAGGTCGATGCGCGCGACGTGGCAGGACTGCGCACCCACTACCGCCGGGCCGTGCGCGAGGGTCGCCCGGTGCGCTTCGCGTTCCGGCTGCGGCGCGCGGACGGCGAGCTGCGCTGGATGGAGGCGGTCAGCGACGCGCGTGCGGAGCCGCCGCGCGACGGCGCGCAGGGTGTCGCGCTGCGCGGGACGCTGCAGGACGTCACCGAGCGGCGCGCCGCCGAGGAGGCGCTGCGGCAGAGCGAGGAACGCTGGAAGTTCGCCATCCAGGGCGCGGGCGACGCGGTCTGGGACTATGACGTCGAGACCGGCGAGGAGTACGTCACCCGCCGCTGGCCGGAGATGCTGGGCTACGCCGCCGACGAGCCCTTCGACGCCTCCTACCAGGCCTGGGCCGACCGCGTCCACCCCGAGGACCGGCCGGCGGTGCTGGCTTACGTGCAGGCGCACCTGGAGGGCCGCGCGCCCGCCTACCGCAGCGAGTACCGCGCGCGCTGCAAGGACGGCAGCTGGAAGTGGATTGCGGTGCGCGGCGTCGTCGTCGAGCGCCGGCCCGATGGCCGGCCGCGCCGCATGGTCGGCACCCGCAGCGACATCGACGACCTGAAGCGGGCCCAGGCGCACGAGCGCGAGCTCGAGGAGCAGCTGCGCCAGTCGCAGAAGATGGAGTCGCTGGGCACGCTGGCCGGCGGCATCGCGCACGACTTCAACAACATCCTCGGCGCGATGCTGGGCCACCTGCAGCTCGCGCGCGAGGAGGCCGGCGCCGGGCATCCGCTGCAGCCGCGGCTGGAGCAGATCGAGCGCTCCGGCCGGCGCGCGCGCGAGCTGGTGCAGCAGATCCTCGCCTTCAGCCGCAAGCAGCCGCAGGCCTTCTCGCCGATCGCGCTGCGGCCGCTGGTGGCGGACACGCTCGGGCTGATGCGCGCGATGCTGCCCGCGGCGGCGCAGCTCGAGTCCGAGCTGGCCGACGAGCCGCTGTGGATCGAGGCGAACGCGATCCAGCTGCAGCAGGTGCTGATGAACCTGGCGACCAACGCCTGGCATGCGCTGGAGGACCGCCCGGGGCGCATCGTCGTGCGGTTGGCTCGCGCCGGCGCGGACGGCGTGGCGGCGCCGCCGCCGGGTGGCCGCGGGCCACGGCCGCACGCGCGCCTGACGGTCGAGGACAGCGGCTGCGGCATGGACGCGGCGACGCTGCTGCGCGTCTTCGAGCCCTTCTTCACGACCAAGCCGGTCGGGCGCGGCACCGGGCTGGGCCTGGCAGTGGCGCACGGCATCGTGGCCTCGCACGGCGGGACGATCGCGATCGACAGCGCGCCCGGGCGCGGCACCACCGTCGCGATCCACCTGCCGCTGGCCGATGCGCCGGCGCCGCACGTGAGCGAGCCGACGCCGCCGTGGCCGGCCGAGGCGAACGGCACCGGCCAGCGCATCCTGGTCGTCGACGACGACGAGGTGATGGCGCTGCTGCTCGCGGAGCTGCTGGCGCGCGCCGGCTACCGCGTCACCACCCAGCGCGACGCGCCCTCGGCGCTGGCCGCGCTGCAGGCCGAACCCGAGGGCTACGACCTGGTCCTCACCGACTTCAACATGCCCAACGGCTCGGGCCTGGCGGTCGCGGGCGAGCTCGCGCGGCGGCACGCCGGGCTGCCGGTCGTCATCGTCTCCGGCTACGTCACCGACGAGCTGCGCGCGGAGGCCGCGCGGCTCGGCGTGCGCGCGCTGCTGCACAAGGAGAGCAGCGCCGAGACGCTGACCGCGACCGTGCAGCGTCTGCTCGGCGAGCCGCCTCGCGCGGGCCCCTGGCCCGCATCGCGCCTGCAAGACGGCTAGCCGGGCGGGCCGTGCAGCGGCAGCCGGAGCGCGAACTGGCTGCCGCGGCCGCGCCCCGCGCTGCGCACCTCGATCATGCCGCCGTGCGCCTCGGCCAGGCGCTTGACCAGCGGCAGTCCGAGACCGAGGCCGGTGCCGCGCGCGTGCGAGCTCGCGGGCCCGCGCGTGAAGAGCTCGAACAGGCGCGGCAGCAGCTCGGCGTCGATGCCCTCTCCGTCGTCCTCGACGCGCAGCACCGCCATGTCGGCTTCCACCGTGGCCTTGAGCCAGATGCTGCCGCCGGCCGACGTGGACTTCAGCGCGTTGTGCAGCAGGTTGCCGAGCATCTGCTCGAAGCGCTCGGGGTCCGCCTGCAGCGTGACTTCGGCCTGCGGCAGCCGCGCCTGCAGGGCGACGCCCTGCGCCTGCGCACGGACGCCCCAGGTGCGCAGCAGCGCCTGAAGAGCCGGTCCCATCGACAGGGGCACGCAGTGCAAGCTCAGGCGGCCGGTGTCCGCGCGGGTCGCGTCGACCAGGTCCTCGGCCAGCCGCGCCAGCATGGACAGCTGGCGCGCCATCACGTCGAGCGGCGCGCGCAGCCGTCCGCCCTCGTCCGACGCGCTCACCAGCTGGGCGGCATTCTGCAGCGCGGCCAGGGGGTTGCGGAGCTCGTGGCCGAGCGTCGCGAGGAACAGCTTGCGCGCCGCATCGGCATCCGCCAGCTCGCGGACGCGCCGCTCGAGCGTCTCGGTCTGCGTGCGCACGTCGGTGCGGTCGCGCATCACCTTGGCGAAGCCGACGAGGCCGCCTCGCTCGTCGCGCAGCGCACTCAGCGACCCGGAGATCCACACCCGCGCACCGTCGCCCCGCAGATGCCAGCGGTCGTCCTCGCTGACTCCGCTGGCGGCCGCCGTCTCGAGCTCCAGCCGGTCGATGCCGCGCTCGCGGTCCTCCTCGGTGAAGAGAGCGGTCAGCGGGTGGCCGATCAGCCCGTCGACCGGCACGCCGAGCGTGGCCTCGACGGCGCCCACGCCGCCGGCGACGCGGCCGTCGCGGTCCAGCAGCAGGATCGCGTACTGCGGGCACTGGTGCAGCCACTGCTGCAGCAGGGCATCGGCCAGCGGGACCATCGCCGATTCCCCCGACGCGCGCCGCTCACCCGGCGACCTCGCGCAGCGCGGCGCACCAGTCGGCGACGAAGCGCTCGATGGCGAAGCGCTCGCGCGCCGCACGGCGTGCCGCGGCGCCCCACTCGGCGGCCAGGCCGCGGTCGGCCAGCAGCCGGCGCATCGCGTCGACCAGGCGGTCGAGGCGCGTGTCGATGCAGCCGTGCTCGCCGTCGCGGACCACGCTCGCCAGCTCGGTGGTGGCGAGCCCGACGATGGGCAGGCCGATCATCATCGCCTCGATCACGGCCAGGCCCAGGCTGGTGTAGCGGATCGGGTTGAAGAGGAAGCGGTGCGCGGCCATCGTTGCGGGCAGCCGCGCGTGAGCGACCTCGCCCAGGCACAGGCGAGCGCCGACCGACTCGCTGTTCATGCCGGCCAGCGCCAGCGGCACCTCGCGCTCGGCGGCGCGGAACACGTCGAGGCCGAGGCGACGCCCGCGCCGCTCCAGGTTGTTGACCACGACCAGGCCGCGCTCCAGCTCGCCGTGCCAGCGGGCCTCGGCGAGCGGCTTGACGCCGTGCTCGATCACGCGCGTCGGGGTGCGGCCGGCGTCCCACATCAGCGCGTTGAAGTGGGTCACGTGCACGAGCAGCACGCCGGGATCGTCGACCCAGTGGCGCGTGTCGGTCGGGTGCTGCTGCGGCGGGTCGTGCTCCAGGTAGATGCGCGGCAGCCGGCGCTGCGCCTCGCTCAGCAGGGCGTGCTGCTCGCGCTCCCAGGCGTCGCGCGACTGGAACAGCAGCACGTCGAACGGCAGGTCCCCGAGCGCCTCGACCCGTGCCTCGTGCACGTTGTCGCCCCACGGCAGGCTGCCGCTGCGCCCGGCGTGATGCGGCGAGCGCGCCTCGTCGGTCACCAGCCAGAAGTCGTGCGGCACCTGCGTGAGGTAGTAGAGGTAGTTGCCGTGCACGTGCCAGGTGAGGATCCGCAGTCGTTCAGCCATGCAGCGCGTTTCCTTCCTTGGCCGGGACCGTGGCCCCGGCGCAGAGCGTCTCGACCACCTGCGCGACCTGGAGGCCCCAGGCACAGCCGTGGTCCGTGGGACAGACGCGGTGCGCGCAGGGGCGGCAGGGCATCGGCTGCCACAGCACCCGGTGCCGCTCGCGCTCGAGCGGCGCCCAGCGCGCGACGTCGGAGCCGCAGCTCACCACCACGCTGGGCGTGCCGAGCGCGGCGGCGATGTGCGACACGCCGGTGTCGTTGCAGACGACGCGCTCGGCGCGCTCGATCAGCGCGCCCAGGGTCCACAGGCTGGTGCGGCCGACCAGGTTGACCGCGGGATGCCGCATCGCCGCCTCCAGGGCGCCGACCAGCGCCGTCTCGGGCACCCCGCCGGTCAGCACCACCTCGACGCCTTCGGCCGCGAGGTGGTCCGCCACGGCGGCGAAGCGCTCGACCGGCCAGCGCCGCGACGGCAGCTGCGCGCCGGCGTGCACGCAGACGTAGCGCCGGCCCTCGCCGGCGCCGGGCCACAGCGCGGCCAGCGCCTCGCGGTCGTCGTCGCGCAGCGGGAACTCCAGGCCGGTGCCGCACCGCGCCAGCCCCAGCCGGTCCGTGAGCCGCAGCAGCCGCAGGCTCTCGTGGCCGTGCTGGGGCCAGGGCTCGTACAGCGCCGCGTCGGCCTCCGGCCGCCACGCGCGCTCGTCGCAGAAGCCGGCGGTGCAGCGCGCGCCGAAGCAGGCCACGATCGGGTTGACGATCGAGCCGCTGCCGTGCAGCTGCAGCGCCAGGTCGAAGCGCTGCGCCTGCACCTGGGCCAGGAAGTCGGGCAGCGCGCGCACGTCGCACGGCACCTCGGGCAGCGCCGGGTGGCCGGGGAAGTCGATGAAGCGGTCCACGGTGGACAGCCGCTGCGCCAGCGCGCGCGCCCACGGCAGGCCCACCAGCGTGATCTCGGCGTCCGGGAAGCCGTGCCGCAGCGCGCGCAGGGCGGGCGTGGCGCACAGCATGTCGCCCAGCATCAGCGCCCGGAACACCGCGATGCGCTCGACCGGCTCCTCCAGCGCGGCCGGGGTGGCGTGCGCGATCATGGGCCGCCCTCCCGAGGCGCGGGCCACGCTCCCCCGGAGCCGGGCCGATGGATGCGCGTGCTCACAGGAAGCCCACCCGGAAGTCCCAGGCGCCGCGCAGCCGCCAGTAGACGGAGAGGAAGGGGATCAGCGCGGAGGTCGCCAGCATCTCGGTCACGTGGCGCGGCGTGCGCGCCGTCGGCCCGAGGCGGGCCGCCGCCAGCTGCAGGACGCCGAGCGCCGACAGGCCGGCGGCACCGCCCGCGGCCGCGCCGGCGCCGGCCAGCGCGAGCGGCGGCGCGGCGAGCGCGGCGGCGACGATCGCGTAGTAGTTCCACGGCGGCCGGCGGCGGATGCGCTCGCGGTACAGGCGCGGGTGCTTCTTGTAGAGCAGCGCGTCGAAGTAGGTGTTGCGCTGCTGGCGCAGGCACACGCCCCACGGCTCGGCGCGCACGGGGTGCAGCACCGCGGCGGCCGGGCAGCGGCCGACCGGCCCGACCTCGCGCATCAGCCGGAACTGCAGGTCCGAGTCCTCGCGCCAGGCGCGCGTGAAGCGCTCGTCGAAGCCGCCGACGCGTTCGAGCGCCGCGCGCCGCACGAAGGCGTTCGCCGTCACGAACTCCGCCGTGGCCAGGCCGGCCGTCATGCGCTCGTGGTCGGTGGGCCGCGGCGGCAGCGGCACGAACACGCGGCCGCACAGGGCGGCATGCCGGCCGTCGGCCATCGCCGCGCGGCCCTCGGCGAGCCACAGGCGCGCCGGGATCGTGTCGTCGTCGGTGAAGGCGATCAGCGCGCCGCGCGCGGCCCGCCAGCCGGTGTTGCGCGCGACCGCCGGGCCGCGGCCCTGCGCCGGGCGCAGGTAGCGCAGGCGAGGGCCGGCCGCATGCCGGATCCGCAGCGCGTCCACGGTGTCGCGCGTCGCGGCGTCATGGCCGTCGTCGACGACGATCACCTCCAGCTCGTCCGGCGCGAGGCGCTTCTGGTCCAGCACCGACTCCAGGCAGCGCCGCAGCAGCGCAGGCCGCCGGTAGGTCGGGATCACCACCGACAGCGCCGGCGGCGGGCCCCGCAGCGCCTCGAGGGAGGGTGGCTGCGGCGCGCGTCCGGCGTCCGGCGCGCGTGCACCGTCCGCGCGGCGCGCCGCACCCGCTGCATCCGCCGCACGCGCCGCACCCTCGAAACTCCCCCCGTGCGTCGAACCCCGCCCGCCGGACGGCGGCCCTCCCGCACCCGAGACCGGGCGCCCGAAGCCGAAGCCGCCCGGGCCGCTGGCGCGGGCGTCGCGCGCGTCGTTCATGCGCCGCCTCCCTTCAGCACCAGGAAGGAGCCGATCACCAGGGCGTCGAGCGGCGTGCTGAAGAAGGCCTCGATCGCCGCCTTCGGCGTGCCGACGATCGGCTCGCCGCGCACGTTGAACGAGGTGTTGACCAGCACCGGCACGCCGGTGCGCCTTCCGAAGGCCTGCAGCAGCGCGTGGAAGCGCGGGTTCGCGTCGGCGTGCACGGTCTGCACGCGCGCGCTGCCGTCGGTGTGGCAGGCCGAGGGGATGCGCTGGCGCCGTCCTTCGCGGACGTCGTAGACGAACAGCATGAAAGGCGAGCGGCCGCCGTTGGCGTCGGCCGGCTCGAACCAGTCGGCGAAGGCCTCGTGCAGCACTGCGGGCGCAACCGGACGGAAGTCCTCGCGGTCCTTCAGCTCGTTGAGGCGCTGCTGCATCGCCGGGTCGATCGGCGAGGCCAGGATCGAGCGCGCGCCCAGCGCACGCGGGCCGAACTCCATGCGACCCTGGAACCAGCCGACGATGCGGTTGTGCTCCAGCAGCTCCGCGGTCGCCTCCGCCACGTCGTCGAGCCGGCGGTACGGCAGCTTCGCCCAGCGCAGCAGCGGCTCGATGGCGTCGTCCTCGAAGCCCGGGCCGAGATAGGCGTGCTCCATCGTCCAGCGGCGCGGCGCCAGCGACCCTGCTTCGGCCGCGTCGGCCGCGCCAGCGATCGTCGCGGCCGGGGCGGCGGCGCGCTCCAGCGCCGCAATGTGCCGCGTGGGCTCCTCGCGCGGCGCGGCCTCGAGCGTGCCGAGCGCCGCGCTGCGCGGCCCGGTGCGGCGCGCACGCTCGCGGGCGTCCACCCACAGCGCGGCGCCGAGCGCGGTGCCGGCGTCGCCGGCGGCGGGCTGCACCCAGACGGCGTCGAAGATGCCGCTGTCGCGCAGCCGCGCGTTCATGACGCAGTTGAGCGCCACCCCGCCGGCCATCGCGAGGCAGCGCTCGCCGCTCGCCTCGCGCAGCCACGCGGCCAGCTGCAGCACGGTGTCCTCGAGGACTTCCTGCAGCGAGGCGGCGAGGTCGAGATGGTGCTCGAGCAGCGGCGCGCCGCGCTCGCGCGGCGGCCCGCACCAGGCCTCCAGATCCAGCGGCGCGACGGTGTACTGGCCGTCGCGGCCGAGCTGCACGCGGCGCGACAGCTCGGCGGCATAGCGCGTGGAGCCCATCGCCGCCAGCGCCATCACCTTGTACTCGTCGCTCGAGTGCAGGAAGCCGAGGTGGCTGGTGACCTGCTCGTACAACAGGCCCAGCGAGTGCGGCATGTGCACCGCCCCGAGCGAGCGGTAGGCGTCGCCGGTGTAGCGGCCATAGGTGGTGGTCGCGCGCTCGCCGCGCCCGTCGAGGGTCATCACCGCGCAGCGCGCGAAGGGCGCCGCGAGGAAGGCGCTCGCCTGGTGGCAGCAGTGGTGATTGACGAAGTGCCAGCGCTCCCGCAGCGCCGCGGCGTTCACGCCGGCGAAGCGCTTCCCGAGGTGGTGCGGCGCGCCGGCGGCGAGCTGGCGCGGCGCGTTGACGACGTAGGCGGCGAACAGCGGGTCCCAGGGGTTGTCCCAGGAGTTGGCGCCCTCGGGGAGCGCGTGCGCCGAGGGCTGCAGCGGCAGCGTCACGGTCTCGGAGGCCAGCGTGGCCTGCGACGCGAACTCGCGCGGGTCGAAGCTGTAGGCGACGTGGTCGACGTCGGCGAGCGTCACGCCGGCCTCGGCGAGGCAGTAGTCGACGGCGTGGAAGGGCAGCTCCCAGACCGTGAAGGGCAGCGGCCGCTTGCCGTGCTTGACGCGCGTGAAGCGCTCCTCCTCGACCGCGGCGAGCACGACGCCGTCGCGCAACAGCGCGGCCGAGGAGTCGTGGAAGGCGGCGTTGAGTCCGAGGGTGATCATCGCCCAGCCTCCGCGACGAAGGGCCCGCCGCCCCAGGGCGCCGCGATGGAGGCCGGCATCGGCAGCGGGACGCCGGGGCCGGGCCCCATCAGCTCGAGCGAGGCGCGCACCACCTCCTGCGCCGCCACGCCGCGCAGGCAGTCGTGGTGGCCTTCGGGGCACTGGCTCTTCAGGCAGTTGCGGCAGGGCACGTCGTGGTTCAGCACGCGGGACCTCGCTTTCCAGGGCGTGTGTTGAGGGTTGGTGAGGGCGTAGAGGTCGACCACCGGCGTGTCGAGCGCGGCGGCGAGATGCGCCGGGCCGGTGTTGTTGCTGAGCAGCAGCTCGGCGCCGGCGATCAGCGCGCCGAGCTCGCCGAGACCGAGCCGGCCGGCCAGCGAGACCGACGGCGCACCCATCTGGGCGCGCGCCGCCTCGATGCAGTCCGATTCGCCCGCGTCGCCGGTGAACACCGCGGCGCATCCGCTGGTGCGCGCGATCTCCTCGGCCGCGAGGCCGAAGCGCTCGGCCGGCCAGCGCCGCGAGGCCGCGCTGGCGCCGGGATGGACGACGAAATAGGGCCGCAGCGGGTCGAGGCCGGCCTCCTGCAACGCGCGCTGCAGACGGGCAACGTGCTCGACCTCGTAGCTGAAGCGCAGCCGCTCGTCGGCGGTGTGGAAGCCCACGCGGCACACCAGCGCGAGCTGGCGCGCGACCTCATGGCGCATCCCGTCGCCGACGACGTCGGTCTCGGGCGCCCAGTCGGTCAGCAGGTCGTAGGGGTTCTCGCGGCTGTGCGCGAGCCGCAGCGGGATGCCGGCCAGGCGGCACAGCAGCGCCGCCGGCAGGGCGCTCTGCGTGCAGACGGTGAAGACGATGGCCGCGTCGATGCGCAGCGCGCGCAGCCGCTCGACGAGCGCAAGCTCCTCGTCGCCGGGGCACGGCTCCTCGCGGCCGGTACGCGCGGAGCGCACCCAGGGCGCATCGAAGGCGAGCGCGGCATCGAGTCCGGCCAGGTGCGGCGCGAGCGCCGCGCCCGACGGCGAGGTGAGCAGCGTGAGCCGCGCCTGCGGCAGCGTGGCGCGCACCGCGGCGAGCGCGGGCGTGGTCATCAGCAGGTCGCCGAGGTTGTCGAGCCGCACCAGCAGCACGTGGCGCGCGGCGCGCCAGCGCGCGGTCCGTTCCGCGGCCGCGGCGCTCATCGCGCCCTCCGCGCGGCGGCGTCGCGGCAGGGCGCCGACCGGCGACCCTCGATCGTGCGCGCGGCGTTCATGGGCCCTCCGCGGCCAGGGCACCGACCGGCTCCGCGCCGCGCTGGCGCGCCAGGATCCAGTGCGCCGCGTCGAGCAGGTCGCGCGCCCGGTGCTCGGGCCGGCGCAAGGGAGAGTCGCGCCACTCGGTCTCGTTGCCCACGTCGAGCAGCACCGCGGCGCAGCCCGCGCGGTGCGCCGCCTCCACGTCGTCGAGGATGTCGCCGACCATCGTGCTGCGCGGAAGGTCGAGCCCGTGCTCGCGGGCGGCCTGGCGCAGCAGGCCGGCGGCCGGCTTGCGGCAGGCGCAGGCCGGCGCCCCGCCCTCGCCCGGCGCGTGCGGACAGACGTAGAAGCCGGCCAGCGCGACACCGGCCTCGGCCTGCAGCCGCGCGTCCAGCGCGCGCTGCAGCCGCGCCAGCGCGGCGGGGTCGAAGCGGCCGGTGGCGAGGCCGGGCTGGTTGCTCACCACCACCAGCGGCAGGCCGGCGTCGGCCAGCACGCGCAGCGCCTCCAGCGCGTGCGGCGTGAAGCGCAGCAGCGCCGGGTCGACGTTGTAGGGCACGTCCTCGACGAGCGTGCCGTCCTTGTCGAGGAACACGGCCGGGCGAGCGCGGGCGGCGGCTCCGGCCGTGTCGGCGTCGTGCGCCGCGGCCCACTCCCACAGCACGTCGCCGCGCCGCGCGACGGCGGCCACCTTACGCACCGATTCCTGCATGTCCGGGCAGCGTCGCCGGCGCGGCGCCACGGCGCAGCACCTGCAGCGGAGGACGTGCGGCCGGCAGCAGCGCCTGCTGCTCGACCACGTTGGCATAGACGTCGGCCAGCTCGCCGGCCACGCGTTCCCAGGTGAAGCGGGTGCGGACGCGGCGGATGCCGGCCCGCCCCAGCGCACGCGCCAGCACCGGGTTGTCCTGCAGGTAGGCGATGCGCTCGGCCAGCACGCGCGGCGCCTTCGGCGGCACCAGGTAGCCGGTCACGCCGTCGATCACCGAGTGCTTGATGCCGCCCACGGAGGCGCCGATCACCGGCGTGCCGCAGGCCATCGCCTCCAGCGGCGTGATGCCGAAGGGCTCGTACCAGGGCGTGGTGACGAACACGTCGGCCGCGCCGTAGTAGCGCCTGAGCGTCTCGCGCGAGCGGCGGCCGGTGAAGGTCACGCGGTCCGCCACGCCGCACTCCTGCGCGATCGCGCGCAGCCGGCCGATCTCCGGCGTCTTGCGCTCGTCGGGCTCGGGCGACTCGCCGCCCACCACCAGCAGCCGCACCGGCCGTTCGCGCGGCAGATGGGCGATGGCGCGGATCACGTTGTCGATGCCCTTGCGCGGCACCAGCCGGCCGAGCTGCAGCACCAGGAATTCATCGGGATCGAGGCCCAGCTCGCGGCGCAGCGCCGCGCGGTCGCCGGGGCCGAACTCGCCGAGATCGACGCCACAGGGCACGGTGGAGATGCGCTCGGGAGCGGCGCCGTACAGCCGCATCAGGTCGAGCTCGTCCTGCGGGCACTCGGCGACCAGCTGGTCGGCGTGGCGCACGATGCGCCGCTCGATGTCGATGCGCGCCGGCGGGAAGGCGTCGGCCTCGCGCTGGTGCTCGCGACGCACCAGGCCCAGGGCGTGGAAGGTCATCACCAGCGGCAGGCCGAACAGCTCCTTGAGCCGCAGCCCGACCAGCCCGGACATGAAGAAATTCGCATGGACGACGTCGTAGCGGACGCTGTGGCGGATCAGCTGCTGCGCGGAGCGCACGAAGGCCGGCATGTGCGACAGCAGCCCCTCCTTCGGGACGAAGCGTGCCGGCCCGGCGTCGATGTGCACGACGCGCAGCCCGGGCCGGACGTCGACGACGCCGGGCAGCCCCGGGTCGTCGCGCCGCGTCAGCACGTCGACCTCGTGGCCCGCGAGCGCGAGACAGCGGGCGACGTGCGCGACATAGATGTTCTGGCCGCCCGCGTCGACACCGCCGACGACAGCGAGCGGCGAGGCGTGCTCGCTGATGAGCGCGATGCGCAGGGACGTGGAGGCCATGGTGGAAAGGGTCCGAGTTGCGTGTCGCCGTTCGGCAAGCGGTGTGCCCCGCTTCTGCGGGCCGGCCCACCGGGCGGACCGGTCGGTTCCCCGCCTTCTCAAGCTTAGAAGTCGGCCCGCCGGGAACAGGCGCGCAGGCCGACTCGCGGTCGTGCGGCAAGGACGCCCGATCGCGGGTGCAGGTCGGCAAAAGCTGCCGGTTGGCGTCCGGCCGGCACCGGGCTTGCCTGCCGCCGGCACGGAGGGATGACCGTGCTGGCATGGACGATGTGGCTGATGGGCATGGTGCTGGTACTGATGGCCCTGGCGGAGCCGGAGGTGCAGCGGCTGCCGCTGTCGGCCTCGCTGATCTATCTGCTGATCGGCTGGGTCGTGGCCTCGGCGGCGGGGCCGCTGCTCGAGTTCGACCCGCGCGCGCACGCGCCGCTGCTGCAGGTGCTGACCGAATGGGCCGTGCTGATCTCGCTGTTCGCGGTCGGGCTGCGATTGGGCGCGCCCGCCGGGCCGCGCGGCTGGCGCGTGGCGGCGCTGCTGGCCACCGTCGGCATGCTGCTCACCATCGCGCTGGCCACAGCCTGCGCGCACTGGCTGCTGGGCCTGGAGTGGCCGGCCGCGCTGCTGCTGGCGGCCATCCTCGCGCCCACCGACCCGGTGCTGGCCTCCGAGGTGCAGGTGCGCTCGGTCGCGGACCGCGACGCGGCGCGGCTGGCGCTCACCGCCGAGGGCGGCATGAACGACGGCACGGCGTGGCCGGTGGTCATCCTCGCGCTCGGCCTGCTCGGCCTGCACGACCTCGGCCCGGGCGGCACGCAATGGCTGCTGCGCGATGTGCTCTGGCTGATCGGCGGCGGACTGGTGCTGGGCTGGATCGGCGGGCGAGCGGTGGCGATGGCGCTGCGCGCGCGGCTGCACGTGGGGCACGCCCTGGTGTGGGACGAACTGCTCTACCTGGGCACGATCGCCCTCAGCTACGGCGCCGCGTCCGTGCTGAAGGTGTCGGCTTTCCTCGCGGTGTTCGCAGCGGGTTGCGCGTTGTTCCACGAGGCTGCGCGGCAGCGCCGCCTCGCCTCCGAGAACGCACTGCGCCGCGACGACCTCTCGCGCCGGCTGGTTGCCTTCGGCGGCCGCTGCGAGCGGCTGGTGGAGGTGATGATGGTGATCTTCATCGGTGCCGCGCTGACGCGGGTGCAATGGCGCTGGGAGCTGGTCGCCTTCGCCTCCGCGCTGCTGTTCGCGGTGCGCCCGCTGTCGGTGTTCGCGGTGGTGCGGCCCGGCACGCTGCCCAACACGCAGCGGCGCCTCATCGCCTGGTTCGGGATCCGCGGCGTGGGCTCGGCCTTCTATCTCTGCTATGCGCTGGCCCGCGGCGTCGACGAGGCGCTGGCGCGCGCCCTGGTTTCGGCCGTCGTGCCGTGCATCGCCGCCTCCGTGCTGCTGCACGGCGTGTCGGCGACGCCCTTGATGAACTGGTATCAGCGCCGGCGCGAGGGCGGCGGCGCGTCGTGAGCGCGGCGCGGTTCGCCCCTGCGCGCCGTGCGCCGGGCCGCGCCTGCGATTCAGCGGTCCGGGCGTGAAGGCGGCGGAGCGGTCGGCGCTTCGCCGCCCCCTTCCCGGGCCGCCGGGTCCGCCGGGGCCTCGTCGCCGATCCCTTCTGCGGGAGGCCGCACGGGGCCGGTCGCCGCCTTCGCGCGCCGATAGCCGGCGTAGCAACTCGCCACCAGCGCGCCGAGGGCCATCCGGACGGGGTCGCCCGGCACTGCGGGCTCCTCCCTGGGCTGATCCGGCGGCGTCATCTGAAGAAGCTTTCCTCGTCGATGGAAGGGCGTGCCTGCAGGGCAAGCGGAAGGGCGCACCCCAACCCCGGGCAATCCCGGATGGCGATCGGCAGCAAGCGACATGCCCGCTCGCCGCAACTGGGGCGCGTGGTTCTCGCCGGTCGGCGCCGCGGACCCGGACTCCGGGTCTTGACGACCCCCTGCGCTCGGCTACCCTCGCCGTCGCCCTCCCCGCGCCCGCTGCCGGCATGACTGCTGTTTCCCCGCTGCTCGAGCGGCTCCGGCCGCGCTGGCCGAGCGCCTCGCTCAGCACCTACATGGTGGCCGTGCTGCTGCTCGCCACCACGCCGATCGCCGCGCTGATGGCCTTCCAGCTGGTGGACGCCGCGATCGATCAGCGCGACGGCCTGGCCGGACGGCTCGAGGCCTCCGCCGGTACCCTGGCGAGCGGCGTCGAGCGGGAGCTCACCTCCTCGATCGACACGCTGGCGATCCTGTCGCGCGCCGAGTCGCTGCAGCATGGCGACGTGGAGGGCTTCCGCCGCTCGCTGACCGAGCGCGGCTTGCTGCGGCCGAGCTGGACCGGAGCCTATCTGGTCGACGCCTCCGGACGGGCGCTGTTCGACACCGCCGGGGCGGTCGGCCCTCCGCCGGCGCCGCCGGCCGGCGCGGAGCCGGCCGCCCAGGACGTGCGCATTTCCGGCGTGCTCGGCGACCGCCTGCCGGGCCGGCACGTAACCGCCGTGGAGGTGCCGGTGCGCCTCGAGGGCGCGACGCGCTACCGGCTCGGCGCGTGGATCGACGTCGCCGTCTGGCAGACCCTTTTGCAGCAGGCGCGCGGCGACGTGCTCGGCTACACCACGCTGCTCGACGGCGGCGTCCGCGTGATCGCGCGCACCCGCGCGCCGGGGCGCTTCGTCGGGCAGCGCCTGCGGCCCGACGGGGTCGAGGCGTTCACGCAGCGGCCGGAGGGCTTCGCGCGCTTCGACTCGCTCGAGGGCGAGCCGGTGTATGCGGCCTGGCAGCGCGTGCCGGGCTCGGACTGGGGCGTGAGCGTCGCGGCCGACGCCCGGCCGCTGGACAGCGGCACGCGCGCCGCCATCCTGACGGCGCTGGGCACCGTGGCCGCCTGCCTGCTCGGCAGCGTGACCATCGCGCTGCTGGTCGTGCGGCGCGTCGTGCAGCCGCTCGAGCGGCTGGCGCGCGAGGGCGTCGGGCCGCACCCGCAACGCGCGCCGGTGCGCGAGTTCGCGCTGCTCAACGACGCGCTGCGCCAGGCCGCGCGCCAGGATGCGCGGGCGCGCCAGCGGCTGCGCAGCAAGGCCGACGAGTTCCAGACGCTGTTCGAGAGCAGCCCGGTCGGCCTGGCCTTCGCGCAGGACCCGCAGTGCCACGAGGTGCTGCACAACGCCGCGCTCACGGCGCTGGTCGGCGAGCCGGACGACGACTGCGAGGTGCTGCGCGACGGCGTCG
>Ga0247828_10000137_pt1 | contig 26766 bp, 31 predicted proteins | sample 12C_Control_Day3_FD_192425 | JGI IMG/M metagenome (GOLD analysis project Ga0247828, IMG submission 192425) | Soil microbial communities from agricultural site in Penn Yan, New York, United States - 12C_Control_Day3 | ecosystem: Environmental > Terrestrial > Soil > Agricultural land | place... | reverse complement strand
ACATTACATAGTGAGGGGGATCAGGGGGTGTCCTTAAGGTATATACAGATCCTTAAGGAAACTACAGAGAACCCCCTAAAGGGGTTCTCTTAGATAAACCTATAGAACCTTATATACCTTAAGGATCTATAGGGCAGACCCTTTAAGGGGTCTGCCTAAGACTTCCTTATTACCTACCTATTATCGGGAACTCTCACCCGCCTGATTCACGCCGCCCGAATGGCGGCGGAATGATTAGTCTCCTTGAGGAGATCTACGGAACCTTAAGGAGTCATATATGGCTAAAGTTTATGTAAGCGAGGATGGAAGGCAGTTCGATTCAGCTCGTAAGGCTGGTCAGGCTGGCCGTCCCCGCAATCAGAAGGTAGCGGCGAATAAGGAAACCATCCTTAACTTCATCCGCCAAGGGCGCTCCCTCAAGAGCGCCTGTGATGAAATCGGGATCTCTCCGCAGATGGTTTCGATCTACAAGCGAAACGATGCGGATTTCCGAGACGCCTACGAAAAGGCCAAGCTCCTCTCGGTTCCTAACGCGAACGAAGAGAACCGTAAGAACATCCCGGACTTCCCGACGTTCTGTGAGACCTACCTCGACACCAAGCTCTTCTGGCACCAGCTCCAGTGGTACGACATCCTCGAAGGCCGTGAGCCTCGGGATCTCCACGAGAACCAGGTGTACAAGAAGGGCGACCCTGGCATGGTCATCGTGAACACTCCACCCGAGCATTCGAAGTCCACCACGATCACCGTGAACTACGTGACGTACCGCGTCTGCGCGGATCCCAACATCCGCGTCATCATCGTGTCCCAGACTCAGGAAATGGCGAAGCGGTTTCTGAGGGCGATCAAGGATCGCCTTGCCGGTGCCAACCAGGCTTACAGCAAGCTCCAGGTTGAATTCGCCCCTGAGGGGGGCTTCGACGCCAACAGCTCCTCGTGGACCGCTGACAGCATCTACGTCAACGCGGAAGCCCGAGACTCCGGCGAGGCGACGCCCACCGTGCAGGCTCTTGGCATGAACGGCCAGATCTACGGTAACCGTGCAGACCTCATCATCCTTGACGACACAGTGACGGGTAAGAACGCTCATGAGTTCGAGAAGCAGATCGACTGGATTCAGCGTGAGGTCATCAACCGACTCTCATATCCGGGTGGCACCCTCCTTCTTGTCGGGACACGCCTTGCTCCTGTTGAGCTCTATTCTGAGATCCAGAAGCCTGAGTGGTATGGCCAAGACGAAGAAAGTCCTTGGACTTATCTCACTCAGCCCGCTGTGCTGGAGTTTGCAGATGATCCTGATGACTGGAAGGTGCTCGCTCCATGGACCAATCGTCCGCCTGTATCGTTGGGTGCACGGAAACTCGTTGAGCCTAATGGTGACGGACTTTACCCCTGGCACTCGGGTAAGGCTCTAGCGAGACGCCGCGCAACGGCGTCTGCGCTCAACTGGAAGATGGTTTACCAGCAGGAACAGGTAGTCTCCGAATCGATCTTCCCGGCGGATAAGGTGATGGCGAGTGTCGACGGAATGCGAGCGGCCGGACTCATGCAGCGGGGCCTTAGAGGTCATCGCGATTATGGAATGGATGGTCTCCACGTTATTGGTGGATTCGACCCTGCAATCACTGGATACGCTGCTGCGGTTGTCCTGGGAGTGGATCGGCGTACCGGCGTGCGCTGGGTGCTGGATGTATGGACTGAGGCAAATCAGAAGCCGCATGGAATGACCGCGAAACTCAAGGAGCTGACGTTGAAATACAACGTCCGCGAGTGGGTCGTGGAGAAGAACATGCACCAGCTCATCCACGACCAGGACCTGAGGAACTTCCTCGGCAACCGTGGCTGCGTGATGAAGGAGCACTACACCGGCAACAACAAGAACGATCTGGACTTCGGTGTGGCCTCCATGGCCATGCTCTTCGATGGAGCCCTCAAGGATGAGGGCCTTATTCGTATCCCGCAGCGATCTCAGAACGAGGGTGTCAAGGCGTTCCTCGAACAGCTCATCACCTGGTTCCCGCAGAGCAAGGCTCGACAGGACACTGTGATGGCGTTGTGGTTCGCAGAGACCCGAGCCCGAGAGCTGGCCAACGGCGAAGCCTCGGTGTTCCACATGTCCAATCCGTACCTTACGGAACGGGACAAGCAGAAGCAGATGACAGTAGATCTCGACTACCTCGCCGCCTCCGGTGCTGGCACAGACCCAACAGGATGGTGGGGACGATGAGGGAGTGGACTGCTTGGTGCCGTCGCTGTGATTGGAAGTCTCCGATCGAGCGAGGCGAAAACAACATTCTCGTCGTTAAGCAGCAAGACCACGAATGCCCCAAGGAGGACACCGATGAAGCAGTGGTTCGCTGACGTGGCCGAAGACGGCTCGGACGAATATCCGTATGCCGCGTTTATCCAGGTGACTGGAGCGGTTCATCAGCTCGATGGCCTCTGGTTTTCCTCTGAAGAGGATTGTGAGCGATTCGTCAAGGAGGAGGTTGAGGGTGCGATTTATCACCCGTAAGGATCTCGGGTGGCCGCCCTCAGCGGCCCCCAGTCAGTCTGTTCCTGTAGAGGGATTCAAGATTCACTACGAGGGAACTCCGGTTCCTGTCGTAGAGCATTCCAAGTGTGCCGGTCGCTGGACGGCGATCCGGAACTCTCATCTGGCTAACACCAAGGAGGGATACTCGGATGTTGCATACAACTGGGCTGTCTGCAACCACGGCGTCATATTCGAAGGGCGCGGGTGGGGCAAGCAGACTGGAGCCAATGGAAGCCAGGCCCTTAATCGACCGGTAAACGCCATCCTGTGGATGGGCGGCACTTCGGGGGTTACCGTCCCTAGCGGTGCAGCCGTGGAGTCGATTAAGGAGCTGATCCAGTATCTCCGCCTCAAGGGGGCGGGCAAGTACATCGGTGGACATCGAGACGGTTTCAGTACCTCATGCCCCGGTGATGCTATGTATTCCCTTGTGAAGTCAGGCAAGCTCGAACCTAAGGATGATGAGATGGACCCCGTAGACGTGTGGGCGTACAAGGGTACGGACGAGAAGTCCGATGCCTATGCCTACCTCCGCAACACCCGCTGGGAGATCGACGAGATGCAGGAGAAGCTCGACACTCTGACCACCCTCGTCAAGCAGCTCCTCAACAAGTAACCCGACAAGGAGGTGACCATGCCGCGCAGCCTCGAAGAAATCATCACGCGAGTAGACTCGCTGCGGCAGGCCAACGACGAACGGGATCGAAGGTTCAACAACGTCCACGACGTTCGCTCTGGTGAAATCCAGAACGTGATCCCAGGGTCCATGCCTGACGCATGGCCCAAGCCAATCGTCGCAAACCTGATCGACACCTCCGCTCGTGATACGGCTGAGGTTATGGGTGCGATGCCGAGTATCAACTGCTCTACCGGTATCCTCACCACGGAGAAGGCGAAGAAGTTCTCCAGCAAGAAAACTAAGATCGCGAACTACTACGTTCAGTGCTCTAACCTCTCCGCTGGAAAGCAGATCACTTTCGCTGACCACTACACCACGTTCGGCATGGCGATCTACGTCATCGAGCCGGACTTCGAGAACAAGCGTCCCCACATCCGCGTAGAGAATCCGATGAACTCGTACATCGAGAAGGATCTCTTCGGCCGGATCATCTCCTTTACCAAGGTGTACAAGGAGAAGGCGATAATCCTTGCCAACAAGTACCCGCAGATCAAGAACGGTTTGATGGGTGAGAAGGTTGGACCACGAGCCGATAGCTCGTGGGGTGATCGCGATATAGAGGTTGTGAAGTACTGCGACAAGGACAAGCTGGTCCTCTTCCTCCCGCAGCGCAACAACATCGTCTGCATGAACGAGGTCAACCCTCTCGGTGCCGTCTATGTCTCACCCGCGTTCCGTCCTGGCTACGACAACCAGACTCGCGGTACATACGATGACGCTATCTGGGTTCAGCTCGCCAAGGCGCGCATGGCGCTCCTCGGGCTCGAAGCCACAGAGAAGACCGTTCGTGCTCCGCTTGCGGTTCCCCGAGACCTCCAGAACTTCACGTTCGGAGATGACGCGGTTCTCCGTACTGACTCACCCGACAAGATCCGCCGTGTGGGTATCGACGTTCCTCAGGCTTCTTTCCAGGAACAGTCCATGCTCGAACAGGAGCTTCGCGTAGGAACGCGAACCCCTGAGGCTCGATCCGGAAACATCGACGCATCGATCATCACCGGCAAGGGCGTTCAGGCTCTGCTCGGTGGATTCGACTCCGCTATCCAGACCGGCCAGTCGGTAATTGCCGAAGCGCTCAAGCGGGCGCTGGAGCTTTGCTTCGAGATGGATCAGAAGCTCTGGCCCAGGGAGAAGAAGACCGTACGCGGTACGGTCCAGGGTACGCCGTTCGAGGAGGATTACACTCCCGCGAAGGACATCAATGGAGATTACACAGTCGATGTCACTTACGGGTTTGCTGCCGGACAGGATCCCGCTAGGGCGATCGTCGGACTCCTCCAGCTTCGAGGCGACCAGCTCATCTCTCGGGACTTCTTCCAGCGTCAGCTTCCGATGAACATCGATGTTGTCCAGATGCAGACGCAGGTGGATAACGAACAGTTCACGGATGCACTCAAGCAGGGAATCATGGGTTACGCCCAGACTCTCCCGCAGCTGGCCCTACAGGGCCAGGCTGATCCGCTTGACGGATTCCAGAAGATGGCGAAGCTGATCGAACTTCGCGAGAAGGGCAAGTCCGTACACGATGCAGTCGTAGAGGTCTTCAAGCCCAAGGAAGCCACAGGCGCCCCTCAGGCGCCCCAGGATCCCATGGCAGCCCTTATGGGTGGCGGAGGTATGGGAGGCGCCCCAGCGGGCGCTGAGCAGCCTTCTGGGTTCGATCTCCAGTCACTCCTCTCTGGGCTCACCAGCGGAGGCGAAGCAACGATGTCCGCTCGAACGCAGCGGCAAGGCCCAATCTAAGGAGGACTCATGTCCGATTGGTTTGACAACGCTCACCCGGAGAGCGGTCCGTGGTACTCCCTCAAGGGTGGCACCCTCGCTCCCCACATCCAGATGCCGATGGAGTCTCAGAACTCCGGCGACCCTCGCTTCAACGGTAAGGTCGCTCCGCCTACGTCGTGGACGTCTTCGCTTCACGCGGTTGACACCCCGACCGGTCCGGCTCCGACCAACCTCAAGTAAGGAACGAGATGTCCACTCTCATTATCGGCGCGATCATCAATCGCGCTAAGGACGGGTTCGATGTTCGTGGACTCAGCCAGGATAACGGTGATAACTTCATCGGGCACTTCTATCCGCTCTACGGCAGCCGGTATGATGAGATCATCTTCACCGATCCGTTGGTTCTGGACGAGAAGTCCTGGGAGTGGTTCTCTCGCGACGTGCTCACTCGCATGGCACCTGGAGGGGAGATCAAGTGGGAACTCCAGTAAGCGGGCCTGGCCAGTTCAGCCAGCGTACCGACAAGGCGGTGAGTGAAGCCAACCGCAACCTGCCCAACGCTGATTACGGCGAGCAGGCACAGTATCAGGAGCAGCTCGCCGGGGCGCCTATGGCTCAGTCGGCACCGAGCTTTAGCGACATGTTCGGCAGTCCGGCTTCCCGCGTGATTCCGTTCGATGCAGAATCACAGCAGCCCGAGACTCCCGTAACAGACGGCGCCGCACTCGGTGCGGGCGCTGGCCTCGAAGCACTCGGTGCCACTCCGGCAGATCCGCGACTTACTCAGGCCAGATCCTGGATTCCGGCTCTTGAATGGATGGCCAACCAGCCAGGCTCTGGCGACTCGGCCAGAAACTTTCTTCGTCAGGTAAAGGCGAACATGGGAATGTGAGGTAATCATGGGGCGATGGTGGGACACTGATATGGCCAGCGCCAGTCAGGCGCTGTACACGGATCCTTCTATGGCTTTCGATGTTGCCTCTACTCCGGATGACGCGTTCACTCAGAACGTTCTCCGCTACACCGCTCAGCAGCAGCAGGTAGATCAGCAGCAGGTTCAGCAGGACCGTTCTGGATTCCTCGGCACGATTGCTGGCTGGTACTCCGATGCAGATAAGTTCCTGTCTGAGACGCCACTGGTTCGTGGCGTCTGGGGTGCAGCCAAGGGTGTTGGATCTGCGGTGTGGTACCCGGTCGACAAGCTCGGTCAGGGCGCTCACTGGCTCTACTCCGAGGCCGTCTCTCAGCCGCTGAGCACGGCCATCCTCCAGTACGGCAAGGCGCTGAACGCGCGAGACGACTCGATCATGTTCAGCGCCGACGAGTGGTCCAGTGCCTACGGCAAGGCTGAGCACATCTCTCCTGGCCAGGCAATCTTCAACACCGCCTCGACGGAGATGACGCAGGAAGACAGCCTACTTACTCCGTTCCTCAGCGGTGAGCAGAACGAGTTCCTTCGTCAGGCCATGACTCCCGAGGATCTTGACGGCGAGCCCAACCGCCGGGCGTACGAACGCCTGGTGTACGACACCGAGTACTGGCGGGACAAGGGCGGATGGACATACACGGCTGGTACGGGAGCGACGGACTTTGCTTTCGTTATCGGACTCGACCCGACTACGTACCTCACCGCCGGTGTGTCCAACATAGTCAAGGGCGTTCGATCGGTTCAGCTTGCCACCAAGGGCGACGAGGTTGTACGTACTCGTGGGGCTATCGCAGACACCGCACGTAAGCTTGCGGGCAAGAAGCCTGAGACCGTTGAGGAAGTCGCTAACGGTCAGAAGATGCAGGATTTCTTTGACTGGGCTGTTCAGCCTGGCGCTAACGGAACTCCCCGTCGCACCGCTCAGGAGATCGCAGAGCATCCCATCTGGGGTCGCGGTCGCCGTCAGAACCCGTTCAAGAATCAGTACTCCCAGGTTCTTGCGAACTGGGAGCGGACTGACATGGAGATGGGCTTCCGGTTCATGGCCGGTGACAATTCCGTAGTTGCTCCGCTGATGGAGCGAGGCGGCAGGGTCCTGGATGACATCGGTCGACTCTCCGAGAACCGTGTGGCTGTGGACTCTCTCAAGTTCGACAGTGCTGCACTCGGCTACTTCGCTGCACTGGAGAACCGTATTCCGGCTACAGCTCCTAGTGGGCTGGACCTCACCAGTCCCGCAACCGCACTCAACGAAGAGGCCGGAAGGTTCTTCGGTAAGGTGGAAGGTGTCACCGATCCCTCCGCCGTCGATAAGGTGATGTTCGATACCTGGAAGCAGTCCAAGCTTTCTCTTATCGACAACGAGTTCCAGACCCTCACGAGTGAGAGCAATGACCTCAGGCGCCTGCTTGGCGCCAACCTCGGCCGTGATGCCAATGACTTCTCCGCTATCGAGGCTACGGGTTTCGGTGGCCTTGGTCGTGCTTACCGCATGGGTAATGGTTCCTTCACGTCCAGCTACGCAGATGCTGAGCGGGCGTTCGGGAACAAGATGAAGGATCGTCGCGGTCGATTCACGACCGAGGGCGTTCGCCAGGGTTTCTACGGAACTCCGATGCGAATCGTCCAGTCCTTCAACGACAAGGTTCCCCAGGGGTTCGTGAACCACAACGAGGCTGACGCGGGTGACCGTGTGTACGAGATGCTTCGCGAGGTTCCCGGTCTCGGGGCAGAAACCCGAGCCGGTCTGCATAACCTGTACATGACCGCCGGTGACAAGGTAGCCAAGTCTCAGGCTCTCCAGAAGATTAACTACCAGGTTCTCCAGCACATGGCCACGAACGTCAAGGGCCTTGATGGTGATGTTGCACGAGTCCTTTCGGGACTCGTTGAGACCAAGGTGGGGGAGACGGTAAACAAGCTCCTCAACACCACGGGCCGCAACTTCACCGAAGGTAAGCAGGCGTTCTCTGGCGCGGAGCGGGCTGGCACTGGCCGCAAGGTCGACCATATCGAGGATGGTGAGGCATGGGTTCTGGCCCCGCTGGCCAAGACTCAGCTCAGCCAGTCTGACGCTCTTCTCCCGATCCGCGAGATCGAGCGGGCGCTTGACCGCGTCTCTGGTTCCATGCAGCGAGTCCGCCGTAACGGTGGCTCTGCGGTTGATGCTACGAAGATCGTGGCTGATTCCTTGAATGGAATCTGGAAGGCGTCCACGCTCCTTCGTCCCGCGTACATCGTTCGGTCCACGTCTGACGAGATTGCCGCAGCGGCTATCAAGTTCGGCTTCATGTCCCGCATCCTGATGGATGGTGGGACCGGAGCGAAGAACTGGGCGCTCAACCGTGGCACTCGGGTCAATGCGGTGCTTGGCAGGGGAAGTCACACGCCTACCACTGGTGGCGGTATCGAGAAGTCCATCATCCGTATCGACGACCCTCAGGCTGTCGCAGGTGCACGAGCGGTTGAGGCTAGCCTCCGCAAGGAGCTGGCCAAGACTACCGACAAGATCAAGCGTGCCGAGATCGAGAGCGATCTCAAGAAGGTCGGAGTCACCAAGCTGCGCGTCTCAAACGCGCTGCCGGTGGTTAATGCTCGCATCGGTATGGAACGTGAGCTTATGGCGAATCTCGAAAAGGATCTCGCTAAGGTTCAGGCCAGCTACGCACAGACTCAGGCTTCCATGGCTGCACCGCCTACTCTCGGTAGCGGCCCTGGCTCTGCTACGTCTACTCGCATGGCGAACAAGCTCGCATCCGATCAGGACAAGATGCACGCTATTCAGCTCCAGATCGACGAGCACCAGCAGGTGATCAAGGAGTTCACCGATTACCACAACGAGATCTATCGCGTCGCTCTGGCGTCCGAAGGTCGTCGTCTCGGTACCGGCAGCTTCGAGGTCCCTGGTTTTGGTCAGGTCCCTCAGGCGTTCTCCGGCGAGTGGGCAAACCCTATCGCTCGGGATCAAATCTCCTCGGACTCCGCCATGGCTTCCATCTTCGCTCGTGCCGAGTCCATCGACACCCGCCGAATGATCAACACTGGAAGCTGGACGTACCTCACTCCGGATGCTCCGAACTACATGCAGTCATGGACTCACGCGATCAACCGTCAGTTCGCTCAGGACGACCTGTTCCTCAAGGTGATGGAAGATCCTACAGGAGCTGCGGCTCTTGCGTGGCTTCGTACGCCCGCCGGTAAGCAGCACCTTGTGGACCTTGGTCCCCGAGCCCGAGACCCCAAGGGTCTCGTTGCCGACATCGGCATGACGCTGGATAAGTACCTTCCTGAGGACACCGGTCTTCGTCAGAAGGTTCTTGACGGTGAGGACATTACCGAGGCTGACCTGACTGGCGCTATCGCCAAGTCGGATTACCCGACGGTTCACGGTGAGGAGATCGCGGAGAAGACCGCTGCATCCGCCAAGGATACTGCGGCTAACGTGATCGACCGAATCATCTCCAAGGGATTCCAGCGTCTCGGCTCTATTCCGTCGGACGTTCTCTCCAGGCATCCTACGTACCTCCACTTCCAGGAAGGGCGATTCAAGGAGCTGATGTCGACCGAGCTTTCGTATCGTCAGTCTGTCGGCAAGGGCGCTGATTCCATCACGCCTACCGAGCTGGACAAGATGCTCCAGAAGTCTGACGAGCTTGCACGGAAGGATATGAGCAAAATCGTTTACGATCCTCAGCGGACTACCGCATCCGAGGCTCTGCGGTTTATGACTCCGTTCCTCTCTGCGCACGCTGACAGCCTCGCCCGATGGGGCGGGCTGATTGCCGAGAAGCCTCAGCTTACTGGTCGTATCGCTCAGATCTACAACGCTCCGGTTGCCGCAACCATGGTGACGGACGAGCGAGGTAATAAGGTCGGTCTTGATGGTTATGCGGATGTCATCGACCCCTCTACGGGTGAGGTGGTTAGCCGCGAGTTCGTCAGCATCGATAAGCGCGTGATGCACTTCAAGATGCCGTGGAAGCAGGGAGCGAAGTCCGAAGGAACCGTACCTATCCGTATCCAGGCGATGAACACGATTCTCCCAGGCGATCCCTGGTGGAACCCGGGTTCGGGTCCACTGGTTCAGGTTGCTGGCTCTCAAATAGCCAAGGCGTCGCCGTCTATCGGCGACTTCCTCCAGTGGTCCAAGGTCCTACCTTACGGTCCTACCGACACCGCTACGGCTCTGACCCCGAAGTACATGCGGACGATCTACGACGCATGGAAGGGCGACGATCCCGACAACGAGGAGTACCAGAAAGCATACCTGGCCATCTACAACAAGAAGGTCATGGAGTTCTACCAGACCGGTGAAGGCACGATTGATCAGAAGCAGATCGACCGGGAAGCCAAGGACTTCATGATGCTGAACATCCTGGAAGCATGGGGATCTCCGGCTCAGACGAGCAACACTCCTCTGACCGGAACTCCGTACCAGTTCTTCGTGGATCAGCTTGGACAGATGCGCAAAGCAGATCCTGAGAACTACCGCGACAAGTTCCTTGCTAAGTTCGGTGTGGATTACGCTGGCTTCACTGCCTCGCTCTCCAAGAGCATGGGCATTGCGGCTACCATCTCCGCCGACCAGCAGGCTGAGCTTTACGCGGATGAGATCGCAGCAGATCCCGATATGGCTGCGTTCTGGGTTGGTGACATTTACAACGGTGGACCGTTCTCTCAGTCCGTGTATCAGAAGCAGCTCGGCCAGAATTTCGGCGCTGGCATGGCTCGCGAGAAGATCACCGCAGAAGAGGCCATCGAGCGCTCTCAGACAGAGAGCGGTTGGTACGAATATCGTACCGCTGTGGGGTACATCGATTCACTTCTCATCCGCAACGGCTTCAAATCCTACTCCCAGAAGGGTGCGGAGGGATACCTCCAGGCGAAGCGTCAGATCATTGACGGCATCTCCGCCAAGTTCCCAGCATGGGAGAACGCGTTCATGAACGTGGACCGAGGGAAGATCAAGTCCCGTATCGATTCGTTCGAAAAGGCTCTCGGCTCCCAGAAGCTCGCCAACGATCCCATGCGTCACGAGATGCCAGCACTTGCCAAGTACCTCCAGGGTCGCAGGGAATTCAAGGCCGTGCTCGCGCAGAACGGATTCCAGAAGCTGTCATACGGTGTCGACGGAAGGCCGATGGGTCAGACCGCTGCTATCGGGCAGGCGTGGGATCAGTTCAAGATGGGACTCATCAACGAGAACGTCGCGTTCGGTGATCTCTACAACCGCTACCTGACCAACGACGAACTCCAGTAAGGGAGGACGAATGGGTACACCTATCGGGCCAGATCCGTCCAACCCTTACGGGGTTGGTGGCGGTGCGAGCATCGCAAGTCAGTACGGAGTAAGCATTTCCGGTGGCGCCATTACCGCTTCGGCGGGTGGCGCCGCTGGTGCTGGCACTCAGATCTTCATGGGAACCAAGAAGCGATCCGGAACCATGCAGGAAATCGGTCCCGACGGTAGGCGCATTACGGTTCCGACTACTGGAACCGAGGATGAATACATCAGCGCCGACGAGGCGTACGCGCTCCCAGCCATATGGGCACGAGAGGATCCTAAGAAGCTCAGGGATTTCGTGAACAAGGGAATCATTGCAAAGATTCCCGGTTTTGATCCAGACATGGGTCTCCCGGAAATCATGGATTCCTGGAAAGCCATGGTAGACGCGTCTTCGGAGCTTGGGTCTCGCGGCCAGAAGTGGACACCGTGGGACATTATGGATACCTACGGCAACACCAAGGGTAAGTTCGGAACTGAACGGCGAGGCGACTTCGTTTACGACGTAGCCACCAATCAGGCTGTCAAGTACGTCGGCCCTACATCCAAGACCACGAAGCAGTCGAACGTGAACCTCTCATCCGCCGAGGACGTGAAGGCCATCGCGATGCAGGCCCTTCGTGAGGCTCTGGGCCGTGCACCCACGACCGAGGAAGTCGCCAAGTTCAAGACCACGATCAATCAGCTTGAGCGCTCTTCCCCCGAGGTCACTACGACCACCAGTCAGCTTAAGCCCAACCTCGCTACCGGCGAGGTGGAGACCGTCTCGCAGAGTTCTACTACTTCTGGTGGCGTCTCTCAGGCCGCCATCCAGGAGACCATCTCTGGGGCCGTACAGGGCACGGATGAGGCCGGTAAGTATCAGGCTGGCACTACGTACTTCAACGCCCTGATGGGGCTTCTGGGAGGCTAAATGGCTACGGGCCAGGACATCGTGGACTTCGCGATGCAGTACAGAGGAACGCCTTACGTGTGGGGCGGTAATGACCTCACCGGCGGTATCGACTGCTCTGGCCTCGTCCAGCAGGTCTTCAAGAACTTCGGGATCACTACGGGACGTACGACCTGGGATCAGATCGCTGAGGGTTCAGCGGTTGGCCAGAAGGGTCTACGTCCCGGTGACCTTGTGTTCTTCGATACGGACCGCTCGGTCAGTGGTCCCGATCACGTCGGCATCTATATGGGTAACGGCAAGATGATCCATGCACCTTCACCCGGAAAAAGCGTGGAGGTAACCGACATCACTCAAGGCTATTACCTTGACCGATGGATGGGCGCCAGGCGGATCGACGGCTACAACGTAGTCGGAGCCAAGGACACGGACTACGCTCCAGAGAGCCAGGTTCCCGTCAGCAAGGAAGATCTTGCTGCCACGTACGGCTGGGCTTACGGGTTCCTCAATTCGAACTCGGAACTCAAGAGCCTGTTCGATCAGGCGGTTGCTGGCACATGGACCGCAGAGAAGTTCCAGGCCGAGATTCGTGACACCGAATGGTGGAAGTCGAATTCCGACACCAGGCGACAGGCCATGGTCATGAAGCAGACAGACCCTGCCACGTGGAACGCTGCGGTTGATGCGGAGAAGATCAGGGTTACCCAACTTGCCGCTGAGATCGGTGCTGCGGTTCCACCCGACAAGCTTGCCACTATCGCACGTACGTCTATCGAGACCGGCATGGATGAAGACCTCCTCCGGAATGCTCTCGGTCAGTACGTCACCTTCACCCAGAAGGGCGTGATGGGTGGCGAGGCTGGGATGTGGGTGCACTCGATGCGCAAGTACGCATCGGATATGGGTGTGGAACTCAGTGATGACGCACTCAAGAACTACGCTCAGCGAGTTGTCCGTAAGGTTGCAAGCTCTCAGGACTTCGAGTCTGAGATCAGGGAGCGAGCGAAGTCGCTCCTTCCTGGCTACGCAGAAGCGATTGACGCCGGTTCGACCGTCAAGGAGATCGCCAATCCGTACATTCAGATGATGTCCAAGGAGCTTGAGATTCCTTATGGTTCGATCAATATCACTGACCCTACTATCAAGTCTGCTCTTAACGGCGTCAACGCCGATGGTGCACCAAGCGGTGTCAGTCTCATCGACTTCCAGACCCAGCTCCGTAACGATACCCGCTGGAAGCGAACTGCGGCAGCTCAAGACCAGGCTTCATCCATTACCGCCAAGGTACTCAGAGACATGGGTCTCGCGTAAGAAGGAGGGCAACATGGCTTCACTGATGGACATTCTCAAGTCCGTCGGGTTCAAGGGTCAGGCTCTCCAGATGGCCTACGCTATCGCCATGGCCGAGTCGAGTGGCAACGCTCGTGCACACAACGGCAACGCTGGTACCGGAGACAACTCCTACGGCCTATTCCAGATCAATATGCTTGGTGACATGGGGCCCGAGCGCCTTAAGCGCTTCGGGCTCAGCTCCAATAGCGATCTGTTCGATCCGTATGTGAATGCCCGAGTGGCCTACCAGATGTCGAATGGTGGCAAGAACTGGGCACCATGGTCAACGTACAAGAACGGTGATTACGAGGAGTACCTGGGCCAGTCCGGAGCTAGTGTCACGAACTCCGGCTCCTCGGGGTCAGGTTCTGGATCTTCCAGTGGCGGGAGTAAGCCTGTGACTAGATCCTCCGCAGAGCTTGCCGAAGACTACGGCTACGTGCTTGACCTGTTCGACTCCGTGCCGGAACTCAAGGCCCTGTTCGACAAGGCCGTGAAGGGCCAGTGGGAAGCCTCTAAGTTCCAGGCGGAGGTAAGGGACACGAAGTGGTGGAAGTCCAGCTCGGACTCCGCCAGGAAGTTCCTTACGCTGCAAGCCGGTGATCCGGCTACAGCTAAGCAGCAGCTTGACCAGATGATCGTTAAGATCACTCAGGCATCGGGATCCCTCGGTGGACCCACCGACTCCAGGACTCTCAGGCAGCTTGCGCTACAGGCCATCATGAACGGATGGTCCGATGGGCAGATCCGATGGAACCTTGCGAAGAAGATCGACCTTGGCGGAGATAAGCGTCCAGGTGAGGCCGGTGAGAACTACGACAAGCTCGCTGGTTACGCGTACGACATGGGCATCAAGATGTCCGACTGGTGGCTGGGAGAAGCCAGCCGACAGGTGGTCGCTGGCTCCAAGTCAATGCAGGACTTCGAGGACGAGATCCGAAGGAATGCCAAGGGAACCTACTCAAGCTGGGCAAAGCAGATCGATGCTGGCCAGACGGTAGCCGACCTTGCCTCACCGTACTTCCAGTCGATGGCTTCGATCCTTGAGCTGCCAGCGGGCAGCGTCAACCTGTTCGACCCCACGATCAAGAAGGCGCTACAGGCCAAGGATGCACAAGGCAAGTCCGTGATCAAGCCGATGTGGCAGTTCGAGAACGATCTACGCAATGACACTCGATGGCGCAAGACCAAGAACGCACAGGATTCCGCCATGCAGATCACCCGCCAAGTCCTCTCGGACTTCGGCGTAGCTTACTAAGGAGGGCCGATGGCGCCTACCGCAATAACCCTTGGCCCTACCGCTAAGATCACGAAGCCGACCGGCAGCCTTGAGCAGTTCCTTAAGGGCGATCAGCGAGATGCTTATCTTGCGATCATCAACCAGTTCAATAAGTTCGGGCTGGGATCGCTCGCACCCAAGGTGTTCGACTATATCAAGCAGGGCTACTCTGCCGATACGGTATTCCTTCTCCTCCAGGAGACTGCGGAATACAAGCAGCGATTCGCGGCCAACGAGCAGAGGAAGAAGGCGGGACTTCCGGTCCTGCCGCCTGACGAGTATCTGAGTATCGAATCCTCGTACCGGTCAATCCTCCAGACCGCCGGACTTCCGAAGGGATTCTATGATCAGCCAGGAGACTTCACGAGTTGGATCGCACGAGGCGTCAGCCCGACGGAGATTCAGTCCCGCGTGGATCTGGCCACCCAGGCTACGACGCTTTCTAACCCGTACTATCGGGATGCACTGAGGGCTATGGGAATCTCCGACTCGGAGATGACCGCTTACTTCCTTGACCAGAAGCGAGCGCTTCCGATGCTCCAGAAGGCTGCGGCTACTGCTGCGGTTGGATCCGCTGCAATCCAGCAGGGTCTCAAGTTCGACCAGAAGTACGCTGAACTCCTCGCCACCGAGGGAATCACGGTCGACGAAGCCCGCAAGGGTTACGCTCAGGTCGCACAGGATCTTCCGACTCTCTCCAGGCTCGGTGAGATCTACGGCGAGAACGTCAGTCAGCGGGATGTTGAACGAGAAGTCTTCGAAGGTAACGCTGCACCCACCGAGAAGCGGCGTAGGCTCGCCTCTCAGGAGCGAGCCGCATTCCAGGGTGGAGCCGGGGCCGCACGAGGTGGCCTTAGCCAGCGAGGCGGGCAGTACTAAAAGACTCGGCATCAGCTTCTACTCAATACGGCCTTAGGGATGAGAGTAGATGGGGCGAGCAACCGCCTGATGCCGTATGTGAATATCGCGTAGTGGTAGCGCACCTCTTTTGGGAAGAGGTAGCCCAGGTTCGATTCCTGGTATTCGCACCATGACAGGATCGACCGGCCCCTGTCTTGTAGAAGTCCGGGATCAACTAATCAGGTGAGCGTCACCCGCCTCCCCGGGCGGAGTGAATGGCACCACACTTTAAGGGAGGCTCGCATGAGCAACTGGGGTTACGACGACAACGACAGCACGCAGGCTGGGAACAACCTTGACGGCCCGAAGGCCCTGCGTGAGGCGTACGACAAGCTTAAGTCTCAGAACGAGGAACTTAACGCGAAGCTGACGAGCTTCCTTGAGTCTCAGGAGACCCAGAAGGTTGCGTCCGTTTTCGAATCCCTTGGCGTTCCCGGTGCACAGGAGCACTACAAGGGCGACGCCAATCCCGAGGCCATCGCGTCTTGGGTAAACAACATGAAGGCCACCTTCGGTGGTCAGGTTGCTCCTGCGACCGAAGTTCACGAGTCGGTTCAGCCGACGCTTACCCCCGAACAGCAGGGCTCTTTCCAGAGCTTCATGTCTGCCGGAGATTCCGCAGAGCAGATGACCCGTTACGAGGCTGCCAATACCGAAATCAAGGGTAAGTCCCCTGACGAAATCCTTGCCTTCTGGACCGGAGGCAAGATTTGATCCCGATAAAGGAGTACGAGCGTGACTAACGCTATTACCGGCACCGCGCAGATGGCGGCCCTGGTTCAGACGTCTTATGACCAGGTGCTTGAGTTTGCCCTCCGTGCCAATCCGATGTACCGCATGGTCGCTGACAAGCGACCTGCGCACCAGTCCATGCCTGGTTCCTCGGTTGTCTTCTCGCTGTACCAGGACCTTGCGGTCCAGAAGACGCCGCTGAACGAGGTTGTCGACCCTGACGCGGTTGCCATCGGTAACCCGACCACGGTCTCCGTGACCATCAACGAGTACGGCAACGCGATCCTCGTTACCGAGCGGCTGGACATCTACTCGTTCACCCAGGTTGACGCGGGTATCGCGAACCAGGTTGCGTGGAACATGGTTGACACCGTTGATGAGGTTGTTCAGGACGTCCTCGCTACCGGTACCCAGACCATCCGTACTGACGGCACGACCAAGGCTGCGTACGGTTTCGGCACCACGCCTACCAACCCGCTGGCCATCACGGCCATCGACTCCGACGCCGTGTTCAACTCGGACATGGCTCGACTGGCCACCGTCCAGCTCCGGACCAACAAGGTTCACCCGAACCGTGGTGGTCTGTACACCGCGTTCATCCACCCGCAGGTCTCTCTTGACCTTCGGCGTGAGACCGGCGCTGCGGCGTGGCGTGACCCGCACAACTACTCTGCTGCGGGCAACATCTGGGACGCGGAGATCGGCGCCTACGAGGGCGCTGCGTACATCGAGACCCCGCGTAACCGTAACGAGCAGACTGGTGCTGGTGCTGGCTCGACTCAGACCCGAGTCTTCAACACCTACTACACCGGTCAGCAGGCTCTCGCCGAGGCGGTTGCCCAGGAGTTCCACCTGGTTCGCGGTCCGGTCACTGACAAGCTCATGCGTTTCCAGCCGATGGGTTGGAAGGGTCTGGCCGGTTGGTCGCTCTACCGTCCCGAGGCCCTGATCGTTGCCCAGTCCACCTCTTCGGCTCGCAACGCTGCCTAAGTCCTAACGGCGGGGCCTTCGGGCCCCGCCTTCTCTTAAGGAGATCCATGTCTGGTTACGACAACTGGAGCTACACCACGCGAACCGTGGTGGCCTCCGCAACTGGAGCCGTAATCACGGCCCAGGACAGCATCCTGATTATCACTGGAGGCGCCACCGCTCAGGCTGTGGCTCTCACCGGCGCCGGTGTGGGTACCGCCTACCCGGGTCGCATGTACACCGTGATCAACGCTTCTGGCGGCACAACCACGATCACGCCTTCCGCTGGCACGATCGATGGCGCTGCAAACCTTGCGGTTCCTACGTCCACTTCGGTAACGATCGTCTCTGCCGGTACTAACTGGTACGTCGTTTCTAACGGTAGCTAATCCTAGGGAGACCTCATGGCGGAATGGATCTTTACCACACCAACGGTCGAAGAGACTCCGTTTTCTTGGAACGACTGGCTGATGGAAAGGTTCCGTATTCCCCGTGGGGTCTCCGTTCAGGAGATATCTCCTGGGGTCTACGAAGAGATTCGTTACTACGCATACACCGATGAGATCGGCGCAGTGAATCTTGGGCCTAACCCTAATGCAGATAACGTGGACTTCTGGCCAGCCCCGTCGGCTGGCCTTCATTTCTTCCGTGGTGGCTACGAGCACCGAGTCGACGATCAGGTCAAAGCAGATCTCATTGCCTCAGGTGTAGCCACCACGGCTAATTTCAGTGCGCCTCCCGACACTTTTGGTGGCGGAGGATTTGGAGAGGGAGGCTTCGGAGAATGACCTACACCCCGATCGATCGCGGGTCCAGTAACTGGGACGTGCCGGTCAACGCCGCATTCACCGACCAGGATGCACGCATCACCCAGAACGAAACCGACATCGACGCCATTCAGAATTCCATTGGGTTCGCTCCGGTGGATCTCGGATTCCTTACGTGGAGCTTCGATCCTGGCAACACTATCGTTGGACAGTCCGCCCTCACGTCCGGAACCGTACATATGTTCCGCATGGACATCCGCAAGCAGACGACCATCTCGAACATCGTCATCGGTATCCAGACTGTAGGGTCTGGCCTCACCGTCGGGCAGTGTCTTGCCGGTATCTACGACTCAACGGGAACGCTGCTCCGAAGCACGGGCGACCAGTCAATCGCGTGGACTTCGCTGGGTGTCATTACCATGCCGCTCACCGCTGCGCTTCCGCTTAATCCCGGTACGTACCACGTGGCACTTCTGAGTAACGGTGGAACTCCTCCGTCATTGGCTCGTGGCGCTGGTGCAACTACCGTCGGCCCGATCCTGAACGCAGGAACCACCGTATCCACCGCTCGATGGGGTAACGGACCTACCGGCCAGACCTCGCTACCCGCAAGCGTCAATATGGCGACCAGAACGTACGGCCCCACTGCTTGGTGGGGCGCACTCAACTAAGGAGAACCATGGCCCTCAGCACGGAAACCGTATGGCGCGTAGATGTCGAACAGTATCCATGGAACGTGGCGGCTACCGAGATTGCCGCAGCGGCTATGGCTGCATCGGCTGCCACCAACAACCCCGGTGTCCCGTTTGATATTTACCCCGTCACTCGCTACGTCTACATCCAGGAGTAATCATGGCTCACGAGACTTACGATCCGGCAACCGAGGCGTGCTCTCCTGAGTATGTCGCGGAGAAGGGCTGCGGTGTCGGCCCTGGTGGTAACACCACGCTGATCGAGAACAACGAAAAGGGAATCCAGGAGAACATGGTTCGGGCTGCAATCCGTGACGGTTACGTCACCGCGCCTCGAACCCTTGAGACCGGCAATCGTGTCGGAGTTTACGGGAGTAAGTACTAATGCCGCCTCGCCAGAAGACCTCCGAGACCGTTGCGATTTCGGGTCCGGTCCCCCAGCATCCATACCTTGCCTACGTTGGTGACTTCGTTCATGTTGTCATCAACGGGCAGACTCGGCATAAGGGTGCCGAAATCCTTTTCATAGATGAGCATGGAATTTCTATCCGCACCGACACGCTGAGCCTCACTAAGGCCGAGGTTTCCTTTATCCCCTGGTCCGCCATCGAGGGGCTTGGTCTCATTGGCAAGCGCTAAGCGCCCCAGGAAGGGCGCCCTGTGCTCCTCTGCGTGCCTTACCAGGGATCACTACTCCTGGGGTGAATGCGTCCGCAAGAAGGGCCTACAGCTATCTCCTCACGTCAACGGTGAGTACGGCTCACGACAGAAGGCGTGGGACAAGGAGCTGGATCTGGCGGAGTCGGCGGTAAGGCAGGGCATCGATATCCCGAGCACGAAGACTAAGGCGGTGCAGGCCGCTATAGAGAGGGCTGACAGTGGCTGAGAACAGCGTGTCCATTGATGGCATGACCCCCCACCTCACCTATCCAGGCATCTCGCGCAACCCGCTACCGGTCATCCTCACACCGAATCCGCAGATCGATGGAACCTATATCTACTCCATCGCGAACGTTCCGGGAACCGTAGCATCCAACACATTCATGACGCTGTTCAATCCAGTCGGATCTGGCAAGCAGGTCGTCGTCGGGGGAATGTTCATCTCGACGGTAGCTGCCGCTGGAACTGCGGCTACTCAGCCAATGAGGATCCACAGGATCAGCGCCGCCCCCACAGGCGGCGTGCTCGTTGCTGTAGCAGATGTCTTCAAGTTCAACACCGCAAACCCTGATCCGGTCAGTGTACTCCGTACTGGAAACCCGACGGTAGTCCTTGGGCCACCCGCATCCAACACACCGCCTCCGGTTACAACCGGTGCTGGTGGTGGACAGTTCGTCCACGAGGTAGACCCTCCCACCGGCACTACGGTTCTCCTGGCCCCGGGCGAAGGCGTCGCCATCAATAATTCATCCGGCGATACAGCTCAGCGCTGGAATATCTCGCTGGCTTGGGCGGAGGTGTAATGAATATCCTTATGCTTAAGGATGGGAAAATCCTTAACGGAACTAGAAGCACCAACGGGACCATTCTTACTATTCCACCGAACTCATTCTTCAATGGGTCTTGCGCAATTTCCGGGTCCATAACCTTGGCCGGTTCAGCTACGCCGCGAGTGACGGTAGCTGGCAATGCTGTGGAGCCAGCAGCGGGGGCCATTGTGCATCAGGTCGCATTCGCTGGCCTGCTTGCTGGTATCGGTTCCGGCGGAACTCCACAGGAATTGATAATCAAAACCGGAGCCGAGGCGGCAACACTGGAATTCAATACCGGAGGCGCATCAATCGCCTCCGTGACCATCAACGGCTACCTGGTTTAGGAGAATCATGGTCACCTTCAATGACATTGTGAGTCGAGTGAAGCAGCAGCTTCTTGGCTATTCCCGGGATCAGGCTTCCGTTTCGTATCTCACTGAACCGATGGTGGCCTCTGATGTTACGTTCACCGTTGATGCCGATACCGTAAAGAACATCTCTCGGGGTCTTGTGGAAATCGATGACGAGCTTATGCTCGTCAAGTCCCGAGACCCTAACACCGGAACCGTCACGCTTCTCGGTAATCTAAATGGACGCGGAGTGGAAAGTACCACTCCGGCTGATCATGCAGTGGATTCCATCGTTACTTCCGACCCGCGATATCCTCGGGCTCGAATCAAGGAAGCCATTAACGATACGATTAATGGAATCTTCCCTGATCTTTGGGTATTCGGTACGTATGAATTCAACTGGATTGCGAGCCGATACGAATATCCAGTACCGGAAGATGTGGAATTCATCCATAAGGTGGAGACGAATACCATTGGGCCTTCCGCTATCTGGTTCCCGAATACCACGTGGCGATTCGATCCACAGGCATCCACCACGGCTGGGCAGGTAAAGCCCAGCCCGACTCCGACCGGCAAGACTATTCAGGTTCTCCGTGATTACATCACGCCTGGCCGTGCAGTCAGGATCTCGTACGCCAAGAAGCCGAACCCTCTCGTCAATTCGAATGATGTATTCGATTCCGTTACCGGTCTCCCTGACCGGTATATCGACATGATCGTATACGGTGCATGCTGGCGTCTCATTCCTGCCTACGAGTCCGCTCGACTCCAGCAGACCGCTATCGAAGCAACCGAACGGGCCGACCTTGTGCCCACCGGCTCTGCCTCGAAGGCGTCGCAGTACTACCTCGGCCTCTACCAGAGGCGACTCGAAGAGGAGCGGGACCGACTGTTCCGGCTCTACCCGAACTTCCAGACCTTCAACGCATAAGGGGAGCCATGACTGTCCGCTTCTATTCCAGCACCGCCCCAGAGGTAACCCTCAACGCGGGTGTCAGCAACGTGGCTACGGTGATCATCGTATCCAGTACCACCGGCTTCCCGATCAACACCCCGTACACGCTCGCACTCGACTACGGCTCTGCGGTTGAGGAGCTGGTAGAGGTCACCGGCGCAGCCGGTACCAGCCTTACCGTCACAAGGGCCATTGACGGTACCTCAGCGGCCTCTCACGGGGCTGGCGCCAAGGTCCGGCACGTTTCCTCCGCCCGGGATTTCAAGGACTCCAGGGACCACGAGAACGCTTCCACGAATGTCCACGGTCTTGCAGGTGGTGCCGCTGTAGTCGGCACCACTACGGTCCAGACCCTGAGCAGCAAGACTCTCACGAGTCCCGTACTCAACACTCCGACCGTAAACACCCCGACCTTCTCCGGTAACGCCTCCGGGTCCCTTGGTGGATCCATCGGCTCGACCATTGACCTGGTCGGTACGAGCACCACCGATCCGGTGCTCACCATCAAGGGTAATCCGACCAACGTCACGAACCTCACCGAGTGGCAGAACAACGCCGGTACGGTCCTCGCCACGCTGAGCAGCAGCGGGATGCTCACGGTTCCCACGATCTTCGTGAGTGGCACCGCGCTCATGGAAGACATCAACGTCAGTGGCTCGATCATCGGTGGAGCTATCGGCGTAAGTGACTATGCCTACAAGTCTGGTGACACCACTCGCACCGCAACCACGGTGCTGGCTGACCCTGACCTTACGGTTCAGATCACGAACAGCAACGGTGCGTTCATCATCGAGGCGTATCTGGTCATCTCTGGTGACCCGAACGCTGACATCAACATGAACTTCACGGTGCCCACCGGAAGCTCCGGTAACTGGACTCCGCTGAACTACAACACCGCAGCCACCGGCAACAACGGCCCGGTCGAACTCGTGGCCACGCAGTGGAGTGGATCTCGCACGTTCGGCCTTCACCCGAACGGCACCACCCAGTACGGCATTCTCGTCCGAGGGCTCCTCAAGCTGAGCGGTGCACCTACTAACTCTGTCACCGTCAACTGGGGCGCCGCTACTGGCGGCGGCACTGGAACCACTCTCGCCTTCGGGTCCTGGCTCAAGTCCACCCGCATCGCCTAAGGAGGTCACATGGCCGGAACTCTGGTCAACCACATCCCGTGGCAGCTTTCTGGCATAGGCAGCGGGACTCTCGGTCAGTACAATCCCACCGACCTGGATTATGACTATGCGATCGGTGGGATTCCATTCGTTTCCGGAATCAAGGACGAGAATCCCTACACCGAACGAATGGCACCGATCCGCAAGGAGCAGTTCGACAACTTCGCAGAGCCTGGTGAACAGTCGCTCGATGGCTGGTGGCTTCGTAGCCAGTCCACCTTCACGGGTGGAGCTGGTGTTCTATACCAGGATCCGGATAACGACAACCAGTTCAACTACAGGTTCGCTGACTCGCTCGGTGTCAACCCATGGGAAGCCGGAAACCTTACGCTCCTGCGTCGCAGTATCGAGGTAACCAGCACTACCAACCCGCTCCCTCTCGTCCGTGGATACGTCGACCCTACAGGGGTCGACTCCTACTGGCGTGCAGATGGCAACAACCTGGTCAAGCATACTCAGGCTGGCTCTACGAGCATCGTAGCGGCCGGTGCGAGCATCGCAAGTCTCAGCAGCAGCGGCGCCCGGTATCTGTTCGCACGATCCGATGGCGTGTTCTTCGGTCTCGACACCGCAGCTCCTACGCAGCTCACTAACTCGGCTCTCACCAGTCCTGTGGTTGAGGCGGTGAAGGACCGTATCATCGTAACCAGCGCCAACTCGGTGTATCAGTTGACGTATGCCAGCGCCGGTGCGCTGCCTGCTGCGGTGTATACACACCAGGACCCCTCGTGGAGATGGCGGTCTATCACCGATGGACCCACGTCTATCTACATCGCGGGTGACAGCGGTACGACCAGCCAGATCCATAAGTTCGCCGTAGTGGACGAAGCAGGACTTCCCGTCCTGCGTTGGGCTGGCGTCACGGCAACCATGCCCGCCGGTGAGATTATTCGTACGATCTACTCGTACATCGGTACGTTCATCGGCATCGCCACCAACAAGGGATTCCGTGTCGGTGAGATCGACGGTAACGGTGACATCCTCTACGGCCCGCTTCTGTTCGAGCCCACGTTCGGCTGCACCGGAATCGTAGGCAACGACCGGTTCATGTGGGTGGGGTCTCAGGAGGCACACGACGGCGATACAGGGCTGTTCAGGGTGGACCTGGGTAACCAGACCCAGGAGCAGACCACGAGGGCTGTACGGTACGCCTACGCCCGCGACATCTACGGTGAGGGTGAGTTCAGTGGCGGCGTCACTTCGGTGACGATGTTCGGTGCATCCGATCGCAAGGTGTTCGCCGTGGCATTCGGTGGTATCTACCGTGAACAGGAGACCGAACTCCTGCCTACCGGCTATCTCAAGACCGGGCGTATCCGATTCAACACCGAGGAGCCGAAGCTCTACAAGTTCTTCTCGGTCCGTATGCCCAACGCACTCGACGGATCTATCGCCATATCGGGACTGACCGAAGGTGGTGGAGAGATTCCATACATCACCTATTCCGGTGCCGCCTCAAGCGGCACTAAGGACGTGGCTACGTCTCAGCCGGTTGGACCGCAGAACTGGTTCGCTCTCAGGTTCACTCTCGAAAGAGACGATCTGGACTCCAGTCTCGGTCCGTCTCTGAATGGCTGGCAGGTCAAGGCCCTGCCTGGCTCCATCCGCCAGAGAATCCTCACCGTCCCTGTCTTGCTGTTTGATAACGAGAAGGACAGGGCGTATCAGTCATACGGATACGAGGGGTTCGCTCGTGAAAGGCTTGAGCAGTTCAAGGCTCTAGCCAGAGCAGGCGATAGCCTGCTCTTCCAGGAGATCAATGACAACCTTGTAACCGAGGTCATCATCGACGACTGGGAATTTCGACAGGATGGCCCACCAGCCCCTGCCGGATCACTCGGGGGAATTCTTACAATGGTTCTAAGAACCACTGCCGAGTCCACGTAAGGGGAGAATATGGGCATCGAGGCACTGATTGCGGCACTCATTGGTGTCGCAGGAACGCTTGGCGCGTTCCTTGAGGGGAAGCGAAGAGGTAAGTCTCAGGATCTCGCAGACAATGCGAGCGAGGTAGCCATCCTTCAAGGCACAATGACCACGCTGCAAGGCTTTATGGCCGAACTGGAGAAGCAGCTCAAGGCCAAGGATGTTCTCATCGCTGAACTCTACGGCCGAGTCCAGGTCCTCGAAGGGCTGGTTACTCAGAAGGCTGACGTGGAGGCGGTTCAGCGGGAAGTCGAAGGTGTTCGGGAAGTCGTTGATCGTATCGCCAGGGCGGTGTGCGATGCCTAACTGGATCAAGCGCACCATCTACCGACCCGCCAACGAGTTCGAACGCGAGGCTGTACGCCACGCTCAGCTCGTAATGAGATGCCCGGTGACCGGAGAGATGGACGAGGAGTTCATCGGCCGTCTAAGGGGCCTTCAAGCGCTGTTTGGGCTGCGTATCACGGGAGCCCTGGACATCGAGACGGCGGAACAGATCGAACGACTGGTCAACCAGTACGCAGTAAGGGACTAGAGATGAGAGATGAATGGGTACGAACTGTAAGAACGGTAATGCAGGTGACTGTGAGTCTCGCCCTTGCGGCACCTGTCCTTATTCCCGCGTTGGGCTTGACTACGGCAACCGGAGTTGGAGCGACTTTGCTGGCAATAGCAGCGACTGTTACTCGACTGACTCAGGTTCCAGCGATTGCGGATCTTCTGAATAAGTACCTCAAGATACCGAAGCCATGACACACAGAGACCCCCGGCCCAAAAGGCCGGGGGCTTTTCTGCGTTTAGGGACGAGCCTTACCGCAGCCATTGCAGTGGCCGTAGCTCTCGGGATTAGTACCCCCGCAGCCAAGACAGGTCCAGAGGAGAATCCAAGGCTTGATCATAACGTCTCCACTATGACGTATCGATATCCAGTTTTGATACACCCCGCCTTATGCGGGGTGCCTTTTCTCTCTGCACAGTTCTTGCAGAGAATCCTAACTATCCGCATCCAGATCCCTGAAGACATCCGGGTATTCCTGGAGAAGCTGACGCTTCACTTCCTTGGAGAAGAGCTGCATCTCGGCGTCAGCATGCTCGGAGTCACGCTTCTTGAGGACATCTCGCCACGCACGGAGGTTACCGGTGACGACGAACTTCGTCTCGGCCCCACCGGGCAGCACCCATCGCGCCGCCTCCCTGGCCTTTTTGCGACTGAGCTTGTCGATCTCGGACAAGCGGTACACATCAGAGTCATACCAGTCGCGGATATGCTCAGGGATAGGGGCGGTAGCGTTACCTCCATGCCGAAGAGCGGGCGGGATGACTACGTTCGCATCCGACATGTCCACGAACCGCTGAGACATCTCTGAGAAGCTGAGGTGGCGGTGGCGGATGAGTTCGTGAGACAGGCTACGGCTGACACCCTCGACATAGAACGTCACCGAGACGTGCTCAAGCACGCTCTCGTGTCCCTGCCTGACGATGTTCTGGATGTACTTGTCGTTCGTTGCGGTGTTCTCGTTCGGGAGATCCCAGGATTCGTAGCACAGGCGACCTGCGAACTCGATCACATGCTGGCCGCTGATCACTTCATCGAGAATGCGATCCTCGAACTTGGAGTTACCTGCCCTACCAGGCAGGGTCATCATGTCGTGGAGCGCAAAGCTCTCGGTCTTGCCGATGACGTAGATCTTCATCCTGCGGGGCTCCAGTCAGTCTTCGTGGGGTGAGTGGTGCTGATGATGACCTCTTCGAGGGCTGTGTCGACGAGGTGGGCATGACCGATGACGGAGTAGCCAGCCAGATCCAAGAGCGTATCCTTGAGGGATTCGTTGTTCGGAAGCTGACCGAACTCCTGGAGGCGGAACAGGCTCTCAAGCCTGGTCATCTTCTTTGCAATCTCCGCGAGGATGATGACGTCGACAGAGGTACCGGTGAACTCCGCAGCCTTGCGGAAGTTGTAGAACTCGTCACGACCTGCGGTGTAGTCGTGGTTCTTGGACTGTAGTGTCTCCGCCAGAAGCTCGACGCTTGCCTGGATATGACTCACTTCACTACCACCACTTCCTTGATTCCGAACCGCTCGATCAGTGCGGAGCACTGAGTGCACGGCTCCGCGTTTACGTAAAGAGTAGCACCATGAGCAGCATCGAGACCGGCTCGATAGAGGGCATTAGCC
>Ga0247828_10000135_pt1 | contig 26960 bp, 26 predicted proteins | sample 12C_Control_Day3_FD_192425 | JGI IMG/M metagenome (GOLD analysis project Ga0247828, IMG submission 192425) | Soil microbial communities from agricultural site in Penn Yan, New York, United States - 12C_Control_Day3 | ecosystem: Environmental > Terrestrial > Soil > Agricultural land | place... | reverse complement strand
TCGCTTGACAGTGTGCCCGCAGTGAATCGTGCGCCCGTTGCAGACGCCGACAGAGTGCCAGTGCCACTGAGCTGACCAGCGATTACTTGGCCCGAACCAACAGTGCCTGTGAGCGTACCCGAACCCGAGAGTGACACCGCCCGCACGAAGTGGGGCTTGGCTGTGGCTGACAGTGTGCCAACACCCGACAGGCCCACGAGCACATCTTGTGAAGAGTACCCTGTCAATGTGCCCGAGCCACTCAGCCCAGTCGTGATTGTCAGCCGTGGAGTAGTCGTCCCGGACAGCAGTGTGCCCGAACCGCTTAGCGGCCCAGTGATCGCAACAGCCTTGGTAGCAGACCCAGACAATGTGCCCGAGCCAGACAGGCCTGCAGTGATCGACGTGGACTTGCTAGCCGAACCCGACAGAGTGCCTGAGCCAGAGAGGTTGCCCGTTCGTGAGTAGTTCGAGCCGGACAATCCCTGCAGTGTACCCGACCCAGACAGCGCGCCAGTTGTTGATGCTCCGGGCGTGCGAGTCGAGGTAAGCGTACCGGACCCGGACAGGTTGGCTGTGACAGCAAAGTTGGGTACTCCCACACCAGACAGAGTACCTGTTCCACTCAGTGTACCTGTTTTGGTGAACCCAACATTGCGCGTCGAAGTCAACGTGCCCGAGCCGGAGAGTGCGCCGGATGTTGAAACTGCAACAGTCCGGAGAGATGATAGTGTGCCAGAACCCGACAGCGGACCAGCCGCCGCGATCGCTGGTGTTTGTGTGGACGACAGTGTGCCCGAGCCACTGAGTGTGCCCGTGCGGTTGTAGCCCGGGATCGACGTGCCAGTCAGCGTACCTGAGCCACTAAGTGTTCCAGCAGCCGCAAAGCCAACGACACGAGTCGAGGACAGCGTACCAGAACCCGACAATGCCGCACTCGCGTTACGATGCGCTGTGCCCGTACCAGTCAGTGTACCTGAACCAGACAATGATCCGCTGGAGGATACGCCCACCGTGCGAGTCGAGCTGAGCGTACCCGAGCCAGACAGGTTGCCAGTGGCTGCGAACCCAGTCTCATAAGTCTTGGTCAGTGTGACGCGCTGGGTATTGTCAGAGCTGTAGCCTGTGTACACCAAGCTGATCTGAGTGCCTGTGTCAGTGACCACACATCGCCCATACTGCTGAACCACGTTGGTACCCGATGAGGGGTATGGCCCAACGTCGTAGGGTCCACCCTTGATCGACGCGTTCTGGTACAGCGGAGCGGCTTGGAACACTGGGCATCCACCTGGTGAGCCTGAGCCATCTTCAGCTGCGAGCGCGTGCATGTCACCGGCAAGGATGATGATGTTCTTGTTGGATGCATCGTAGTACGCAGCCATCTCATCGCGTTCCGTGATGTACCCAGCCCAGCTGTCATCGCCTGCAGTCGACGTGATGATCCACGGATCAGCTTGGATGATGACGATGACAGGCTCAGTCGCGTTGTCGATCTGCGACTTCAGCCATGTCTTCTGTGTGCTGCCCAGCGCAGTCTTGGAACCATTGTCCGTGTTCGCTGAAGGCGACTTGTACGAACGGTTGTCAGTCTGGATGAACCTGACCCGACCCCAGACAAACGAGTAGTAGTTAGCGGGCATTGGGAAGAGTTCAGTCTTCGCCGTGTTCCAGTTAGTCCACGCCGTAGCGTCGTCACCCGCAGTAGAGTTGTTGTTCATACCATCGTGGTCCGACGGAGTATAGGTCATGTTCATCGTCGAGAACACAGCAGCATGGTTCGTTGCCGTGATCTTGGCATTCATCTTGTCTCGGAAGTTTGCTGTGCCTGTACCGGATGCATCAGCGTAGTACATGTCACCGAGATGGAAGAACAGATCGTCACCACGTGTTGCGATGGCGCCCATGGAATCGGAGTCCGTGTTGTTAGCACAGGAAGCAAAGTCGAACGCAAAGTTCGCCGCACCCGTGGGTGCAGTCTTGGCTCGACCAACAGTGCCAGTGTCCAGCGACGTACCCGCAGCCGAGTCTGTCATTTCAACACGGTAGTAGTACCGGGTGTTCGCCGTCAGACCTGTAGCCGTCAGCGTGGCATTGCCATCAGAGTCGGGGGTGACAGCGCCACCGTAGACGACACCTGCAGTGACACCCGAGTCAGTGCCCATCTTGAGACGTACCGACGTAGCGTTGGTAGTCTTGACCTTGATGCGTACGGAAGTCGAAGTGTTGGTGTCCGGGATACCCACGACTCGCTGAACAAGGACAGGAGTTGCCGGGCCAGTTGAGCCGGGACGAAGTGCAACGGTAACGCCCGTCCACTGAAGAGTTGTGCCCGAGTTAGTCTTGGACCAGGTGCGTGTGCCCGTAGCGCCAGCAGTAGCACGTTCCTCATAGAAAGCCCGAGTGTAACGGCCGGTGCCTGTTGTTTCCGAGTAGCTGGTTGTTCCCGAAAGAACGTTGATCTGGTTAGTCAGCGAGGAGCCGTTCATAGCCAGAACGTGCAGGAGCATCGCCCCGTTAGTCACGGTCGTAATCGTGGGCATAACGAAAGTCGACTGGACCGGTACGGCGTTGCTCACGAAAGTCACGTCAATGGGTGTGGTCGTATCAACACCAGACCATCGAGACATGCTGCCGCTAAGACGGCCTGCTGCAACGCTTGACGGTACGCTGACAGAACCCGACTCACTGCCCGTTGCAATCTTGTACCACACCGACATGGAGGGTGCAGTGTTGTTAGCAGCCCGAGAGCCACAGCTCACCCAGCCACTAAGCGTTGTGTTCGGAACGGTCGTGCCCGAGTTGGTTACGGTCAGGAACAACAGTTCGTTAGCTTGAATCCCCGATGGATAAGGGACAACGGCTGTAGTCGACGAGGCGTTTTCATACAGCGTGGGTGTACCCTCAAGAACAATAGCCATGACGCTCCTTGGTTATGCTGGGGGCCCCAGCGATGAGACCCCCAGCAATTGGCTAGCTCTGGGTGTAGGTGAAGGTAACAGCCAGCGTACCCTGGGAGGCAAACGCCTGGCTCGTGATGCTCGCACCGTCGAGGTAGGTGCCGGCAGTGATTGCCGTGTGAACACCAATGCCGACGATGGTTGCACCGGACGGCACGTCGAAGGTTGCAGTTGCAGTGATGACACCGTTGGAGGGTGCACCCCAGGTAAGTGCCTTGCGTGCGTAAGCCGGCGAACCACCTGAGGGTTCGGTACCTGCTGATGCACCAGGCGCGGTTGTGTAGATGGCACCGTGTGTTGCCAGCGACCCGTATTCAGTCGCCAGGTTGTTCTTCTGGGTATTGGTCTGGATGGCCATTGTTGCTCCTTTTTGATTCCAGGTATCTGATCCGAGCTTTTTGCTCGGTGATTTCCCTACGGGCGTCGGCGAGGTTACGCTTCAGCAGATTGATATAGTCGGTCTCATAGTCGACGGGCAAACCCTGTAGGACTTCGGGTTCGAGCACCTTCTTCTTTCTTTTGTGGAGAGCGTCGATAATCCAGGCCCCCACACCAAGGATAAATGGGGTCACCAAGCTAACAAACAACCCCACCTTTTCCCATTCCACGACAAACCCTAGGGCTGGGAGTCTCGGAACCGACGGAGTGCTCGACGTTCGACAAAGATCTGGCCCGCACGGAACGAGAAGCCGAGCAGGAAGATACTGCTGAACCCGATACTGTTGGTCAGCAGAGCTCCTGATTCGGTACGATAACTCAGCAGAAGCCACTCGAACCACCCCAGAAGTGTAGAGAGCGTTATGCACGCCCAAAATTCAATGACGAGTGATGTATCAGGGTCACGCCTGCGGGGCGCCGACAGAGTCGCATACACCGCTGCAGACGCTGACAAAAGCAACAGCGTCGACCACACATCGCTGAGCGGGTTGCCGAACACCCCATCCACTGTTTGGTTCGGGCTGAGGTTCATGGTGTAGACCCCGCCGGCGAAAGCCATCAGGATGTAGATAACGACGGCGAGTGAGTTAGTGGGGCTGGTAATGGTGAACTGCTTCACGAGATTCCTCCGCCCAACAGATGACTTGTGTGAAGACGGAAATCCAGCCCAGTGCAACGAAAGCCCATACCATGGGACTTGGTCCACCGATCAACGAGAGCAACCCGAAGCCGATGAATACTGTCCCAAGCATGAGCGCCGGTAACTGTGCGTAGATGGGTCCGATGAGAACGCTGATGACCAACGCAGTGCTGGCCGCCAGGAAGATGATGCCCCAGGCGACGGGCGAGGCAAATCCGAACGCCGCGGTGAGCTTGTCGTAGTTCAGGAATGATTCGGGCGCGGACAACAGTGAGACACCGATGCCGGCGCCACCCAGAAAGAGGATGACGCCGAGCACCTGTGCAACACCATGACTCGCGGCTTTGACTAGCATAGCCTTGAATTTCATGGCTTTCCTTCTCGTTATGCCCGAGTCCAGACAGCGACCCAGTCGATGTAGACGTGGCCCTGGGCACTCGTGGGCGGTGGTGTGGCAGACAGGTTCGTTTCGGTTTGCAACTTCCAGTACATCGGGTTGGTCGGAATGGCAGCCGAGTCCGTGGTCGTGTAGACCGTGTCGTCAAGAATGAACTTGAGCGACGTGGGTGTCCACTCGATCACAGCCGTATGCCACTGCGCCATGTTGACGTTGGTGTTAACGATCCACTGGTTCGTGTTCGGCGAGCCGAAGACGTTGTGTGAATAGCCCTGGATGTTGTTGCCGAGCCCAGCTTCAGGGAAGTCAATCTCACCCTGGTTCCAGTTCTCACTGGTGGGCCAAAGCAGCCATGCAATCTTGAAGCCCTGAACGGTATCCGCCTTGAACCGCACAGCGTAGCGCCCGTAAAGCTGGCCCCACGTTCCGGTGTCAGGAATCGGATTCGCTACCCATGGACGGCCTGTAGCAGGATCCGTATACACATGGATATCGAGCATCGAGTTGTGCACGGTCACTGTCTTCGTAGAGTCGTAGATACCCTCGTTGGCAAGTGGCCTGCCGTAAGCACGGCTGGTGTCATGCTGACCATCAGCTGCTGACCAGATCGGTCCGTACACTGCGGGGAACTGACCAAGCGCTGCATTCTCGGTGAAGTCCTCACTCAGGACAAGGTTCCAGCCGGGAAGGTTGGTGCTCGGTACAGCGACGCCACTGGGGTTGCCCCCCGGTGCAGGAACTGTTGCATCCTCCCAGAAGCGCACGTAGTCGACCCGTACCTTCGAAGCGTCGCCAACAAGGCTGTTGCCTACAGAGGCACCAATGTTGAGCAGCAGGTAATGGGGTGAACCATTGTCTTCCGGAATGTAGGAGTACACCAGCTGACCGTCGTAGTACACCTTGTTCTGTCCGGGTGCACGATGCAGCCCGTAGGTGTGCCAGCCACCACCCCAGTTGCCCGGGATAGTACCCGAGCCCTTCGACGCGTGAACGCCGTTAGCCGAGTAGTGGTGGTTACTGGTCATGGAGTTGACACCATCCCAGCCGGTGACTTCAGCAATGTCGTTCTCGCCTGTCCCGGGCCATGCGTGACCAGTAGTCCACCATGCGGGCCAGTTGTACACAGTCGCCCCGTTGCCCGGGAAGAAGATGCGAGCCTCGACAAAGCCGTAGTTGAACTCGAAGCCTGTGTGCCCAGCCACACCATCCCGCGGGTTGGTTGACATGAGAGCACCAGTCGAAGAGTTCGACAGCCTGAGCGTCAGCTCACCATTCTCGATTGCCACGTTCGAAGACACAGTCGCCACGTTGTTCATCTGCCCACCCTCGACAAACCAGTACGGCGTCCAGAGCGTGCGGTTCAACGTGTTGAAGTCGTCAGCCCATTTCAGTGACCAGTTGCCCGTAGCACCCACCGGCTGGTAGCCCGAGGGCGGCGGCGGAGGCGGAGGTGGTTCTTCCGTGGGCGGAGGCGTTACGACTGGCGTCAGCACAGGATGGATGACCACGGGGGTCATGCCATTGTCTGACGTTGCAGTCTGGTTGCCCGCCCTCACAATCGAGTGGCGAGTAATGCCTTCACCGGACTTGACACCATCGGCGTAGTTCGCTACCACCCGGAACACCAGGTCGGCATCTGCTTCCAGATACGGTGTGGTGTAGGAGCAGCTTACTCCGCCAGTGCCACTCGGCGTGAGCGTCACAGTCGGGCCAGATACCTGGTCCCATGTGTAGCTCAGCACAGCACCTTCAGCGTTAGCATCCATCTGAACGAGCAAGCCCGCCTCGAGGTTGCTTACGTTGGGCCCGGGATCAGCAAACCCAGTCGCGGTGATTGCCGTTCGGTGCACGCGTACCCCAGCAATGCCCGAGGACGTGGCCACACCAACCTGCACTCGGTGAGTGCGTACGGTAGTGCCACTTGCCTGAACACCCAGAGTCATCGAGTGGGCACGCACGGTGGTACCCGATACCGGGGCGGGAGTCACAGCGTAGGTCTTGGTCATCGAGATTCGTTCGGTGTTGTCCGCAGAGTAACCCTTGAACACTACCTGGATCTGATTACCAGTGTCGTTGATTGTGACTCGGCCATACTGCTGAACCGTGGGGCCAGCTGCCGGGTAAGGGCCTACGTCCCAGGGACCACCCTTGTGGCTTGCTGCCTGGTTGAACGGAGCAGCCTGGAATACAGGCACACCGCCGGGAGAACCCGAACCATCCTCTGCAGCAAGAGCATGCATGTCACCACCGAGCATGATGATCTTTTTGCCCGATGCCGAGAAGTGGCTTGCAAGTTCATTGCGTTCCGTAAGGAAGCCACCCCATGCATCATCGCCAGCACTTGTTCCTGTGATCCAGGGAGTATCCTGACCGATGATGGCGATGTTGTCTGCAGGCAGTGCAGTGATCTGATCCTTGAGCCACTGCTTCTGGGTGGAACCCAGGGCAGTCTTCGAGGAGTTGTCAGTGTTGCCCGGGTTCGACTTGTAGGAACGAGTGTCGAGCATGATGAACCGGACACGGCCCCAGTTGAACGCAAAGTAGTTCTGAGGGTTCGGGAACAGTTCGGATCGTGCAATGTTCCAGTTGTTCCATGCAGTCGGATCGGAGCCAGCAGCGCCATCGTTGTTCATGCCGTCATGGTCTGAAGGCAGGATGTGCATGTTGGTCGTGGCAAACAGATTGACCTGTGAGGTCATTGCCGCGTTCATCCGGTTACGGAAGTTGTCCAGTCCGGTGCCCGATCCATCATGGTAATACAAGTCACCAAGGTGGAAGGACAGATCATCATTCCGGTTTGCCATCGCTGTGGAAGCAGCTGTGTGGTTACCGGAGTTACAAGATGCGAACGTGAACGAGAACGATGCCGGACCGTTGGGTGCAGTCTTCAAACGCCCGATGGGCGTAAGGTTGTCTGCGAACTCAGACCCGCTGCTGTTGGTCATCATCACCCGGTAGTAGTACCGAGTCGACGGTGACAGTCCCGAGATGGTCAGTCGAGCGTCGCCACGAGTGCTGGGTGTAGCCGCAGGGCCGAACACGACACCAGTCGTACCAGATGCGTCAGTCGAACAGCGGAGCCGTACAGACACTGCATTGTTGACCTTGACGTTCACCTGCCCGGTCGTTGCCGGATCGACTGCAGGGATGCCTACAACCCTCTGGACTAGCCCGGGCGTAACACCCGACGGCGGGGGCGTTACCGTTGTATCGCTGGGCCGAAGACCCACGGTAATGCTGGTCCACTGAAGCGCAGTCGTTGAAGTCTGCGACCAGGTCTGCGTACCAGTACTGCCGGCCACACCCTGGTTCTCGACGAACACTGACAGCTTGCGCCCCGTAGTACCTGAGCCGCTAACCTTGGTCAAACCCGAGGGCGTGTTGATATCCGAGGTGGTTGAGGCGTTGAGTGCGACGACATGGAAGACTGTCACGTTGTTGGTGATGGTATCCATGGACGGCGAGGTGTAACCAACAGCAATGCCCGAGCCAGATTTGACCGGGGTTACATCGAGGTAAGTTCCCGCCTGTCCCGTCCAGCGCTGCATCAGACCAGTGACACGGCCAGCAGTTCCAGACGTAGCGAAGGTTACTGACCCGGACTCAGAGCCCGTGGCAATCTTCGCCCAGACCGCGATACCGGGACCGCCGCCTTCACCATCCTTGCTGTCAATAAGAGTCCAGCCCCCAGGGTTCGTAACAGGGGCGGGTGACTGGGTATGGGCAACCTGTGCAAGGAGAAGTTCGCCAGCGACAATTCCTGAGGGATACGGAATCACTGCAGAAGTAGCGCTGGCACTCTCATATACAGATGGCGTACCCTGTACGACTACGGCCATTTGATTATCCTTACGGCTGGTTGCCGGTTACCCGGACACGGAGGTCGCCACGGTCGGTGACGTTTGCAGCCTCGGGACCCGTAAGCGTGAACGAGTACTCGGTGACTGTGGTGGGGAGCGGCCCGAAGTTTCGGGTAGCGATAACCGTTGTGCCCTGCAAGAGAGCAACGTCGGCATACGTGGGCGGAGTGGAATCACTCGCGCTCAGGCGGACAGTCACGTTCGGAGTACCAGTCGCAAGACGGGCGTTCATGCCGAAGGTGATTTCCGCATTGGCAGGCGATGCAGGAGTCTGGGCGTAGGTCGCATCGGACTCATCAGCAAGAGCTGCTGACAGGCTGGATGCACCACCCACGTTTGTCCAGTTGCCGGCATTTGTTACCACGCTGGCTGGTCGGATCACTGCCGCGGATGCGTTGTACGGCCCGAGCAGTGCAGAGGTTGAGGTGTTCAGTTCGATGGAATCGTAGAAGCCATTCCATGCACCACCGATGAGCAGCTTGCCGAAGTACCAGGCAACCAGGTTCGTCGTACCCAGGTCAGCAGTCGTGCTGGTGAACTGAGTCTCGAGAGGTGTGGACGCGTCGCCTGCGAACACTGCGAAGCGGATCACACCGTTGGTTGCAGTCGTGCCAACCTCGAGCGACATTTCCACACGGTACCAGGTATTCACAGCCAGAGTCGTCGTGGTTGTGTAGAGCACACCACCCGCACGCTGCACAAGCACGAGCTTGCCAGCAGGGTTGAGGTTCAGCGTAGCGACGTACTGGGTGCTCGCCCATGCAGTGATGAGCTGCTGGTCGATGACTGGGACAGTGCCCAGACGGATGTATGCCCGCATCGACTGCTGCATGCTTGCAGGGATAGCGCCACCATCCCAGCCGAAGCTGACACGGTTGCCTTCCGTGCTGGTGAGCCCGTAACCCAGGGTGCCATGCGATGCAGTGTTGACGAAGGTGAAGGATGCACCAGCCATTACGTCAACGGAACTCCAAGCGATGCCAGAGCCACCGCCTGAGTTTGCGGCTGTTACGGCCCCGTTGAGCACACCGCCCGCGGCGTTGTTATACAGGATAGCCATAGCCTATACCTTTCAGGATTGGAGACCGCGGTTTTGCGCAGTCAAGATTTCGCCATTGTCTTCAAACTTGTTAGTGCCGAGCCCCACGATGGTTGCCGTTGTTGTGAACATCAGTCGGATGTAATACCGGATGCCAGTCGTGCGCAGATACATGGAGTCACGCTTGAACAGATTGTCCCGGAAGGTGTACGTGCCTTGCGCAAGCTCAGCACCAGCCATACCCTGGGCAAACCAGTTCTTCTCAATCACCATCTTGTTGTCGAGCGGCAGAGTCCGAGTCTGAGTTACACGAAGACCCGCACCGGGTGCGTGCGTGCCGTTCTGTGACATGTGATCCGGAAAGCTTGGATGACGAGCGGACATCTGACCCGAGGGGTAAGACAGCCCATCAGCGTCAGGGAAGTTCCGGTCATCACCCAGGACAGCGGATGCCTGCAGCAGATTGCCAGCCACGTAGACGTGACCGCCAGCCAGGATATCAACCCCGTAGTTCACCGTTCCAGTTGCAACCCCCGGCAACGGTCGCCAGTAGGCTAGGTCTGCGAAGTAAGAGTTGATAACTCGAGCACGGACCGGGCGGCTATTGGCAGTCGAATTGATAACCGCGCCCACTCGGTTCTTCAGGAACTTGCAACGGTTCAATGAGTACGCACCGACGATGCCATCTGTGTAATAGCTCGGACGCTGCGGCATGAACGTGCAGTCCTCAAAGTACGGCACACCCAGCCATGGATCAATGTCAGTGACTGAGCCTTCAGTTCCCACACGGCAGTCGACGAGCGACGTACTCGCAGTGGGCCAAGCAGTGCTGCCATAGAACCCGCAGTTGTAGAACTTCAACCCGGACGCTGACGGATGGACCTTCCCGTAGAAGTCAATGTCCCGGTAGACCTGATTAGGGTTCGTGAGCGTAAGGTCCCCCATGTGAACCTTACGAGCACGAGATGAGGTAACGCCTGTGTTAGTCACGTTGGGCTTGATCACACCAGGGAGTGCTTCCGCACGGGGAGTTGACTCAGGTTGAATGACCCAACTCCCCTGCGGAATACCCACCCAGCCCTGGTTGCTTGAAGTCAGCGGCCGAAAGGTACTCTTAGGTCGTGAGATACGAACCATCAGATAAGCCGCCGCTCAATGAAGACATCCCCTACGTGTGGACCGTTGACGCCCGTGGAAACAATCGCCGGCAGAGCATCCACACCAACCCAGATGATCAGAACATCATCGGAGCTAGTGGGCCGCACAGGCCAGCTGCCGTTCGCACTCTGTCGAACGAAGCCGACAGTGCCGGGCAGGAAGGACGTTGTGCCTCCCGTGCCACCACCCCCAGTTGATGCCGAACCCCAGCGTGTAGCATAAGGTTCGGAGCCATCCTTGACGAGGACCTGACCGTCGATACCCCCCGGAGCGATACCCAGGGGATCATCCCAGACAACATCGAGGTCAACGTTGGAAGCCTTGGTCAATACCTGCCCGGGGTTGCCTCCCACCGGGATGGGGTCCGAAGCAACGAGCCCAACCTCGAATGCCCCCGACACCCATTTGACGCGCTGCTTGCCCTCGACCTCAAACTCAGGCGTCACGCCGTCGTTGTTGGAGACAAGCTCGTTCAGCGGGAAGGCAACACCACTGGGCGTGAAGATCGCCAAAGGCGAAGCGTTAGCATCGTCCTCAATGTCATAGATCAGACCCACGGCTTCGGCGAGTGGCGTGCCATCCTCGTCAGTAACTACTTGCTGGAGAAAGAGTCCCATGACTTACCACCCAATCGCAATCCAGTTAATACGGTGAGAAGCATGTGGTGTACGGCCGTATTGCAATGTGCCAACACCATCATCGGATGCCGGTTGGCTAAGAACTGCGTAAACCCAAGAGGTTTTGCTTCCATAGCCATCGTCACCGAATACCCCAGAACCACCACCCACGTTACCCGCGGAGGCAAACATCATCGAGCCACCAGTGGCCCAGTCATCACCGTTGAACCCAGCAACATACAGCACGCCGTTGGGGAAAGGCCTGGGCCAATTGACCCGGCAATAGCCGGACTGATCAGCAATACCAACCTGAGTACCGCACTGCATGATGAAGGGGTGGCCGCTTTCTGCAAGGGACTTCACACTCATTCCACCGGGAGTAAGTGCATTGGCCGCACTGTACAAGCCAATCGAGCCGACTGCAGCTGTGCGTTCCCAGGTGACGCTGTTGGTCCCATTCGTCTTGCGAATCCAGGTGTCTCCGTTGATGGTGAGGTGTGTGCCGACCTGGTCCAGGTAACCCATCACTAGATCGCTAACCGCGAAGACACCCCCGTTATGTGCCCACACCCGGAGGTCCACGATTTCCTGGACGGCGTTCTGACCCGAGCGCACTCGGGCAAGAGCGATGGGCTGGTCAGCGAGCACACCCGCATTGGTGTTGCGGGAAGGCAATGTCCTGTTCGGTCCACCGGTGACAACCGTGTAGATTGATGTGCTGGCACCCGGTGTGGCATTCCAGGTACGTCGGAGAACGATCATGTCCCAGCGGTCACCCGAGGGAACAGAAGTCAGGTTTACAGTCGTGTCATTTTCGAAGACATCCAAGATGCCGTCGCCAATCACCGTGCCCGCCTTGATGGTGACAGCTCGGGTACCAGCCCCGATTATCGCCTTGGCGTCATTGGTGCCAGCCACAGAATACTGGGCGGCAGCTACGTTTGGCATCCAGTCAGCCAGCTGTGCAGCATTCACTGATCCTGGGTAACCAATATGCTGGTCAGCCATTATTGACTCGCTTTCAGTTTGTTCAAAGAACCAGACAGTGTAGACAGTGCCTCAACCACCTGGGAGGTCGGATCAGTTTTCTTTCCCACGATACCTTTGAAACGCAGGCCTTTTTCAGAGTCGTACTGAAACTCAATCTCACGGAGAATGTCGGTAACCTCAACTCGGCCTTCGCCAACCTTCGCGGTAACGATCTGGCCAACCTTGAGTCCACCAGGACCACCGAACCGGAAGTTCTTCGTTTCACCAAGAGTAATCTCGATGGACGATTTACCTGCACCTTCGAAGAGTGTTTCGTCAGCGCGTTCCGTGTAGGTGTTCAGATCGTCAGCATCCCGGGCATCTCGGAAGGCTTCGATCCTGTCACCCCACAAAGCTTCACGCGTAGCATCCACCTGGTCGATGAAGGTACGAGCCGTGCCCTGGTTCTCACCACCAACAACCACGTAGGTTACATCGGGTGCCTCAACACGAGCTTTCCACTTACGCACGATGCGCGAGGATTCGGACAAGACGTTCGGATAAACGCCCGGCTCATATACATCCACGGTCAGACCCGCGGGTGAGGCAGTGACCGTCACCCCGAGACCCATTGACTCAAGCAGTGGGAACATCTCGTTGTAGATCTTTGCCATACGAGCCTGAGCGTGAACAGTGCTTCCCCGTCCTTGGTCCGTTGCAATGATGATGGGTTCCACACCACGGTCACCGATGTTCAGGTTCACGATGGTCTTGAACACCGTTTCTGCTGCGCCAACCTGTTCATACCGGTAAGCCAATGCTTGGTTCGCCATTGATTCGCCCGGACGTTGGAAGATCAGGAAGTTTCGCAGGATGCGGAAGTTATCCTCAACCTCGAACGTGAAATTGCCCGACACCCCGGGACCCTCGGCGCCCCATGCGCGGATGGGACCTTCGATGAAAGTCTCACCCCGCAACTGGCAACGCACGCGAGTCCCGGGAGTACACATCTGCTCAATGCGTTTGTGTGTGGCCTTGACAGTGAACGACAAGTCTGAGATGTTGTCGAACCGTTTAGTTCCTTCGAGTGAGACAAACGCACCAACGGGCGCCTGCCATACCCTGTTCTTGTTATACAGGTCGAGTCGGAACAGTGACATTAGACACTCCGGAAATAGAGAGGGGTGAAGAAAGCCTGGATTGAACCAGTACCATCCAGTGTTAGCGACAGCGTGGTATCCTCACCCGGAGGCAGCGGAGCAAACTCGAACGAACCCAGGGAAGCCATGATATCCACACCATCACGCGTGGCTGTCAGGTTCCTCGGGTCGGTGTCGATGACAACAGTCTGACCGGCAGAGGTATTACCCACTGTCGCGGTCAAGCCATTCAAACCTACGGATGCAGTGTTGAACGGTCCCTTCAGTTCCCACCTCAAGAATGCTTCAACATCCCCCGGGTTGCTCATGGTTGCGTTGGTGATATCCGCAGCTGACGCAATGTAGAACGGCGGACCTCCGGTGCCTCCGAAGAAGTCGTAATCACTTTGGGGATACCAGATGGGTGATTGTGTTTCGCCTTCCCAGAAGGGCTGCTCACACATCCCAGTGATACCGTAGATGGCCCAGCCAAGTTTGACCGGGTCTCGCGAGTACACGGAGGTATCATCACTCTTGAACCGTACGGTGATGCTGTACCGTTCATTGGTGGGCAGAACAACTTCCCATCGCAGCGTTTTGCCTGGATGGAAGATCCTCCAGAAATCCTTCTTCCTTTGGATCCATTCTTCACTGCTGTCTTCGAAGATGCCAATGACCCAGTGAACATCTCGACCGGAGGCTCGCCAGCCTTCCCATTCAAAGCCGTGGACGACTGGCGAGTCAAAGGTGTACTGCTCAATGATTGGCATGCCCATGCCCTCGATGCCTTCCGGCATGAGGAACACACCGTCACGCCCATCGGTCACATCCCACACCGAGCCATCCCAGCCATAGAAGATGTGCTTGATGCGACGCCACGGTGTGTAGATGGCTGGAGCGACCGGCGGCCGTAGTTGTGTACCTCTCAAGTAAGCCATTACTTACCTACCTTACCAATTTGAGCTACGAGGTTTGCCCGACGAGCTTTCTTGTCGAAATCTTCAGCGACACGTTCCGGCGTAGCACCATAGTAGTCGCCTTCGATGTTCACGAGCGCGCCCTTGGGCGTCGAGTATGCACCGCTCACGCCAGACGCTGCAGACGCGAATGAGGCGGTACCGTCGAACACCTGAGCATGTGCAACAGCATCGCTTGCCGTTCGCCTCAGAGCGTCTGCACGTTCCGTCATGCCCCGACCGAAGTCATCAATCAACTTACGGCCTGAGTGGATCGTGTAACCCTTGCCCGAGAACGGACCGTACTTAGCAGGCGACTGGGGGAATGCACCCTTGACTGCGGCGACAACCGTAAGAGCTGCAGCAACAGCCGCGCCGATTGCCGAAGCAATACCGCGAGCGAACGCACCGATCAGAACAGCACCAGCGGTGAACAGCTCGAAAGAACGAGCCATCAGTGCACCAGCGATCTGTCCCGGGATACCACCCGCAGTGATCAGCAGCGAACTGATACCCGCAACAAGCCCGGTAGCAACTCGACGCATGAACCCGGGAACAGCAGTGACGATTGCTTCCCAGCCACGAGCGAAGTTCTGCCCGAGTTGAGCCATGCCGATCACAACTTGCATCAGCATGCCCGGGATACCAGCGGCAAGGCTAGTGGCGATGTTCCTCATGCCCATAGCCGCGTTGAGTGCAACGGTACGCCAGAAGTTGCCCCATTGAGTATGCGCTTGGATGAAGAATCCAGTGAACGAAGCAATCATGCCCGGGATACTCGAGTTGAGTGTGCCGGTCACGAGAGTCATAGCAATCGAGGCAGGATTCGGCAGGCCCGACCAGAAGGTTTGCCACCTGGGCGTTTCCCCCTGGATAAGACCCAGCGCCGCGATGATCAGTGCGATGCCCGTGGACACAGTGCCCGGGATGGGACTGAAGCCCTGTGCAACAGAACCGTTCAGACCAGCCCAGAAGGTGTTCCAACGTTCGACCACACCGAACAGCGAGTCAAAGGCAAGAACCAGTGCAGGCAAACCCTTCCCAGGGTCGAGCAGGGCTTGGATGGTTCCAATGAAATCGCCCACGCCCTGTGCCGCATTGACTACGCCCTCGATCTTGGCCCAGAGTCCGCCGAGCACTTCACCCAGGATCCTGAAGAACGCAGGAACCTCAGGATGATCAATGGCGAACTGAACGAGCGTGAAGAACCCACCCTTGGTATCGCCGAGGCTAAGCTGTGCGAATGCCGTGGGGATCTTGCCCATCAGCTCGACCATGTCGCCGAGCCATTCAAGGGAATCCCGGATGAACGGGGTAGCTTCCTTGAGTGCAATGCCGAGTTCCCGGAAGAACACAACGAGCACGGGTGAAGCAGCCTTGACAAGATCGACAATCAGCGGAGCAAGTTCAGCAATGAGCGGAATCAGCGGAGGCAGAACTTCCTTGACGAACGACAGCAGCACAGGCCCAAGTTCCTTGAGCACGTCGCGCAGCAAGCCGGTCAGTACAGGGATCAACGGCCTGAGAGCTTCGAACAGCTCAGTGAAGATCGGAGCCAGCTGCTTGGCAGCCTCAGTGAGTACGGGCCCCATCTGTGACAGCAGCAGACCCAGTGCCGAAGCGAGCGTGCCGATGATCTGACCCAGAGGAGCCATCGCAGGCTTCAGGTCAGTCATAAACGTCAGGAAGCTTGAGAAGAAGTTCTTCAAGCCCGACTGCAGCGTGGGATCAGAAACGAGCAGCCCGATGTTCTCGAGCAGCTGTCCCAGGATCTTGCCCACCGAGTCGAAGATCGTAGCCAGTGTGGGCGCGAATTTACCCAGGCCCACACCAAGGCGGGCGAGCCCGTCAACGAGACCATCCATGAGACGATGCGCACCACCGAAGATGGTTGCGAACGTTACCTGGAAGTTCGAGGTGTTCATGGTGTCAGCGAGCTTGCGCAGACCGTCAGCCAGTCCAGCGAACGTTGAACCACCTGCAGCCTGAGCAGCACGACCCAGCGAGGCAAACACACGGCCCGTCTGGAACAGCACACGACCAAGGTCCTTGAATGCTGTGATGCCTGTTTCAGCCCATTCCTTGAGCCGGCCATCGGCAGCAGCAGCCTGGATGAAGTTGTTAAACTGGTCGCTGAGCTTCACCAGCCATTCAGACAGACGGGGCAGGTACTCGGAACCGAAGGAACCCAGTGTGGTGAATGCAGCGACGAGAGGCTTCATAGCCCTGCCGGCAATTTCAATCGACTTGGTGAGGTTGCCCATCATAAAGGCAAGCTTGTCGGGTGTGATGTTCACCTGAAGCTCGCGAGACATTTCACCGAACAGCCGGCCCCATGCACGAGCAAGATCCCCGAGGGTGTCACGCATCGTTGGCAGCAGGTTGTTTGTCAGGTCACGGATGGGCTGTGCAGCTTCCGTCCAGAACTCGTCACTGATAATGTTCTGCAGGTTTGAGAACGCAGGGCCCAGATCAGCGAGGACTTTCTTTGTGTCCTTGAATGCCGCAATCAGCACACCCACGTTGATCGCCGACGCGGCGAGCAGTGCAGGAAGCAGTACGGAGATTTGCCCGAGCTGTGCGAACGACACACCCAGGGTTGACAGGTTGGAGATGAGCGCAAGCACAGCACCACTCAAGCCCAGGATGCCTGAAGAAACCAGGCCCAGCTTGGGGGCATTCTTGTCAAGATTCTTGACTGCATCCCAGAAGCTGTCGAAGACGTTACCCAGCATACGGGCACCCGTCAGAGCGGCGAGAGTGCTTGCAGCAGCCGCGACCGACGCGGCGTTCACACGAACGAAAATGGGAACTGTACGGGCCCTTGTAAGGACTGCCAGTTGCTGGCGTGCTCGAAGCGCATCAAGGTTGGCGTGAATGTTCGGATCAATGTCTTCGATCCGCTTCTTCAGATCGTGGAGCTGATCATTGGTTACATACGGTTCAACCTTGATGCGTACTTCGAGGTCGCGCAGTTGTTCTTTTAGTTTACGGACTGACTCTCGCGTCACCGCGAGCTCAGCAGGAATGGTTGCCTTCATAGTCTTCTCGATACGCTCGAGAGACAACTTCAGATCCTCGCGGAAACGCGATGAGTCAGGCAGGACTCGGATTGATACCCGGCCTGCGGATTTTGTAGCCAAGGCAACCTCCTAGGATGCTAGACCAGAGCCGAACAGATTCTTCAGTGTTGTACCAAAGTCAGCGAGTGTTTCAGTGGGCTTGTTGGGCGTTTGGCCCGGACGTGGATAAGGAGTAACTTCAGGCACCTTATTGTTCGGACTATTCGCACCCACAAAGTAAGCCGAGTGTTGGTTCACTGCGTCAATCAGATCAGCCATGACGTAAGTGTTAGCGTCCCATCCCAGGTATTGTGAGTAGTCTTTGAGCTCCGGACCACCTAGGGACTTCGCACGCCACAACGATTTGGGTTCGTGTGGGAGGCGATCCAGCAGAGCGTACACCCGACGAATGGGAACCCGACCATCAATTGCATCCCATATGTCAAAGTCATACAGGGCAAGAAGATCGGATTCCCAGTCGGGGTTCAGCTCTAGCTGTCGTCGGAGCTCTCGTCTTCCCCCAGGACAGAGGTCCAAGCAATGGCGAGTTCAGCCATACGCTGCATCGCATCCCTGCCCGAACAGAACTTCGTGAACTCTTTTTCGTCCTTGGCCCAGGGGAGCATCGCCTTGCCGATCTTACCGAGAATCGGAATCGCCTCGGTGTCCGACAGGGATACCTCCTCGCCTTCCTTGGCGTCACCCATGAGTTCGTAGACGAGTGCCAGGAGCGGGGCCTGATCCCACACCGGTACTTCGTCAATCGACTTCATCAGGTTGAAGCCCGGGGTGTCTTCCGGACGGACGACCTTTTCAGCCTTCGGCTTACGATCCTGGGGGGTTTTACGTGAAGTAGCCATTGCGAGCCTACCTTTCTAAGCGAGCCAAGTGAAACTGTGCGGGAGCCGGCTCGCAGAAGACTCCCGCACAGTGTTGTTACGCAGCGCGCGTGTACGCCTGCGAGTTGGACACACCGTTGACCGTGGTCACGATGATCGGAGCAGAGCCGGACGAACCCGTGGGCAGAACGACTGCCATGCTCTTCGTGTTGTTGACCGTGTAGGATGCCGACGTGCCACCGACGGTAACGCTGGTGACGCCGACGAAACCGGTACCCACCAGGTTGACAGTCTGGCCCGTACCCTGGCCGGAAGGCAGCGCAGTCGACACAACCGGAGCCGTGTCGATGAGTCCCGGGTGGTAGAACCGGAAGCGCTTGCCCGTGGTCTCGGAGTTCAGCATCTGAGCCGACAGCGCGATTTCGAAGAACGCATCCACCGCAAGCTGCGGAGCGTCGCCGATGGTAATGGTCGTGTTGGGGATGTAGATGCCCATGCGAGTCGTGCCATCCACGATGAGGATGAACAGCGCCTTTTTCTGCGGGGCGATGGAGCCGCCCACGTCGTAGGTGCCGAGCGTTCCGTTGTGGGTGCCATCACCGAAAGCCAGACCCAGGGTCAGCTTGTCGATCTGGATGGAGTTGACGTTGACCGACCAAGTGATCGGATCGTAGGTCGCACGGAGAGCATCGTCCCACCAGGAACCACGCTGCGTCGCATCGCCGCCACCCTTGGAAAGGGAAACGTTGTTGTCACGCGAGGTGTGGCCGAGAGCCTGCCATCCGCCGGACAGAACGCCCGTGGGGTCGATGGTCTCGTAATCAGGGGCAGCGGTATCCGGGGGAGCGACGAGAACGGTGCCCCTGCCCGGAATGGTTGTTGCATTGGCGTTGAAGCCCATGGTAAATCCTTCCGAAAGTTATTTGCGAACAATGACGTGGAACACACCATCGTATTGGGTAAGGTCGCCTGCCGGCGTGAGGGTCGTACTCGTGCGGGAGGGCATCGAAACGTCATCGACAGACGTTACAGAGCCCACACCAGGGTAGCGTGCGTTATTGTCGTGCGATTCATGCATGGCGCGATACACCATGTCTGCAATGTCTGCAGCTTCGTCGCGAGAACTGCCGAGGATCGAAACGAACACGTCCCATTCCCAGGCGTTGGGTCCACCCAGCATGCGCCCATTCTGGGCATTGACTACCACAAAGGGTACATGCTTTATGGCATCAACGTCTTGCTGGCTCATTACTTCCATGTCGGCAGTGCCAAACGTTGTAGCGATATCTTCGAGGGCGTCACGGATCACAAGGGTGAACAGTTGTTCAACGTCTACGGTCATGCGTACATAAGCCATTAGCCGAACCTCATGTGTGAGGACCAGGGACCGGGCAGCTGAGTTACAGCGCCACCCAGGATGTGCTGACCAGGAACCCACGTTGCGCCGGGTGCACCTTTACGCGGTGCCCAGTGACCCCACTCAATCGAATACGCAGCCTTGTCGCCTGCGAAGATCATGCGGTCACGAACGCCCTTCTTGCCGGGGACGTTCTTGATGGACAGCTTGCTGATGTAATCACCCGTGAGACGGTGAGCCTGAGCACGTCGCTTGACGTGGAGCATGACGAGTTCCGCTGTAGCATCCATCTCTGCAGAATTGCCCGCCATGCGAGCGACCCCGTTGGGAACCCAGCGATAAACCTCAGCCATTACCTCACCTCCGTACCACGTGCCTTGAGTTTGATTTCTTCGTGCTTGGTGCGTCGGCCACGGCCGAACCGTTTGACCACACCAACCTGGTCGTATTCTTCACCGTTCCACATCACCGTGCTGTGTGGGCCTCCCACCCATGCGGGTGTGTCAGCCTTCAAGATGATGTAGTCGGCGTTTACGTAGCCCGGGTCTTCGGCAGAACCGAAAGCAGCCAGGCCCGCGGGTTGTACACTGACGCCACGATAGACGACAGGATTCCCGGGGCCCAGCTTGTTGCTTCCTGTTCGGTCTTGACCGACGATGACCCGTGGGATGCACGTTACGGTGTCAGGGCCTGAGGTGAGGGCGCTCATGGCCAACCATAACGATTCGAGGCAAACACTGTCCGGGGCCTGACGGCCGCAGTGGCAATGATGCCGAGGTCAGCAAGTTCGTCCTTGGTAAACCAGATGTTGCCTGACGCGACGACTGGGTTACGCTTGTACGAGTAGTTGCCTTCCGTTTCCGATTGCATGCCTTCTGGGTCACGCAGTACACGCAGGACCGCACCAATGACTTTGTCCTTCACGAAGTTCGGGTCAATGCCCGTTCCTGTTACAGGGTCATAGGCAGCCATGCGCGAGACGATGGTGGGAGCCTTTCGAAGAAGCAGTCGGACTGCCTCATCAATTTTGTCCTGGTACCACTCGTCAAGATTTTCCAGGTCCAACTCACCCTCATACGGCGTTTCCAGGTCAGTCGAAACATAACCGAGGACGTTGGCCATGGTGACTCCTTACTCGGCGTCGGCTTCGTCGTCTTCTTCGAGACGAGCGATGAGGTCGGCCTTGGTGCCGGAGACGGGAAGATCCCGCTGTTCGCAGAGCTCCTTCAGATCGTCCTTCGAGAGGTCGGCGTAGCCGAGGTCCTCGTCCACGTCTGATGCGGCTTCGGCTGTCGGAGGAAGTGTGTTGATGGTCGACCACTTCGTGTCCGGATCGTCAGGTTCGTTTTCCGGATCGGTGAGGCGCACATCCTCGCTGTCGCTAGCCTCGTGATCACCACCATAAACGTGATCACCAACGAGCTCAAGTGCCCAGTCAGGAACTTCATCGCCAGGAGCGAACCAGACAGTTTCAGCAGGGTCCTTGTGGACTGCAACATAGGCATTGAATTTCTTTCCCATGATAGTAACCTTTCTCAAAAGTGTGGGGCCCCCCGAAGAGGACCCCACACAGAATGAATTACGCCAGGACCTGAGCCGAGAAGCTCAGTGCTGCGTTGCCCAGGACGGGCATGCCGATTGCGTCGGAGATGACCTCAGCGATGACCGGGGGCTGCTCGTTGCGGTATACACCAGCAACAATGCCTGCCTGTTCGTCATCGGCGATGCCCCAGCCGAGTTCGCTTGCCGTCAGCGTGGTGCCCCAGTAGGTTGCACCCAGGGCCTCGGATTCCTCCGGGGTCGGGAGCAGGAGAACCTTGTTGGCGGGGATGACCGGAGTCAGCGTGCCTTCGAAGTTCACCCGGCGGTCGAAGATCTGGATGGGGGGCAGGCCCTCATCAGCCATGATCGCCTGGATTTCACCCTGGGTCATCGGACGGCCCGTGACCTGGTTCTGGAACTGCGTGCCCTTACGGAACTGTGCGTACACAGTCGAGGACATGAGGATGCGTCCCGGGTTCACCGCGTTGGTTGCACGGTAGGTGTCCTGCCACGCGAGCAGGTCCGAGATGCGGTCAGTGCCGGCGATGGACCAGAAGGCCCCAGCGACGACGGAGTGGCCCGCAGGCCGGCCGAAGTTGTCAGCGATGCGGAAGTTGGACTGGTTGACGGTAGCGATACCGGTATCCAGAACCACACCACGCAGGAGTTCCATTCGGTCGGCGACACCGCGGACAACGCGGTCAGCAGCCTTGAGGATGGAGTCGAGCATTGCCTGGTTGGAGGCATTGCGCATCCGGAGCTGGCGGTACTCGGAGATCGGGAGCTTCTGGCCGATGGCCGGGAGTTCGATCATGACCCGCTTGCCAGCTTCTTCCTTGGTGTACTCGGGCTCAGCGTCGAACGCACGGAACCGTGCGGTCTGCGTGAGACCAAAGGCACCAACGTCGAACGACACGGAGATGTCCGGTACGTTCTCGTTGTGCAGGTACATCTCGAGAGAGCCCTGACGAGCCTCGTAGTTGGCGAGTGATTCCCGCATGTACCCGGAAAGGGTGGCGGGGTCGATTACATCGGTCCACAGAGTAGGCATTGTTTACACCCCTTCCTTAGATGAAGACGATCGTGGTGGCGGACAGCTTGGCTGCCGCCGTGGGCTTGGTGAACGCGATGGGCAGCTTGGCTGCCTTGACGCGGCCGTGGTCGAGCAGCGGGACGTTGATATCGTCCGCAGCGTTGGCCGTGGCACCGGGTGCAACGAACAGCGGCTGGTCGGTCAGGATGAAGCCGGCAAGGATGCCAGCGTTGGTCACGGTACCTTCAGTTGCGTCGTAGGGGACGAGAACGCCACCGACCTTTGCAACGGGCATGCCGGACGGGATGTAGCCATTCGGGTAGTGAGTGGCCGCGGTGAACGTCGAAATGTCGAGGATTTCAGTCCGGGCGTTTCGGATCGCGTGACCCGAGCCCAGCCATGACATGTCCCCAGTGACGATTTCCGACTCAGTGCGAAAACGAGGCATTGTCTAACCTTTCTGATTTTTGTTGTGCCGGGAGGCGTAGAGGTCGCGTCCTACGGCTACGGAGGTGGCACCGTCGGCTGGACGGTAACCCTGATGATTTGACTTGCGCTGCTGTTGGTTTCCCTTGGCGGGCTTCAATGCGTCCACACGCTTCTGGACCTTGGTGGTATCAATCTCACCGTTCGCGTCCAGGTACTTCGTGTAGTCAACATCTTCGAGGAAGCCGTCGAGGAGTTCCTTGGGAACTTCCCCTGCGGACAGGGCTTTGAACTCAGCTCGGACCAGACGGGGTGCAAGCTTGGTACGCTCTTCGAGACGTGCCTGCTCAGCGGCCTGGTCTACGACCTTCTGGTCCGGGGCCTTGTTGTCTTCCTGGTACTTACGCCATGCATCTGCGGCGGCTTTCTGCTGGTCGTAGTCGGCACGCGACTTGGCAACACCCTCATGCTGCCGTGCGTGGAACTTCCAGTATGCAAGCTGCTGCTCGGTGGTCATTTCCACCAGCGGCGTATCCTTGGGGAACCCGTGGTCCTTGTCGGAACCACTTGCATTTCCTGATCCACCCGAGGTCTGACCCTTGTCATCCGGGTCGCCTTCAGTGAACATCAGGAAGTGCGGTTTGCGCATAGCCATTGTTTTCTCCTTGTCGGAAGGGGGTGCTCCATGTCGGGGCTATCCAACGGATTGTACCATAGAGGTAGGCAATCCGAAAGGCTTAGGGTTATTCTTCTTCGTCGGGTGCCGTCAGCATAGCCAGCCCACGACGAATCAAGCCTTCATTGACATGAAGGGCCTGGGATGAGGAGGCAATGGTGTATTCGGAATACTCAACTTCTTCTTCCATGGATACAACAAAGCCAATAAGTACAAAGTCTTGCAGAACGTGGCCTGAATCGTAGACGGCCTGTGAGTATGCCTGGGCTGCAGCACGCAGTGCCTCCCATTCCGGGGGATGCGAATCTTCACCGATACCACTCATCGTTTCCTCCTACGCTTCGGGCGGTCCATCTCGTCAACCTCTTTGGTGAGGTTACGCAGACGTTCCTGCTGCCAAGTGATTGCTTCACCCACGTCTTCACCTGATTCCCTGCGGGCAATGAGCCTGGGCAGTGATTCGTTGAGTGAGTTGACTTGGGCCTCAATCGACTCGCGTCGAGTAAGTGTAGTGCCGGGCCTGGGAAGCAAACGTCCCGCGGAGCGGTTCTTCGCACCCTGCTCAACAAGGTAGGGTCCCAGCTCGCCGTGGTCGTCAATTCGGTAACGCACGCGAGACAGGGCCTGGTCCGACGTACCACCCGCAAGCTCATACAAAGCTTTCAGGTCGTCTTCGTTGAACTGGTTCCCAGGGTCCTCGTCACCGACGATGGGCATGACACCGCAGTGGCAGTGATCATGGATGGGCATCAGGGTCTTTTTCTTGTACACCCGAGTCGAGGCGGCAATGCACAAACCACACGACTGCTTCGACTCAGCGAGTTCGGGATGCAGCACGCGGCGGTACCCAGTGACCTTCGGTGTGGCTGACAGAATCTGGTTCGCTTGCTTGCGCATGGCAAGCTGCATATCCAGGTCCCCCAATTCATCCACACGCTTGAGGGCGATCTGTGTTGCTTCTTCCTCGGTGGCGCCTATCGAACGCGCATAACGATACTGCTCGGCGGGCCGGTTCCATTCCTCAAGGGGTTGGATGGCCCGCTCGAGCAGCTCATCGTTGATCGCGTCGAGTTCTTCTTCGGTGGGGAACTGCAGATCATCGAACTGCTGGTACACAAACTTCATGTACGAGAGAGTCTGTGACCTTACAGCCCGTTGACCCGACTCAACCAGTGTCGCAGCACGAGCTGCGCGGGCAAGCACGAGGTCACCATCGTAGAAGTTGTCGTTCGGTGTGGCCCAGAGGGCGGCAAGCTGACGGAGCAGGAAAGCAGTAGCAGTGGCGTATCCACGAGTTTGTGCCTCGAGAAGCATCAAGAGTCTCTGTGTGTTCGCCATTACTTCAGCTTAGCGATATCCGTCGTGCCCGGCAGCGAGTTGACCTTGTTGTTCGGGTCCTGACCCATTGCTGCCTGCAGGAACATGTCATCCATGCGCTCTTTCTCAGCCGTGGCAATCTCATCGGGCGTGAGTTCAAGGAACTTCGACATGGTCGTGCGCCATGGTGCGCCTGCGGCCATTGCCTGCACAGCAGACACAGCGCGTTCCGTGAGCGAGGAGCGACGGGGTGAAGCCCAGATGACTTCGATATCCTCAATCGCTGCACGTTCGGAATCGCCTTCAGCAGCAAACGCATCGGCCATCATCGCGGCGAACGCGTGATCAGCACGACTAATGCAGTCATCAACTTTGAACAGAAGGCCTTCACGCTGTAGAGCAGCGCCTTCCGCCGACCCATTGGCAGCATCAGGTACCACACTGAACAGCGGTGTTTGCGAGGACACTGCAAGATGAATAATGTCGTCCTTGACGGAGTTGAGCACCGGACCAAGATCGGCTTGACCCGATTCCCAGAATTCTGCAACCTCGGGCAAAAGCCAGATCGCACCCGGATCACTCTTGAAGATATCGCTGTAATCAATTTCCACACCATCTTCATCTGTATTCGGTACGCCTTTCACTGCGCGCTGGCGGAACGCCTGGAACGCAATGATGATCATACGCTGAAGAATCGTGTGGTTGATCCGCTCGAGAGTGGCAATGTGCTTCTCGAACTCGCCCTTGCCGCTGCGGTTCTTGAACGCATGGATCGGGACAGTCTCGGTGAACAGTTCCTCGCCTTCGTCCTCCCATTCCCAGGAGCCCGGGCGGATCTGCCATGCCTTTGCAATCGCATTGGTACGGACGCCCGGAAGAATCGAATTGCCGACGTGGCGTGCGACACGCATGGTCGCCATGTTACCGTCTGTACCGCGCCGGTAGAGTACAGCGACGTCGCTATTTGTCAGGTCGTCACGATACACCTTGAGCGCAGCGATGGCGTAACCCGGATTGTCAGGGTCGTCCTCGGTGATGCACTGTGTGGGATGTTCGGACCGAAGCAATGCGCGGAAGCCGTCAGGTGTGGCCTGCTGCGCCACAGAACCGTAGGATTCACTCAGCGACAGCATCCACTCGAGGATTTCAGCCGCGGTGACCTTCATTCGGTTCTGCTTCCAGATTCGAGCAGCTTCCTCGTCACCGTTCTCGTCGTTGTCTGCGCCCGTGCGGAATGCGAGGGGCTGCATACGGTACAGGACCGCGTTCACGATGAGTTCAGCGAGGTTCAGCCGTGCGAGACGCTGGACGCGTTCAAAGCCTTCACCAGCTTTGTCCGGGTAGGCGAGAGGGGGGTTGCCTTCCATCCACTGCTGAAGCTCGGCGATCCTAGGGAGTCGTTGTGCGAGTGCGATGGAAAGCCGCTTCATCCACCATTCATCGGTGTCGGGCTTCCTCATCTCATCAACTGAGAGCTGCATGGCTTACCTCTTGTCTACGCGTCGTGGTACAAATGTGTCTTTCGGCTTGTCGCCGTGGTGCAGGTATGCAGCGCGAGCCTCATATGCCAGAGTGGCTGCCATACATGCGTCAATCTTCTTCGGTGACTTCTTCGATTCCTTGCCGATGACGTTGCCGGCAGGCCGTTCCCACACCCGAGCGTTGATGATGTGGCGCAGGAGCGTCTTGTCCTCCTGGATACGGACTTCCTTCGTCTCGTTGCAGATAGCATCGTGAAGCCGTTCAAGCGCAAGGCTCATTTGACTGTCTCGCTTGGTCCACCAACGGATTGCCGAGGATTGGCCAGCCTTCACAAGAAGCTGGTCACCATACTTCGCATCCCAAAGATCGACATATGTCTGCCAGTAGGGAGGGTCAGCGAAGAACCCAACAACCTTCCATTTCTTGAAAGCCATGGCAACGGCTGCATCGAAAGCAACGGGATCGACTTCCCATTTGATTTCGTTGCCTTCCTTGTCCTTCAGTGGAATGTCGGGCTTCTCAGCGATCTTGATGCGGAAGATTTCCCCCGTATCGACGGTGCAACCAATCAGGGCGGTAGCGTCATCTGTCATGGCGCCGTCAAAGCCCAGGGTAATCATCGTCTTGTCGGGAATCATCCACACAGGCACGGTGGCGGAGCGCAGTTCTTGGATTTGCACCCAGGAGTTCTGCTCGGACACAATGTCGTTGAGGTAGTACCGTCGAGATTCAGCCTCGGTAGTGCGTGGGTCAAAGATCTTGCCCATGACACCTTCGACGGAGTTCCAGTCCATCGCATCGCCGTATGCCTCGATGATCGCCTTCTCAAGGGTCTCATCGTCGCCGAGGTCTTCACACTCACCCCAGCGGTGGTCGTACAGCAGTGTGTCGAGCTTGATTGTGGCTTTCTCGCCGCGGGCAACAGCTTCCTTGGACTCTTGGATCATCTTCGCAAACGCAAACGTCTGCTCGGCGATAGATTCCTGCCCGGGTGAGTACATCGTCGTGGTCTCGAGAGCCCATGTCTCGGCGATGGCCGCACGTTTGGGCAAGTTACGTGTAACGGTAGCGTACATG
>Ga0247828_10000129_pt1 | contig 27530 bp, 31 predicted proteins | sample 12C_Control_Day3_FD_192425 | JGI IMG/M metagenome (GOLD analysis project Ga0247828, IMG submission 192425) | Soil microbial communities from agricultural site in Penn Yan, New York, United States - 12C_Control_Day3 | ecosystem: Environmental > Terrestrial > Soil > Agricultural land | place... | reverse complement strand
ATTTTCCAGTTTCGGGTTTGAACAATAAATGGAAAAAGAAAATGGTTGAGAGACCTGAGCAGGAACTTGTGGTGGTCGTTAATCCGAGCGCGGCTCCACCTGAGGAGAGTTGCGAGAACTGCCGGTATCTGCGGGTCGCGCCCAAGTACGATGACGTTCTGATTTGCTGCCGCTATCCGCCTGTAGTGGTTTACGGCGTCGGCGACCGGCCTGCAGCGGAGGCGAAACCGGAGGAGATTTTCTACACGCGGTTTCCGATTGTCGAGGCGCACTATTGGTGCGGCGAGCATGGCGCGCTGGTCGGAACTCCGATGGAGCCAACGGAGAAGCCTGCACCGGTTGATGAAGCCGAGGCGAAGCAGGCGACATGAAGCAGCGAGGGCGCAAGCCGAAGGCGGATGGTGAGGTAGTCGCTCTCAATGTGATCGAGGGGGATTTTGGTCGCGGCCTGCGTCCTGACCCGCCAGCCGATATGACCCCGCGTCAGTCTGAGATATGGCGTGAGACGGTGGCGGATGAGCCGCTGGAGCATTTCAGTACGGCAGCCACTCGCGCCATGCTGAGGGACTACTGCCAACTACGTGAGTCGCTGGAGAAGCTGCACAGAACCATCAATGATTTCGAGGAAGCTTGGCTCAAGAGCAAGGAGGGCGTGAAGCGTTACCTCCAGCTTTGCAAGAACCGAGACTTGGAGACGCGCGGTGCCTCATCTCTGGCGACCAGATTGCGTCTGACCAATCAGTCCCGCTACACACCGCGCGCCGCTCAGTCAGCCTCGGCCAATACGCTGAAGGGCAACAAGCCGTGGGATTGGGACCCGCCGCCCGATGGCACGTAAGAAGTCGGTCGGCACGAGTTGCATCGAATGGATCGAGACCTACTGCCGCATTCCGGAAGGTCCGGATGTAGGCAAGCCGGTGAAGCTGCGGCGCTGGCAGCGCGCAGAGATAAAGAAAATCTACGACAACCCGCACGGCACCCGCCGCGCCATCATCTCGTTCGGGCGCAAGAACGCGAAGACGACGCTGGCCGCGTTCCTCCTGTTGTTGCATCTGGCCGGGATCAAGGCGCGGCGGAATTCCCAACTCTTCAGTTCGGCGCAGTCACGGGAGCAGGCGGCGCTCATCTTCAACTTGGCAGCCAAGATCGTGCGGATGTCGCCCGCGCTGCGCGGCGTGGTGATTATCAGGGACACGGCGAAGTCGCTGCTCTGCCCTGAGCTTGGTACACACTACCGCGCACTTAGCGCAGAGGCGTCGACTGCCTACGGCCTCAACCCAATTTTCATGGTGCATGATGAATTGGGCCAAGTCCGCGGACCAACCTCAGAGCTTTACGAGGCACTGGAAACAGCTACCGGCGCGCAGGATGCTCCACTTAGCGTTGTCATCAGCACGCAGGCACCGACCGACGGGGATCTCCTCTCGCTCCTGATAGACGATGCGCTGGCCGACAATGATCCGCGCGTCACGCTCTCGCTCTACACCGCGCCGAAGGATGCGGATGCTTTCAGCATAGCGGCAATACGCGCCGCCAACCCGGCCTTCGGCGATTTCCTTAATCGGCGCGAGGTAACCGCGATGGCGGCGGATGCTAAACGCATGCCGAGCCGGGAAGCGGAATACCGCAACCTCGTGCTGAACCAGCGCGTCGAGTCTTCGAACCCGTTCGTGCCGAAGGCCCTGTGGCAGTCCTGCGGCGCTGACCCGAAGAAGGACTGGGGCAACACTCCGGTCTATGGCGGTCTCGACCTATCGTCAGTCAACGATCTGACGGCGCTGGTGCTTATGGCAGAGATGGAAAGCGTCTGGCAGATTCGACCGACGTTCTGGTTGCCAGAGCACGGTATACGGGAGCGGGCGCGGCTGGATCACGTGCCATACGACATCTGGGCGCGCGATGGCTTCCTTGAACTGACGCCGGGAAAATCAGTCGAGTATGAGTACGTCGCTGAGAAACTGCGCTCGCTCAGCACGCAGATGAACATCCGCAAGATCGCGTTCGATCGCTGGGGCTTCAAGCACCTCAAGCCGTGGCTGCTCAAAGCCGGGTTTACCGAACAGCAGATCACCGATACATTCGTGGAGTTCGGGCAAGGATTCCAGTCAATGTCGCCTGCGCTGCGCTACGTTGAGAGCCTTTTGCTCAACGGGAAGCTGGCGCACGGCAACCATCCGGTGCTGGCGATGTGCGCGTCAAGCGCGGTCGTCTCCCGCGATCCGGCAGGCGGCAGAAAACTGGACAAGGCGAAATCACGTCGGCGTATCGACGGCATGGTCTGCCTGACCATGGCGGCTGGCGTGGCGGAAGCCAACGTAGAGCAGCCGAAGGAATATCAGGCGATGTTTTTATGAACGGAGACAGCCCATGAATCGCGCATATGCGGTCCTGCATGTGAAGGCAGTGGACGAGGAGCAGCGCATCATCGAAGGCATCGCATCCACTCCGACGCCTGATCGCGTGGGCGATGTGGTGGAATCCATGGGCGCGGAATTCAAATTACCGCTGCCGCTCTTGTGGCAGCACGACACCGCGCAGCCCGTTGGTCACGTGACATTCGCCAAGCCGACCAAGACCGGCATCCCGTTTCGCGCCCGCATCCAGAGCACGGATGAACCCGGCAGGCTGAAGGAACGGCTCGATGAGGCGTGGCAATCCATCAAGCTCAAACTCGTGCGCGCAGTGTCCATCGGGTTTACGATCAACGCATACGAAATCATGAAGGACGGCGGCTGGCGCATCAATGAATGGGAGTGGCTGGAGCTTTCGCTCGTAACCATTCCCGCCAATGCCGACGCAACCATCACCACGATCAAGTCCATAGACACCGCGCTGCTGGCCGCGTCAGGCCAGAAGCAGAGCGGCACACTGCGGACTGTCTCACCCGGCGTCTCGGGACCAAAGAACCCAAAGGCCAAGGAGGCCGGATCGATGCAGAAGCGAACGTTGGCGGAACAGATTTCCGCATTCGAATCTACGAAGAAAGCAAAGTCGGAACGCATGACAGCCATCATGGCCGATGCGTCCGACAAGGATGAAACCTTGGACGAGGCCGGTCGTGAGGAATACGACACGCTCAAGTCCGAGGTTGCGGATGTGACTGAGCATCTCATTCGCCTGCGTGAGCAGGAAGAACTGAGCAAGAAGCAACTCACCGAAACGAACGGCGCAACGGCGGCTGCGGCCAGCGCATCCCGTGGCGGCGTTCGCGTCAGCAACATGAAGGCGAACCTGCCGGTCGGCACCGCATTCACCCGCTATTGCTTGGCTCTGGCCATAGCGCGCGGCAGCCGGATGGAAGCGCTGGAACTCGCCAAGAACAATCAGCAGTGGCACGACCAGACGCCGGAAGTCGAAACGGTGCTGAAGGCCGTCGTCTCGGCTGGCACCACCACCGCGTCCACATGGGCGGCTCCGTTGGTGGAATACACGTTCATGGCTCAGGAGTTCATCGAATTCCTTCGCCCGCGCACCATCATCGGACGGATTCCCGGCTTGCGCCGCGTCCCGTTCAAAGTGAAGGTCCCGCGCCAGACCGCCGTTGCTTCGGTGAACTGGGTCGGCGAAGGCAAGCCAAAGCCGGTGAGCTCGAGCGCGTTCGATTCCGTCACGCTCGACCACACCAAGATCGCGGGCATCATCGTGCTCACGGAGGAGTTGGTGCGGCTCTCGAATCCCTCAGCGGAAGCGCTGGCACGCGATGACCTCGCGGCCGGCATCATCCAGTTGATGGACCAGGACTTTGTCGATCCGGACAAGGCGGCAGTCGCCAACGTGTCCCCGGCATCGATCATCAACGGTGTCACCCCGACCACGGCCAGCGGCACGAACTACGCCGCGTTCGTAACGGACGTGAAAAACGTGATGAACAAGTTCATGGATGTGAATATTTCGCCTGAGAGCATGGTCGTTCTCATGCGGCAGGAAAGCGCGCTGGCCCTCAGCCTGATGGTCACCTCGCTTGGCAATCCGCAATTCCCCGGATTGACGATGGACGGTGGCGTGCTGCTCGGCTTGCCGGTCATCACCTCGCAGAACATCCAGTACACCGAAGATTCGCCGCAGGAAGGTGGCCCGATCATCTTCCTGAAGGCTTCGGAAATCCTGCTGGCCGACGACGGTCAGGTCAACATCGACATCAGCCGCGAAGCAACGCTGCAGATGAACAACACACCGGACGATCCGGCCACCGCCGCGACCGTCATGGTCTCGCTGTTCCAGCACAACATGGTCGGCATTCGCGCCGAGCGCATGATCAACTGGGTCAAGCGTCGTCCGCAGGCTGCGCAGTACATCTCAGCCGCGAAATACGCATAAGGAATCACCCCTACTCACCCCGGCTCGCCTCTTTGCGGGTCGGGGTTTTTTGCAAAAAAGGAACCGTCCATGAAACTCATCGCCACCTTCGACATCGTTCATGCCGGGAAAGAATACAAAGCGGGCCAGACATTCGAGGCCACCGATTCCGATGCCTTCGTTCTGAAGGGAGCCGGCCTCGCTCGCGATGCGGCCGCAGCGCCGACTGAGACCGCAAACCCCGCACCGGCACCGGAGCCCGCACCCGCACCCGCACCCGAACCAGCGCCCGCGCCTGAAACCGCGCCAGCGCCCGCGCCAGCGCCCGAGCCGACCACGCCTGAGCCGTCGCCTGAGCCATCGCCGGGCACGGACGCGCCGCAGCCCGCCATTCCGATGACCACGGAGAACACACCGGATTTGGTAGCCGACGAAAAAACGTCCGGTTCGATTACGGGACCTAAGCGCGGCAGCATTCGCGGCGGCAAAAAATAATGCGCCTGCTCGGATTCAACTTTTCCCTTACCAGAGCGTCGTCATCGACGGGCGTGCCCGCTAACCTGCAGGCTCCGTCTGCCGGAAGCGGCGGTTGGTGGCCAATGGTCAGGGAATCGTTTCCCGGTGCATGGCAGCGCAATATCGAAATTCGCAACGAAACGATCCTGACCTACAACGCGGTCTATGCCTGCGTCACGCTCATCGCTGCGGACATAGCGAAGCTGGGCCTGAGCCTGCTAGAGCAAGACGGTGATGGCATTTGGGTCCCGGCCAAGTCGAACGCGTTCACGCCGGTCCTGACCAAACCGAATCGCTACCAGAACAGAATCAAGTTCATCGAACAGTGGATGGTGAGCAAGCTCCTTCACGGCAACACCTATGTCCTTAAAGAGCGCGACGAGCGCAATGTCGTGGTGGCGATGTACGTGCTGGACCCGCTGCGCACGCAGCCGCTCATCGCGCCGGATGGCGCGGTCTATTACGGACTGAGCAAAGACAATCTGGCGCAGATCACCGAGGAAGATTTGGTCGTCCCCGCCAGTGAAATCATTCACGATACGATGGTGCCGCTCTATCACCCGCTGGTCGGCGTCTCTCCCATCACCGCTTGCGGTCTGCCTGCCATGCTTGGTCTGGCGGTGCAGAACTCATCCAGCCGGTTTTTCGAGAACGGCGCGCAACCGGGCGGCATACTCACCGCACCGGGAGCGATTTCAGAGGTCATCGCCGAACGGCTGAAGAAAGAATGGAATGACCGCTTCACCGGAGTGAACGCCGGTCGCGTGGCAGTCTTGGGCGACGGCCTCAAATACGAACAGATGAGCGTCAACCCGGTCGATGCGCAGTTGATCGAGCAATTAAAATGGACCGCGGAAACGGTTTGCTCATGCTTTCACGTGCCGCCCTACATGATCGGCGTCGGACCGATCCCGACCTACAGCAATGTGGAAGCGATCAACCAGCAATATTACTCGCAAGCCCTGCAGGCCCCTATCGAGAGCATAGAGCTTTGTCTCGATGAGGGGCTTGGATTGACCAGCACGGATCGTGACTACGGCGTCGAATTCAATCTTGAAGATCTTCTGCGCATGGACACGGCCACCAAAGTAAAGACCGTGACGGAAGGCTTGAAGGGAATCTTCACCGTCAATGAAGCGCGAAAGAAATTCCAGTTGCCGCCCACACCGGGAGGCCATGTCGTGTATCTGCAGCAGCAGATGTTCTCCACCGAAGCACTCAACAAGAGAGATAGCAGCGATGACCCATTCAAGTCAGCGGGAGTACAAGCCCCGAAATCAGGAGGAGAAGCTCCTCCAGAAGATGATGAAGAAGTCGAAGACGAAACCGAAGACGAAAAAGAAATCCTCGCGGCGTCAGCGCAAATAGCGGCGTGGCGTCTGAAAACTATATTGGCGTCCTATTCATCAGGGCAGGGGATCGCTTATGAACCACCGACTGATTGAGGCCTTGATGACCGGGCTTGCGCCGGTCGTCCGAGACTACGTCGCCTCCTGCGTGGATAAGGCCACCTCGCCATTGCTGGCACGCATCAAGGAACTGGAAGCCAGACCGCAGCCGAAAGACGGCAAAGACGCAGACACTGAGTCAGCGCGCAGGTTCATTGTCGAAGAGGTGCAGCAATACATAAAGGCGCTGCCGCCGCCGCCGAAAGACGGAGTCGACGGTGCGCCGGGAAGGGATGGCACCGATGGAAAGGACGCCGAACCGGAAATGGTTGCGTCCATGGTGGCCGCAGCCGTCGCGAAAATTCCGGAGCCTGTCTTCCCGGTTGAGGATGCGAAGCTTTGGCTGGCGGATATGGTTATGGCATTACCGCCACCGAAGGATGGAAAAGACGGCAAAGACGGAAAGAATGTGGATCAGGCGGTGGTTGAAGCGATGATCCAAGACGCGGCAGCAAAAATTCCTGTGCCAAAGGATGGTAAGGACGGCCAGCCCGGAAAAGATGGCAAGGACGGTAAGGACGCCGATCCGGTGCTGATCAAGACGCTGGTGGATTCAGCCGTCGCGGAAATTCCGAAACCCAAGGATGGCGTGGGCGCATTGTCTGCGCTGATCGATCGGGATGGATGCTTCGTGCTGACGTTGACGGACGGCACGACCAAGAACCTAGGCTGCGTGGTCGGCAAGGATGCCGATCCGGAAATGATGATGCAGGCGATCAAGAATGAGGTGGCGAAGATCCCGGTGCCGAAGGACGGCAAGGATGGCCGTGACGGATTCGGCTTCGATGACATGGCCATGAACTATGACGGCGAGCGCACGCTGACGCTGATCTTCACCAAAGGGGAGGACACGAAGGAGATCGTCGTTCGCATCCCGGTGCCTATCTATCGCGGCGTCTGGCGGCAGGGCGCGTATGAGAGAGGCGATACCGTCACGCTCGGCGGCTCCACCTTCATCGCGCAGCGTGACACAGAGACAAAACCGGAAACGTCCAAGGACTGGACGCTCTCGGTCAAGCGCGGCGGCAATGGACCGAGCGCATACGATGCGGCCAAGCGCGCCGGGTTCAATGGCAGCGAGACGGAATGGCTGGCGTCACTCAAGGGTGATCCGGGCAAGAAGGGGGATTCCGGTCGCGATCTGACGCAGATGACATTGACCGGCGAGAAATACTGATGGCGCTGAAACTCATCACACCACCGGAGACGCTTCCAATCACGCTGACGGAAGCGAAGGCGCAGCTTGCCGTGGACTTCAATGACCACGACGATCTGATCCGCCTGCTGATGGGCGCGGCTGTCGGCTATTGCGATGGGCCGGAAGGTTTTCTGGAGCGCGCGCTGGTCGACCAGACATGGGATGTGGTGCTGGATGGATTCCCGAACAATGAAATCCGCATTCCGCTGCCGCCGCTGATAGAGGTGGTCGGCGTTTTTTATGATGACGGTGCAGGCAACGAGCAGTCGGTCGCTCCCGACGCCTACACTGTAGACAGCGCGAACGAGCCGGGATGGGTGCTTCCTACGTCGCCCGGTTCATGGCCGTCGACATTCAGCGGGATCAATTCAGTGCGCGTTCGCTTCCGCGCCGGATACGTGGATAACAGCACTTCGCCAGCGACCGGAAAGGTGCCTGATGACCTGAAGCAAGCTATCCTGCTCTATGTCGGCACGCTCTACGCGCAGCGCGAGACGGTGGTGGTTGGAAATATCGTGCAGGCGGTGCCGTGGTCTGCCGAGCAATTGTTACGGCGCAAGAAGATCGGACTTTCTCTAGCATAGGAAAATAGAATGGATGTTGAGCACGACATTAAGACGTTTCCAATCGATGAGAACCTAGACGCGGAAATCAAGAAGTTGATGGCGGAAGGATGGGAGCTTATGCCCGGTGTGAAGCCGGTCGCGGTCTACCATGTTGTGCGCCTGAAGAATCGCCCTCCCGCATCGGCTGCCATAGGCGAAATGAGAATTGATGAGAGCAAGGTGTTCGTCATTCCAGCCGGGACCAAACAATGAGACGTTGGGCGTGCATCTGCCGCTTCGGCGGCATAGGGGACAATCTGGTCGTGGCCTCGGCGCTGCGTCCACTCAAGCGCTTAGGCTACATGGTGGAAGTCATCACATCGCCGGGCGCGGCCTGCGTGTTCTTGAATAATCCATTCATCGACAAATTATCGGTGAAGAAAGACGGCGAAATTCCCAGCGGCGACGACTGGCAGAAATGGTTTGCCAGCCGCGCGGGAGAATACGATCTGCTGGTCAATCTCTCGCACTCCATGGAGGGGCGGCACGCCCTGCACAAAGGCGCCTCGGCGTTTTGGTGGCCGGAAGAATACCGGCGCAAGATGTGCGCGGGAAGCTATCTTGAGACGGCGCACGATATTGTCGGCGTGGCGCATGAGTTCGGGCCGCTGTTTTTTCCTACGCAGGATGAGAAAGACCACGCCGCGCGCACACGTGAAAAAATAGGCGGGCGCTATCTGGCGTGGGCGTTGTCCGGTTCGCGCATCGACAAGGCTTGGCCGTTCACCGCGCATGCCGTATGCCGCATCATCAAGGAACTCGGCATCCCGGTGGTGCTCATCGGCTCCAGCGGCAAGCAGTTTGAGATGGCTAAGATCGTTCTGGAAGAAGTCCAGCGCACGAACTCAAGTCATAAGGATTTGCACGTCGCAATCTCTCCGGAAAATTCCGATCCGGGTGGGCACCAGCATTGGTCGATCCGCCGCTCGCTCACGCAGGCCACGATGGCCGACCTCGTGGTGACTCCCGATACCGGCATTGCATGGGCCGTGGCCATGGAAGCCATGCCAAAGATTTCTCTGCTGTCGCACGCGAGCGCGGAGAACATAACGAAGCACTGGGTCAACACGGTCACGTTGCACGCAAACCAAAACGATGTGCCGTGCTGGCCGTGCCACCGACTGCACGATGACATTTCTACCTGCACACCGAACAAGGAAGGCAACGCCGCCGCCTGCATGTCGAATATCTCCGTTGAGACTTTGATGCAGGCCGTTGAAAAGCTCTGGCGCAAGCCTGACAACGTGCGGACACTCCGCGAGGTGGCAGCATGAAACGACCACTACGAGCAGTTAAGACCAACAATTGGGGCGTCCCCATCGCGGATGCTACCGGGCGCATCGTCTGTACCGTCCCTGCGCATGCCGAAGCTGAGATGGTAGCCGCCATCATCGTTGAATCTCTCAACGGTCGCGGCTGGTCGGCGCTCCTGCGCAATCAGCAGCGGGCGCGCGATGCGTGGCTGTTCAGCAAGCGCGTTTGGAAGGACGCATGTGGTGTTTCGCATGAAGCTTAAACTTCCAGACGTTACTCTCGTGATGGTCGAGACCCGTGAACACGAACTGGCACGGCTCGCAATCGAGGATTGTCTGAAGGTCGCTGAGTTCGGCGACGTGCTGATCCTGACGGACAGACCGTTGAAGTTTCTGAGAAACACGGACCTGTCGTCGTCTCCGGAGATGGAAGGGCAGCGCGTCCGTTTTCACATCGTCCCGGATTGGCCGGAGAAGATCGGCTGGTCGCGCTCGTGGTGGTTCGACGTGCCGCCGCTTGTTCGCACAAAGCAGACGCTAAACATCCAGTGGGATAGCTGGATTTGGGATGCGTCCATGTGGCGCGACGAGTTCATGGAGTACGACTACATCGGCGCTCCGTGGTGGTACAAAGACGGAAAGAATGTCGGCAACGGCGGCTTCTGTTTGAAGTCGACACGGCTCGCCCGCTACATCGCAAAAAATCGCGCACGCTTCCCGGTCATCAATGCGATTGACGATGATCTGCTGTGCCGCAAGTACCGCTACGATCTTGAGGAAGCTGGCTTCACGTGGGCTCCGGAAAAAGTGGCGCACGATTTTGCGTTTGAGTGCTGCAGGCCATCGAAGGACTCGCGGCATTTTGGTTTCCACGCCATGTTCAATTGGCCGGTGGTCTTGGACATCGAGCGTCTACAAGAGCGGATGGAGCTAGCGTGTTCGTCTCCGTACATACGGGACGGCTACATGATGGAAATGTTTCACAGGCAGCATCCCGAAATCTTCGTTGAACTTGTGCGTCGCGATCAACTCTTAAACAGGAGGAACTGACATGCCTGCAATTTCCGCTTTCTGGCAGAAGCAAACTCTGGACTGGCACTTCGGCGGGGCGGGCGCAATCTCGCAAATCGCAAATCGATGGGCGGGCCTCGCGGTCGGCACACCGACTTTCACGGGCGGCTCAGAAATGGGCACGCTCAGCGGATACTCACGGCTCACCGCGTCGTTCGGGCCTGCCGCCTCGCCGCAAGGCAGCGCGAGCAACAACGGAGCCATGACGTTCGGTCCGTTCTCATCGGTCGGCTCCGCGCTCGGCATCCAGTTGTGGGATGGCTCGCCGGTCGCCTCATCGAATATGTTGTGGTACGGGACGCTTCAGGTCGCGCGCACGTTCGGCATCGGCGACCAACTCGTTGTCGCACCGGGCGCTCTCATCGTCACACTGTCTTGATCGTCGTGATCCATGTCCGTTCTCGCGGCATGCGCATCGGCGGACTTCACTGCGTCCACGACTTGGGCGCTGGTGGATTCGACAAGCTTTCAAGGCGCAGAAACTAGCAGTGAGTCACTAACCACGGCCTATAGCGGGACGCGGTCATCCGCGTTCACGCCGGGTGCGATCACGATTGACGGCATCGGTGTGAAGCTCGCTGGCCGGTCGAGCCCTACGGGAACGATCAGCGTTAATCTTGAAAAGGACTCTGATGATACGCAGGTCGCCGGAACTGAGGTTACGCTCAACACAACGGACCTGATCAACACTGTCACAAACACGGAGGGCGGCTGGTATTTTTTTAAGTTTGCCTCTCCTGTGACATTAGCCGCCGCTACCGCATATCAAGTTGCAGCCAAGGTGTCATCCAACGGGTCCGTGAATCTCAGTCGAGATGGGACCGCTGACAATATCTCGCGCTACTTGCGGACCACTACGACGCAGGCTCCGGCTGCTGGCGATGATATGATCATCACCAAGGAGTGGACTGCGGCTGGCACTGGCACTGCGCGCAGCGTTACGATGAACGAGACGGCGGCGACCGACTATGGTTCAGCGCCGACGGCGGCGAACGGCTTGCTCAATCCCGGCATCGCCATAGGTAACGGCGGCACGCTTACGTTCAAGGACACGAGCGCAGCTAACCCTTATTTGCGACTGTCCAACTCGCTGATCGTTTACAACGGGGGCACGCTCAATATTGGGACGACGGGAACGCCGATCCCTCGCGACAGCATTGCTGTTCTTGAGTTTGATTGCGGTGCCGACGGTGACTACGGGTGCATTGGTCGCAACGGCTCCACGATCAGCAAGCAAGGATTGTCACGCACGAGCGGAAAGCTCATTGATCGTTGCAAGTTGTCAGCGGACCCTGCCGCGAACCTCCTGAGCATGACGGGCAACGTCATGAATATAACATCAGGGGTGACACATGCGCTTACAGGATTGGCTGATCCCTACGGCGGCTTCTTGGCCGCTCGAGTCGCAGACACCGCAGCCAACGCAGTTCACCGCGTCGGTGCCGCAGCTACAGTTGTCAGTGATACGACACAGATCTTCACTGTATGGCTTGCCAGAGGTGTGGGGACTAATAACCGTTTTGTCAGGATGTATGCTGCAAATGCAGCTACACCGACCACCGGATTCTTTGCTGATGTTGATCTTCAAGCGGGGACAATAGGAACTTGCACAGCGCTCGGTACTGGCACCGCGACAAGCTCATCCATTGTTGCGTTCGGCGGCGGGTTCGTTTGCTCTATCGTGGGTAAAGTATCCTCTGGGTCTGCCACAACTCAGGGCCTTCTTTTTGCATGCAGTGCATCCGGCACGACGACTTATCTCGGCGACGCCACTGACTGTTTCCATTATTACCAACCCGCGATCTTCACTGCATCTTCAGCGCCCGCATTTTCAGTTGATGCTGATACCGGCTGGCTCGCTGATGACTTGTGTGCGTTAGCGGCGACATCCCGTACTGTATTGGATTGCCAAGCCTTTACGCTTGCCTCGGGTGCGGGCGCATCCACCTTGACACCGTACATCGATCCAAATGGAGTTTATTCCGGCACGTCACCGACGCAGGCGGAAATAATTCTTCTCACGCGCAACGTAAAGATTCGCGGCCTCGTCTCGAATCTTCCTGCTTATGTCTATTTCGATGTGGGGTCTGTAGGGGATTGCGATTGGGTTGAATTTTACAATGTTGGTGACGGCGCATCAACCAAGCGCGGCGTCGAAATCAACATGAATGCGCTTGGTCCTGCAGTCAACGTCAGCATCCAGAACTGCTCGATCCACGACTGCGAGGATGGTGGTTTTAACTTCAATATAAATAACGGCGCTGGCCCTCTGACGACGATGAATTTTTCCAACAACGTTCTTTGGAGCGTTGCCCAAACCTTGGGACCAGCATGTCAGGTTACTGCTGCGGTGAACGCGACGAATTGGGTTATTGATTCGAACATCATCATCAAGGTTGGCAACAGCAGCGGTTGGACGCTGAATGATGTCGGCGGTACGTTTACTAACAATACCGTTGTCGGCAACAACAGCAGCGTCGGTTTCTTCCTCGGCGAGGCAGCGACGATTGGCACGATGACCGGCAATGTTTGTCACTGTAATACCTCACACGGTTGGAGTTATGGGACAAATGGCATCTCCGGGGTGGCAGGCACCGTCACGAGTTGGCGCAACACTGGTGCTGGTATCAACATCTCAGTAAACGCGGCTGACGTTACGATAGAGTCCCCCGTCTTATTTGGGAACAGCGGCGATAGCCTTGTAATCTCAGGTAATGCCGATGTCTGGTTGAAGTCCCCGATTTTCAATGGTGACACGACGTTCGCTACGACAAACGGCATTCGTTTATCGAGCAATGTCATCAATCTACTGATAGATGATGGGGACTTCTCAACCGTTAGCGGGATAAAGACCGCGCACACCTTAGACATCGTAGTCAGTGCCTTGGGCGTAACGGCATCTAAGGTAATTATGCGCAACACGAAGCTTGGTGCGCCTACTGAAGTTTCCAACCAGTCCGGCCTTTCAAGTAGCGGCTTTATCTCGTCAGAGAAGCACGATCAGACCGCAGGCAACCATAAGACGTGGATGAAGAATGGCACTGTAAACGCTGACTCCTCGATTTTTAATACTATCTCACCATCCATGCGAATGACGCCTCTCAGCGCGTCAGCGAAATTGGAAAGCGCTCCGCAGTTTCGTGGGATACTTGTCCCGGTTGAGAACGGAAACGCGGTCGACATTGCTGTGAACATTCGCAAGTCATCCGCTGGTGACGGTGCCGCTTACAACGGCGCGCAGCCACGGCTTATTCAGAAAGCGAATCCCGCGCTGGGCCAAAGCGCAGACGTTGTGATAGCGACTTACTCCGCTGGCACGGGCGCTTGGAATGCAATCGGCGGAACGTCCAGCGTTCCTACGGATGACGGCGCTTGGGAATTCGTCGTCGATTGCGACGGAACGGCAGGATGGGTCAATTGGAGCGTGAACTAAATGGCCGTCTGGTTCAACGGTCTGCCGATCAGCGGGATCGATTCTCCGCAGCAGAGTGACGGTCTGAAATATTGGTTCAACGGTCTGCCGGTCTCTCCACTTTTCTCTGGCGGTCTAATCCAAACGCATTTTCGTTTTCGCTCCGATGCAGGAGCGGTCGACGCTACGCCAACATGGACAGCGGGTGAGGATGTGAATGTATGACGTTTCGAATCCGCATAGCGGTGGCTAACGCAAGCGATGCTGTGCAGACGTTGAACTATGAACTTCGCATGTCGAAGAACGGAGGCGCTTACAATGCGGTCACGACGACTTCAACCAATGGAGTGAAATCAGCGGATGCCGGGTCCGATGTTGACGGGACGCCGATCTTCGTTCCGCGACTGAGCATTCCGTAGTGGTGGTGTAAAATGGCCATCACCAAAGGCGGAATCGTAATAGGCACCAACTTCAAGTCCGCCAATCAATCGTCGGCAACAATTAACTTTGACGGTGCTGTTCCAAAAGGCTCGCTCGTCGTTGTCGCCATTGCCGTTGACAATAACCAGACGACGGATGGTGACGAAAGCGCAGTTACGTCCATAACCGGAAGCAGTGTTGGCACTTGGACGAAGGCTGCTGAGTTCACCAACGGTCAAGGCTCCGCGCAGGCAGGCGCAACGATCAGTGTTTGGTACGTCGTCACTACCGCAGCCATTGCCGGTGGTGGCTCAAACAGCTTCACCATAAATTTTTCCAATGCAACGTCGCGAGATGCATCTGCTTTCTCTGCGTTCTATTACAACCTGTCGACCACCGGAGTCGCAATTGAAGGAACGCCAGCGACTCTGGCGAATGACGGTGCTGATCCCGGATCGCTGGACGTCACCACAGCAAACATCGAGTGCGTGCGCATTCGAGCGACGGCTGCGGAAAGTAACGACACCACCGACTTCACCGTTACCGGAACTGGATGGACTACCTTTGGTGGCACTAACGTCACCACCACTGGTGGTGGATCAGCCGCCAATATGGGCGTCCGTGTTGAGAGCAAAATCTCCACGGGCACGAACGATGCAAGTAATCCGACATTGTTCTCTGCGGATTGCGCGTCGGTCTATGTTGCTTTTAAGGCGTCCGGACCAACTGTCATCAACGCCACGCTAGCGGCGTCGAGCACACTTTCTGCAGTCGAAGCAACCGGCCCGCTACAAGGTAACGCAACCTTAGCCGGATCGAGTACGCTAGCAGCAAGCACGTCAACATTGCGCGTGGCGTCCGCCACGCTTGCAGCGTCGTCAACTCTGGCACTCAATGCGTTCAGGCAAATCTCCGCCTCCGCCGTTCTCGGTGCATCTTCCACTCTGGCGCTTAATGCCATACGGAGCATTTCCGGTTCAGCGGTCTTGTCTGCGTCAAGCACGCTCACTGCCGACGCCACTTTTGGTTTTATAACTTGGCAGGCATCAGCGACACTCGCCGGAAGTTCTTCTCTCGCAGATTCGCTCGCGCATTTCAGCGTCGGTGAGTATGACGAGAACGGTTCCGGCACGGTCGACATTGCCGCCCGTGCGTGGACTGAAATTGAATTCGGTCTTGATCTTGATCCCGGCAATCTGACGAACGGGGACGTTCTTCAGTTTCGCATTTACAATGACGGATCGCCGCTAGCGGAATATCTGGAGACGCCGCAGCTTACTTTTGTCGCGGGCGGCGGCACCACTCATCAGGGTAATGCAACTCTCGCCGGGTCCAGCACTCTAACGGCGAACGCCCAACGCTTCTTGCAGGCTAGCGTCACACTAGCGGCGTCCAGCACTCTAGCGGCATCCACTCTGCATTTCATGCAAGCGAGCGCGACGCTGTCTGCGTCAAGCGCGCTCACGTCCGGAAGTTCGCTCTACCGCAGCGCATCAGCGACACTCGCGGCATCGAGCGCGCTCACCGTATCCGCGCTTCGATTCCTGCAAGCCACCGCGACGCTTGCGGGGAGTTCGTCTCTCTCTGCCATCACTCTTGGCGGTAGTCAGTCGAACGCCACGCTCGCTGCGTCATCAACTCTAGCCGCTTCGTCTCTGCTGTATCTCAGCGCGGCGGCAACGCTCGCCGGTACGAGCACCCTTTCTGCGATAGTCGCCAATCGCCTTCAGGCAGCCGCTACGCTGGCCGCGTCCAGCACCCTAGCCGGTGACGCCACCATAGCGCCGCGCGCACTGAACGCCACGCTAGCGGCTACCAGCACCCTTCTAGCTAGCACCCTGCACCGGCTGGCAGCCTTCGCAACGCTCAGCGCGTCCAGCACGCTGGCGGCTACCGCGAGCCAGAAGTTTGTCACCAACCCGGCAACCCTCGCGGCAAGTTCTACGCTCTCCGCGTTCGCAACGGCGGGAGCGCCGAACTCTTTGAATGCAACGCTAGCGGCATCGAGCACGCTGGCGGCATCGACACTGTTAAGCCGCGCGGCGGTTGCCACTCTCGCCGCCAGTTCTACGCTTGCGGTTAGCACTCTACATCGGTTGTCGGCGGTTGCCACTCTCGCCGCATCGTCAACGCTCAACGCGCAAACTCTGCACTATCTGCGCGCGGCGGCAACGCTGGCAGGCGCAAGCAGTCTCACCATCGATGCACTGCGCGTGACGTTTGCGAGCGCCGTTCTTGCTGCGTCTTCTACTCTCAGCGCAAACGCTCAGATCAGCGCCTCATCCACGATTGCGCTCGCGGCATCCAGCACGCTTTCCGCAAACGCATTCACGCTTAGGCAGTTGGCGGCTACTCTCGCTGGAAGCAGTACGCTAATCGCCGCAGCGTCTCGGTATTCGTTCGCCACTACGCGGCTTGACGCATCAAGCACACTCACGGCCATCTCATCGGTGCGAGGGTTTGCGTCGGCGACGTTGGGCGGCACGTCAACATTCACTGCCTCGGCGTTTGGCCTTGGGCAGAACGAAGTCAAGTTCATCGGCAACGGCACGCTTATTGCCAGCGCGCGGTTGGTTTTAGTGGCGGGCGCTATCTGGTCGGCGTCTTCCACGCTGCAGGCGAACACCAAGCACTCGGCGCAAATACGGTCCACGCTTCCAGCGTCTGGCACGATGCAGGCGGCGATGCTGGCCCGGCTGGCAGCGGTGGCTAAGATGGCTGGCACAAGCAGCCTGCATTGCGCGATGGATTGGATAGACCACCGCGTCGCCACCTCTAGTCGCGGCGATCTAGTCGTAAAACGATCTACACGTGGCCCGGTCACATCGTCCCGTCGCTCAAATACGCAGACGCATAAACGATGAGAACACGAAACAAGAAGGTGTCGATCCGGTGCGGCTCCGGTCTAGGTGATGCCATCTATCTGCAGAGCGTCGCGCGCCATTACGTCGAGCACGGATACGATGTTGAGGTCTGCTCCGCATGGAAGGACGTGTTCATTCCGCTAAACGGGAAGGTGACTGTCTCGCCATTCCGCCGCACCATGATCACTCGGCTGGCGCACTATTCATCGCGGCGCGGGGAGTACGGCACGACGCAATGGCAGGACTGCTGCATCAATGCCCGTATCCCGATGGAGACCGATCTTCGCATCGACTGGACGCCGCTCAACGTAGACCTGATCAGCAGGCTACAGGGATTTGGCAAACCCATCGTCGCTGTACAGATGCCGCGCGCACCATTCGCTAGGACAGACGGCTTCGGTGTGGAGTTCCTGCCTGATTGCACGGTCATGCAGCGGGCGATCAACTGCATAGGACGCCGCGCGCTGTTGGTGCAGATAGGCAATGGCGAGCCGTTCCATAAGTTCACCGGCATCGACGTAGACTTGGCGAACAAGACCACCGTCAGCGATGTGCTGGACATAGGCTTCGCGGCGCACGGGTTTTTTGGATACTGCTCGTTCCTCGTGCCGCTGGCGGAATCGTTCTCAAAGCCACTGCAGCTTATATGGTCCAAGCGCGGGCTGGAGTCCAAGCATCTGGTCGTGCGGCAGATGACGCCGCAAAAGATACTGCATCGGCCATCGTCACGTGCCATCGTGGACGACTGCAGCCAAACAATGTTGAGCGGGGCCATCGATGAATTTTGTGAACAAGTCTCACGTAAGGTCAGTGTTTGAGAACAAGACCGTCGCCATCGTTGGCAGCGGACCGGGAGTTCTCGACAACGAGCCGGGCCACATTGACGAACATGAGGTGGTGGTGCGAGTCAACAATTTCCGGCTGTTCGCGGCGACCGGCGTTCGCACTGACGTCTATTATTCGTTCTTCGGCAACTCGATCAAAAAAGAAGCCGTGGATTTGATCGCTGGCGGCGTGCAGCTTTGCATGTGTAAATGCCCGAACGCAAAAGTGATTGAGTCCGAATGGCACCGCGTAAACGGCAAGATGGATGGCGTGGATTTCAGAGGCATCTACGAGCGGCGGAAAGATTGGTGGTTCTGCGACACGTATATTCCGACGCTGCATGATTTCTTGGCCCTGTTCGAGTCGCTAGGGCGGCACATACCGACCACCGGCTTCGCTGCCATCCGTGAAATAATGGAGTGCAATCCGGCCTATGTTTATCTCACCGGCTTTGATCTATTCCGCTCCGGTCTGCATAATGTAAACGAGCCGTGGCGCAGGAAGAACACGGGTGATCCGATAGGGCACGTGCCGGAAGTCGAGTTGCAATGGTTGCGGGAAAACAAGAAGATGTTCGCGATGGACAAGCGACTGACCGCAATTCTTTCCGAGGGGGAGCAATGCCAAACGCCTTCGACAACGAGCGTGTGAAAAAGGTTATAGACAAATTCGGCTACAAGGTCTTAGGGCGCACGAGCATTTGCGGAGAGTTCGAAGATTTACTGAAGGGGATCAAACACCGCATGCCGACGCCATCTCATTGTCTGGAGATTGGCACCTTCAACGGCATCTCCACGATGATCCTCGCGCAGTATTTCGATTCCGTAACCGCGATCACTAAAGAAGATGCTGGCGCTGACCGCTCGGTGAAATACAAGATTTGGGACTATGTCGGCGCGAAGAACATCGTCTGCATCGACATCAATTCCAACCACGAGAAGAAGGCCGTGGTCGACAAGGTGGCGTTTGACTTCGCGTACCTAGATGGCGATCACGCGCACGATACGAAAACAGATTTTGAAATGACCAAGCGGTGCGGTCGAATTCTTTTCCACGAGTATTGGCCGCTGCAGCTTCCGGTCTGGAATCTGGTCAAGAGCCTGCCGCCTGAGGAGGTGATCATCGCGCAGCACGATTGCCTCGCTTATTGGGAGCAGCCTCATGGATGATCGACTGTTCGAATATGGTGGAGAGCTTTTCCCCGACTACATCCGAAGGGGCAATGCCTGCGAGCACATCGCCGCCACCGCAAGGTATTTCTGCCGTGGCTCCGGTCTGGACATAGGCGCGAGCCGGTGGCCGCTGCCGGGAGCGATAGCGATAGACCTCGACACAGGCGGCGATGCCATGGCGCTGCCGAACGGATCGTACGATTTCATCTTCAGTTCGCATTGCCTTGAGCATCTGGCCAATCCCATCGCCGCGCTCGAGCATTGGAAGTCGAGACTTAATGAGCGTGGCGTGCTGTTTCTGTATCTGCCGCACGCGGACTCCATGCCATACTGGCGACCGCAGAATTGCCGCAAGCACCTCCACTCTTGGATGCCGTATGAGATGGAGTCGATCATTCGCGACCTGGGATTCATCGATACCATCAGAAGCGAGCGCGACTTGTATTGGAGTTTTGCCGTCGTGGGGTTCGTGCATGGGTGATTTATTGACGGAGGAGAAACGTTTCTACGAGCGGTTTTGGGCGCTGCACAACGATCCGGTTTTGCTCTCTATCTGTAAGCGGTTCGGCATTTCCACCTTCCGAAGATCCTCTGTGCTGGAAGGGTTCGATGGGTTTCTCATTGACAATCAATTCCGTGGCAAGCGCTGCATAGAGATAGGAACGTGCAACGGGCTGACGGCGGTTATTCTGTCTCGATATTTTGAGGAAGTCGTTTCCATAGACATCGCTCCGAACGACCTGAAGCACCGCGTCCTTGCGCATTGCGGAATACAGAACGTCATCTTCCGCGACGTGTACGACAACGCGGCCAAGGCTAAGATCATCCGCGGACTCACGTTCGACTCGGCATTCATAGACGGCAACCACGCCGAGGATACCGAGACCGACTTCGCGTTGGTGCAGCACTGCAAGAGAGTATTGCTGCATGAGTATTGGGCTGAGCAACCAGCGGTGGTCGATCTGGTCAGTCGCCTCAGTCGGCAGGGCGTCGTGGTCACATCCGGAAAGTGGGCCTTATGGACAAACTCATAGCCCGCTTCGATGCGGAGCATGACCGTGACCTTAATATCTGCGAGCGATGGGGCGTGGCCTACCAACGCGACATGCGGGTGACTGCAAAATACGACGAGAATTATTTCAACAAGTGCCTCGGCTACGAAGGGCAGGAAATCGCACTCAAGATCAATGCCGGTCGCACTGATCTTGTCGATCGGTACATGCCGTCGCAGCCGGTTCTGGATATCGGCATCGGTTCAGGGGAGTTCATCCGCACGCGACCGAACACGTGGGGATATGACATAAACCCGAAGGCCATTCGATGGTTGCGGGCGAACAGTAAATGGTCGGAGGACTTGCGCCGCTTCAACGCCTTCACATGCTGGGATGTTCTGGAGCACGTGCCAGCACCGGAGGTTTATTTCAAGCGCATGGCGGCTGGATCACACGTGTTCGCCAGCATACCGATCTTCAATGACTTGCGGCGCATACGGGAGTCGAAGCATTACCGACCGGGCGAGCATCTTTATTACTGGACGCAGGAAGGCTTCACCAACTGGATGGCGCGCTACGGTTTCAAATTGCTTGAGGTCGCTGACTTCGAAACCGCTGCCGGGCGCGAGAGCATCCTCAGTTTTGCGTTCTCAAAGACGTTGCCGGATTACCACGAGACGCTGCAGCAATACCGCGAGATGCACTCGCATTTCTATGGCGCCTCAGCGTGGCTGTATCTGGAGCAGATCGCGCATCAGGTCCGCGAGCTTAATCCGCAGAGCATCCTCGACTATGGCTGCGGACGCTCGGACTTGGTGGCGCATTTCTGGAAAGACGGCGCGCGGCGGATTGAGAAATACGATGCCGCTATCCCGATCTATGAGACGATGCCGAAGGGGCGCTTCGATCTGGTCATCTGCTGTGACGTCATGGAGCACGTGTTGATGGCCGACGTGGATCAGGTCTTGCGAGAGATAAAATCCAAGTCGGGCCGGGCATTGTTCACCATCTCGATGAAGCCGGCCAAAGCAAAACTTCCCGACGGCCGCAACGCCCATGTTACTCTGCTGTCAGATTCAGAATGGACGCGATGGGTGGCGTCCGTGTTCGGGCAGGCCGTGCGGCTACCGACCCAATGGGATCACATCCTGATGTTGAGGACATGGTGAAATGCGCGCTGGCAGGCTGGACAGGCTGATCGACATTCAGCGCAAGACCACCACGCACTCCGACTCGGGCGCGACTGAAATCGTATGGACCAACATCGCCGCACGGCGCGCGGCCTCAGCCACTCCGCTCCGTGGCGACGAGCGCTTCGGCGATCCGCAATTGCTCGGCACGGAGCAGATGGAGTTTCGCGTTCGCTGGTCCGCAGAACTCGCCGCACTGTCTCCGCTGGACCGCATCATCTATCCGGCGATGGACGCGGGCGATTCGCCACCGGATGATGCGCAGGACCGCCGCTTCTACGATGTGCAATGGGTGAGCGAGCTAGGGCGGCGTGAAGGGCTGATCATCGCTGCTGTCAGGCGAGTGGACACCGCGCCGTGATCGATATGCAGGCGGCAGGAGCAGCCGCGCATCCATGGTGGCAGGACTGGCGCGGTCGTGCCGTGGCCATTGTCGGCGGCGGGCCGTCTGCCGGGACCGTGGATTTGACGAAGCTGCAGGGCCGCATGCCGGTCGTCGTTATCAACGAGAGCTTTCGCCTATGTCCTTGGGCTGACATTCTTTATTCGTGCGACATGGAATGGTGGGCCATGCGCATGAAGGACGCCAAGAAGTTCGCCGGGATAAAGCTCGGCATCAACGACACTGATAATCCCTACAAGGCACCGGGCATCCACAAGCTGACGATCAAGAAGCATCTGAATCGATGGGTGCGGGAGTTCCTGATGGAGACTCCGGGCACCATTGGCTCAGGAGGAAATTCCGGATTCCAGATGATCAATCTGCTAGCGCAGTTCGGTGCTGATAGGATCGCGCTGATCGGATTCGACATGCACACGAAAGGCGGCACTCACTGGCACGGGCTGCACGAATCGCCGCTGCGCAATCCAGATCAGGTGCGGTTTTCGATTTGGCGCGAGACGATGGAGGCCGCTGTCCCTCAGATCGCCGCGCTCGGAATCGACGTTGTGAATTGCTCAATGGACAGCGCGCTCACAGGATTCAGGAAAATGCCGTTCGATGAAATGCTGGAAGCGTGGGGATCGAAGCCATGACACTGGCCGACATTCGTCCCGGCTTGCGCACGCTGCTGCTATCTAATGCGGAGATAGCATCGGCGGTCGGCAATGAGCGCATCTATCCGGTGGTGCTGCCGCAGGGCATCACGAAGGACAGCATCGTCTATAACCGCGTGGTCGAGAGCGAGAGCTATCATTTCACCGGGCCATCCGGGCTGGTCATTTCGCGCATGCAGATAGACGTGTGGTCGCAAAGTGTAGATCAGGCCAACGCACTGGCAGACCTTATCAAAGAGCACATCGGGGGATTTGCCGGGCATCTTAATTATAATTCCTCATCGCCGAGCGCGGGCTATGTGAACGTGCAAGGTGTCTTCATGCTCTCCGGTGACGACGGCGAGTATGACAGTCAGGCCGGGATGTACCGGCGCAGGCGCGATTACTCCATCATCTACGAGGACCGCAATGTCTGAGCAGTTCAAGATCGAGGGCCTGCGTGAACTGGACGAAGCGCTCAAGGATTTGCCCAAGGCCATCGGCAAGAACGTGATCAGGCGCTCGCTGACGCGGGCAGCGCAGCCAATCCACGACCAAGCCAAGGCGACGGCTCCCTACAAGCGCGGCCACCTCAAGAAAAGCATGGCCATATCGCGGGTGAAGTTTTCCAGCGGCACCGCAGGAAAGCGGGCGTTCGCGGAAGCCATGGCCAAGGGGGCCTCACGAAAGGAAGCGGGAGAAGCGGCGCGAGAGGCTAACTCAGCCGCCAGTGATGATGTAACGTCTGGCATCATTGTGGTCGGGCCGGGGAGGCATCCGCAGGCGATCTTTCAGGAGTTCGGCACCGCGCACCATGCGCCGCAGCCTTTCATGCGACCGGCTTGGGAAGAAAACAAGATGAAGGCCCTGCACACGATCAAGGACATCTTGCGGGATGAAATCGACAAGGCTGTAGCCCGTATCGCCAAGAGGGCGTTGCGCGGAGTTAAGTGAAACCACCAACGGAGGATTTGAGATGGTCGCGACAAAGGCATCTATTGGTTATGGCACCGTTGTTAAGGTCGGCAGCGGCGGCGACTTCGATTCGCCCGACACCTTCATCACGCTTGCGGAGGTGATCGAGGTGACGCCACCGAACATGCAGACGGATGACGTGGACGCCACGCATTTCAGTTCACCAAACCGAACGCGGGAATATATCGCGGGGCTGATCGAACCGGGCGAGGCATCAATCGTGATGAACCGCATCGATGGCAGCGCGACTGAGGTCCTGCTGATGGGACTGCAGAGTTCCGGTCTGCCGCGAACATGGGTCATCGTGTGGCCGAACGAAACAACGTGGTCGTTCCTCGGGCTGGTCAAGGGCTACGAAGCCACATCCCCGATTGACGACCGCATGACAGCCACCTGCACGATCAAGGTCGCTGGCGCGCAGACCATCACGATCCCGTCACCGTCTGCATAATGACCACTGCCGCTCGCATCGGCTGGGGCTCCGTTTTCCAGACCTTTAACGGAATCTCGTGGGTCACGCTCGGTGAGCTGATCGACTTCACCATGACTGGAATGTCCCGTGACGTCATCGACGCGGGGCATGAAAGCATGCCGAGTGAGTGGCGCGGAATAGTGCCCGGCCTAAAGAGTGGCGGTGAAGCTGCGGTGCAGATCAACTTCACCGAATCTGAGTACCAGAAGCTGCATGCCGAGTTGGACAGCGACACAATCTGGAAGCGCCGGTTCGTGTTTCCGGATGGCACCACGTTTCAGTTCAACGCAATCCTGACCTCGCTGGAGACTGGCGTCGGCATCGGTGAGCGTGTCAGCACATCGGCGAAGTTCAAGATCGATGGCAAGCCGGGATCGTTGTTTCAACTGCCAACGGTCGGCGGCGTGCTGCCGTTCGTGTATGCGGACTTCGTCAATCACTCATACGTTTACAACGACGTTTTCTATGATGACGTCTATGCGTGGACCGCCGCCATGGGCGGATCGTTCACGCGCACATCGACAGGCACCTTCGCTACTGCCAGAAATTCCGCAGGCGTCATTGAAGCGTATGCGGACAATGTGATCCGCTTCGACCATGATGCGGGCGGTAATCCGCTCGGAGTGTTGCTCGAAGATGCGAAGATAAATCTCATCACGAACAGTCTCACGATGTCCAGTGTCTCGGCTGCCGCCCCTAATACGTTGGCGACGAGTACGGATATCGTTGCGCCATATCCCGCCGCGACCGTCAAGAAGGCCACGCGAAGCGGCGTCGGCGATACCAACATGGGATCACTCGGCATTGCCGCTGGCGGCAACATCGTCACCACGAACTATTATTTTTCCTGTTACGTCTGGATTCCTGCGGACGCCACGATCACGAACATCACCGTTTCGCAGGAGCAGGCGTCCGCTCCGTGGAATGTCGCTGACACGACATGGGCCGTCGCTGATGTTTCGATCCGCGACCGCTGGCAGAAAGTGCACGGCTTCATCACGAGCGGCGCATCCGGTACGGCGCAGTGCAGCGTTGTCATGCGAGCGACTGCCGCAAGCGGAGATTTTTTCTACACAACGATGTGGCAATTGGAGCGTAGCCACATACACACATCATTCATTCCGACAGATGCCTCGCAGAGAACGCGCGGGCAAGAACCTTTCATTACAGGAATTCCTCTGTATCAGACTGGAACGGCGCTCGCTGTTTGCGACGTGGAGTCAAACGCCCTCAGCGCGTTCCAGCGCGTCATTGCGTCAGCCGATTCCACAACTCCATTTATGAGTCATCTTTACATTGAGAACGCTACCGGAAAGGCCGGGACATACACCGGAGCCGCTGGCTTGACGACCGGCAACGTCGCAGCGTCCGGTGCTGTTCGCCGGATGGCGCATTCGTGGAATGAGGATGGCAGAAGTCTTTGTCTGGATGCCGGAACCGTCGTGACAAGCTCCACTCCAAACTCGCTCGGCGGGTTTATTGTTTGGGGCAGCACCGGCACTGGCGGTTCATTCGCGAATCATATCTGCGGACACATCCGAGAACTTGCACTGTGGAAGGATGTGAAGGCTAGCAACGCGCAACTGCAAACCATCACGACGCCTTGACACCTTAGAAGCGAGAGGAGACCCACCATGGTAACGGCAATCATCACGCTGCTGATCTATGTCTGCGTTCTTGCGCTCGTCATTTATCTAGTCATCTGGGTGCTGCGTGACGTCGTCGGTCTGGCCCTGCCGGAAAAGGTCATTCAAATCCTGTGGGTGATCTTTGCGCTAGTCGTGCTGCTCCTGTTGGTGCAAGCTCTGCTAGGTCACGGCTTCAAACTCTTATGAGGGAGCACACATGCCAGCCAATCCTAACAATGGCGAAGTCGCCTTCGAAGTCGAGGGCGTGGAATACATCTTCAAGTTCGGCGTCAACGCGCAGACCATCATCGAGGATAAGCTCGACATGAACATCGGGGCTTTCCTTGGTCGTATAGAAAAAGGATTCGGTGCCAAGGATATCCGTCTGCTGTTCTATGCCGGGCTGGCTCAGCACCACAAGCTGACAGAGTCTCAGGTTGGCGATTTGCTGGACAAGATGGGCGGGGATGCAGCCAGCAATATCTTCATGCGTGCAGCCGAGCTTTCGAAAAAAAAGCAGAACGGAGTTGACGCCGCTGCGCACCCTACGAAGTCAGCGAGGGAAAAACAGATTGGGATGAACTCCTGATCCGATGGCTCATGCTCGGCTATGACCATGAGTCATTCTGGAAACAGACGCCGCGCACGCTCTCGCTGACGTTCGACGCCTACAATCGAAAGACGATCCAAGATCATAACGACAAGACCGCTTGGCTGGCCTATCACATCGCTGGGCTTATCCGAACGAAGAAGCTGCCCACATACAATTCACTGAAGATAGCTGACCCGACGCCGCGCAGTATGCACAGGCAACTGGAGCAGTTGAAGGCGTTTGTCATCGCGAGTGGCGGGCGCGTGATATACAAGTCGAAAGGCAATCTGGATGGCTGACGCAATCATTGGCGCATTGAGGGTTCTGCTCAATCTTGACACCGCCGCGTTCAGCAGCGGTGCCAAGCAGGCGGAAGGCACGCTCGACTCGCTCGCCAAGAACTTCAAGAAAATCCTAGCCGCCGTCTCCATCGCCAAGGTTGCGCATGACTTCACGCAGGGCGTGAAGAGCATGATCGATGAGGCCGATAATATCGGCAAGGCGGCGCAGAAATTCGGCGTTCCGGTCGAGCAATTGTCGGCACTCAAGTATGCCGCCGAGCTTGCCGACGTGAGCTTCGAATCTCTCGGCAAGGGTCTCGGGAAATTATCCAAGGCCATGCTGAGCGGCGCGACCGAGCCTGCCGGTGAGGTGGCCAAATCGTTCAAGGCCATGGGCGTCTCCATCACTGACAGCGCGGGCAAGCTGCGTGAGCCGAATGAGGTCTTTCTCGATATCGCCGAGAAGTTCTCCAAGGTGGAGGACGGAGCCGCAAAGACCGCACTGGCAATTAAGCTGTTCGGGAAGTCCGGCGCTGATCTTATCCCGCTGCTGAATGAAGGCCGGTCCGGCATCAAGGGCTTGACCGACGAGGCGACGAAGCTCGGCATCGTCATCAGTGAAAAGACGGCGCAGGCGGCGCAGCAGTTCAATGACAATCTGAAGCGTCTGCATACGGTGCAGGGCGCGGCCTATCTGCAGATCGCGGAAGGCATGCTGCCAGCGTTGCTGGACTTGACCGAACGATTCATCGACGTGACCCGCGAGGGTAAGAACTGGACTGCGGTCGGCAAGCTGATCGGCGATGGCCTGACGCAGATCGTCAATGCCGGTAGCACTGCGATCCAGTTTTTCGCTGCGCTCGCCAAGGAATTAAAGGCCTACGACGATGTGGCGAAAACCATTCCGTACACCGAGGCACGGACGAAGGCGCTGGAGAATTTGACGAAGGCGACCAGCGAATCCACCGCGATGTTCCAGAGAGCGAAGGATGGCGTCCTCCATCTGCAGGCTCCGATGGACGCCTTCGGCGACGGCATCACCTATGCCGGTAAGAGAGCGGCGAAGGCGAGCGAAGAAATTAACACCGCCGTAATGAATGCCAAGAATCCGATCGATCAATTCCTGCTGTCGCAGATGAAATCCATCGAGGCGACGAAGGCGCAGGCGGCGTCCATAGGTGGCCTGCTCGGTGTCTATGAAGGAGAGAAGATCGTACTTGAGGCGCGGGCCGTCGCCGCTCAGAACCAACTCATAATGACGGACAAGCAGATTGCTCAACTGGAC
>Ga0247828_10000112_pt1 | contig 28925 bp, 40 predicted proteins | sample 12C_Control_Day3_FD_192425 | JGI IMG/M metagenome (GOLD analysis project Ga0247828, IMG submission 192425) | Soil microbial communities from agricultural site in Penn Yan, New York, United States - 12C_Control_Day3 | ecosystem: Environmental > Terrestrial > Soil > Agricultural land | place... | reverse complement strand
CCTATAGGTAGGAGGGTCCGAGGTCCCCCCGGGAGGGTCCCGGGACCCGACCCCCTACCCGATGTCCCAGAGTCCCAGCGCGCCGCGAACGCGTACCGGTCGACGTGTGCGGCGCGGGTCCTCGAGGACCCAGTGCCAGTGACCCGGTCGCGCCCACTCGCTGCGGGAATCTCTGACGACATCGACAAGACGGACCGTGGCGATCACGAGACCGCGGACGTGACAGAGCTCGTCCGCAGGGTCCCACCATTCGACGTCGACGTTCGGGTCCATACGTCCGGCGTGGATCGCGAACCGTTCACCGATCGCAATGGTCGGTTCCCAGGTTCGGTTCTCTACGTCTTTCGTTCCGCGCGCGATGAGTCCCGCCCACGGTTGACGTACGGTCAGTGCTTTCATACCCGCAGCTTACCGTACTTAGAGGACTAACGGACGCACCAGATAGCCGCCTATCAGTCGTCCTCGACAGGGAACTGCAAGCGCAGGACCCGCGCTCCCGACTGTCCCGCTTGACCCTTCAGCTGCGACCCCGCGTCGAGCCAGCGCGCGGACACGGCGGACACGTCGTCGATGTCACCGCCGATCACGACGACGAACCCTCCCCCGCCGCCCATCTCCAACGCGAGCGTCTCGTGACGCAACAGGTTCGACGCGCTCACCGTCAACCCGTCGTCGTCGCCGTACTGGACATCGCGCCAGCAGGTATCGAGCGCAGTCAGGTCGAACGTCAACCCGCGGGGTGCGACCGGTCGACGTTCCGCGAGCACGTCATGCGAATCTGGCATGTAGAACGGACCCGGGTCGTGTTCACGGCGCAGCGTCAAGTAGCACAGACCGTTGTCGTCGGGACGCACCGGGCCGTACACGCGGTGACGGTCGACGTACCGCACCATCCCCTTCGACATGCGCGACCGACCGATGATGCCGCCACCACCGACGATGACCTGGAACTGCGAGACATCGTGGAAGTGCGACGCGATCACCGACCCGTTCGGTTGCTTCAGCGCCTGCACCTGCGGACCCTTGGTGTCGGGGTCGAGGTCACCGGCGAGCATCGCACGGTCGAACCGTTCGATCGGCAGCTTGAACTCGGGGAAGTGCAGCCATTCCATCCGCCGTACGCTACCGACCTATGACGACTCACAACATTGCTGCACCGCTCGAGACGCTCGCCGCGCCCGTCACGAACCTCACCGAACTACCCGGCAACCCGAGACGTGGCGACATCGACGCCATCGCTCGTTCGCTGCGCGTGTTCGGTCAGCGCAAACCGGTGACCGCCCGGGTGACCGGCAGGGACGAGAACGACGACCCCGTCGGGTACGTCACCGCCGGGAACCACACACTGCACGCTGCCCGCGACCGGCTCGGGTGGTCGCATCTGGCAGTCGTGTGGATCGAGGAGGACGAGACGACCGCGAACGCGTGGGCACTCGCCGACAATCGGCTCTCCGAGATTGGCGACAACGACCCCGACGAGCTCGCTGCGCTCCTCGCGCAGATCGCCGAGGACGGCAGTCACGAGCTGTTCGCCGCGACCGCCTACACCGACGACGACCTCGCTGCACTCCTCGCGTCGTCGATGCCGCCACCGGGTGACGCACCGCTGACCGATTTCCCCGAGCAGTGGGGCGTCATCGTCGAGGTCGACAACGAATCCGAGCAGGTCGAGCTGCTCACCCAGCTGTCTGCCGACGGCTATCGCGTGAGGGCGATGATGTGAGGGCCGACGTGACCGTCTCCGTCGACATCGAGCACACGCCGCGCATCCTTCAGACCGGCGCGATGTTCGACGTGCCACCCGACACGCACATCTCCCGGTCGTGGACCGCGGACCTGCCGATCGAGGACCAGCCCTGGTCAGTCGGCCTGATCGTCGGTCCATCCGGTGCCGGGAAATCGTCAGTCGCTCGTCGCTGCTTCACCGTGCAGCCCACCCCCGAATGGCGTGACGACGCCAGCGTCCTCGACTGCTTCCCCGACGACATGTCGATCCGGGCAATCATCGACCTGCTGACGAGCGTCGGGTTCTCGTCACCGCGTGCGTGGATGCGGCCCTACTCGACGCTCAGTACCGGCGAGCAGTTCCGTGTCGACTGCGCTCGTCGTCTTGCCGAAGCGCCCCCCGGGGAGATTGTGACCATCGACGAGTTCACGTCCGTCGTCGACCGGCAGGTCGCGCAGGTCGCGTCATCGACGGTTGCGAAAACGGTCCGCCGGCAGGGACGCCAGCTCGTCGCCGTGACCTGTCATTACGACGTGGTCGAGTGGCTGCAACCCGACTGGATTTACCAACCGCACGCAGAGCACTTCACCTGGAGGTCGGTTCAATCCCGACCGCAGTTGGAGCTTGGCATCTATCCAATCCATCGCTCCGCGTGGCGAGTGTTTGCGCCGCATCACTATCTGAGCGCCAAGCTGCACCCGGGAGCGCAATGCTTCGGTGGGTTCATCAACGACGAGTGCGTCATGTTCATGTCGTTCCTGCACTTCATGCACCCGCAGGCGAAGAACCTGAAGATGGGTCACCGGCTCGTCGTGCTCCCCGACTGGCAGGGGCTCGGTCTGTCGGAACGCATGGGCGAGACGATGGGGCAGTACCTCTACGAGCAGGGGTACCGGTACCGGGTCGTGACCGCGCACCCGGCACTCATCCGGAGCCGCTCGAGGTCGCCACGGTGGAAGCTCGTCAGCGGCGGTCCGGGTCGGCGCCTGCACTCGGACTCGACGGTGGAGCGGTGGCGGAAGGCTGCGCTTGATCCTCGCCGGTACAACACGTACTCGTTCGAGTATGTGGCTCCGCAAACAGTGCCGCCAGCTCCTCCCGATCGCGGGGGTGTTGACCGTGCAGGTAGTGGAACTGCTCTCGATCGTTGACGTGCGGGAACGGGACATCGGGGACCGGTGCGTTCAAGAATCCGCACAGCGGTGCCCACCCGTCGGTCACGTCGTGCACCAGGAGCCGACGTGATGGGACTCCGTCGATCACGGCAGCGTTGTGGGCTTGATAGGCGGCTATCACGTCGGCGCGGGTGAGCGTGTCGAGTGGTCGTCCGAAGCTGCGCTGCTCGACGACCTCGACGACGAAGCGTCGGAGTGCGACGACCCACGGTGTGCGCGCTGGTCGGTGTGCACGGCGGACGACTTCACCGACGGTGTCGTCGAAGCTGTCCCACCACCGGTCGGGATCGCGCACACTGAGGACGACGTACGCGTCGGGGTACATGGCGGTCAGCTCACGCCAGTAGGTGCACGCAGGCCAGTCGACGGTGGCGCGGTACCCGTCGAGGACGTGCAGGTCACCGTGCCGCCAGCGTTCCATGTGGTCGTCCTGGTAGGCGGCGTACATGTGGTAGCAGGGGTCGTAGCCGAGCGTCTCGAGCGCGTGCTTGAGCGACAGTGTGCCTGTGCGACCGAATCCGGCACCGATGACCTGCATGTGTTTCCTTAGTTGGCTTACGACCGGTAGTGCTGCTACCCTGCCGGTATGACTACTGACAACAGCAAGACCAGGAATCGTACGAAGCCCGATACGACCGGCCTCGTCGGCATCAACGTGCTGATCCCCGAGGCGTTGCACAAGCGTGTGCGGGTCAAGTCCGTCAACAATGGTCTCACGATGACCGACGCTATCGAGCAGGCACTCAAGGCATGGCTGCGATGAGTAACGAACTGCGCGGTCTCCGTGACCGCGAGAGACAGCTCGTCCGTGGGCTACTCGCCGCGGGCTGGACGCTGCATCGGCAGGGGAACAAGCACTTCCGACTCCGGCATCCCGACGGTGTGCACGGCGTGACGTTCGGCGGTACGTCGTCGGACAATCGTTCGTGGTTGAACTTCCGTGCGGACATACGTCGCGTCGAGCGAGCCGTCGCTGCGGAGGCAGCGTCGTGAGGGGCTGGTGGGGGATGGCGTGCTGGAACGGTCTGAGCGCCGACCAGCAACGACGACTCGTCGAGTGGGGCAACCTACCCATCGGTTACACGCCGGATGGCGCCTGCGAGTCAGGCGCGGAGGTCGCGGTCGAGACGCAGCACGACACCGCGCACGGACCCCGGTTCTACTGTCGGGCGTGCGCGGTCGCGTACCTCGACGAGCGGTAGTCAGCCCTCGTCAGGATTGGCAGGGTTCGGATCGTCCGAGCTCTGCTGCTGTGCGAGCTGCGCCTCAGCTTCCGCGCGGGCCTGTTCTTCACTGAGGTCCGGGCCGACGACGATGTACCCGGTGGGGGTATCGCCGGGCTGCGCGTCGGTGTGCGGGCCGGTGAGGATGACGCGAGGAGTCTCGCCGCTTTCGGTGACCTGCGGGGTCACGTCAGCGGTCGGCTCGTCGGAGGGCTGCTCGCCCTCATGCTGCTCAGGATCGTTCTGCTGCTCAGTCATGCAGCGACGGTACTACTGCTGTGGCGGCTGCGGCTGCGACGAGCCCGACGACTGCGTCGGCGACGGCTGTGGCTGTGTCGTGAACTGGCCCCCCGTGGTGTCGGACGGCTGTGGCTTGTCCGACGACTGCGACTGCGACTGCGCCTGCATCTCCTGGGCCTGCTTCTCCTGCTCCTTGACCGCGTCGGCCTGCGCCTCGTTCTGCGCGTTGACCTGCTGCTCGCGGAGACGGGCCAGCTTCTCGTTGCGCTCGTCGTCGGTGAGGCTGCGGTCGCGCTCGAGCTCGTCGACCTGCTCCTGGTACTGCTGTGCGGTCATGTTCTCACCCATGATGGGCTCCTCTGTGTCGTGGACGCCGCTGACGGTACCCCTGATAGTCGTCTATCACACTGGCTGACCTGCACTGCGTTACCCTCTGCGAGCAATGGGTGACTACGTGACCGACTACGGCCTCGTCGTGACCGACCGCCGCCACAAGCGCGAGGACCCCCGGTCGTGGCCTCCGAACGACAACGGCCCCGGGGTCAACGTGCCGCCGCGGACGGTCGGTCCGACGAGCAGCGAAGGCTTCGGGAACACGCACGTCATGTACCCGTCGACCACGACGACCGCGACGCCGTACTCACCGGTCGTCGCACCGCAGGTGATGCCGTGGTCCGGATGGCCCGTCGAGTGGGACACCCCGAACTGGGGGAACGGCGCACGCGGACTGGGCGACATCATCAACCGCGTCTCGGTCGTGTTCGGCGCCATCGACCTCAACGCGTCGATCCTGTCGACGATGCCGCCGTACCGCGTGCGCGACAACAAGGTCATCGAGCCGGTGCCGTGGATGCTCAACCCGCAACCCGAGGTCTACACCGGGTGGACCGAAGCGATGAAGCAAGTCATCATCGCCTACTTCTCCGGCGAAGCGTTCCTGTGGGCAACGTCACGCAACCCGAACGGCACGGTCCGCACCTGGGTGATGCTCAACCCCGGATGGGTCGATGTCGACATGGTCGGCCAGACCCGTCGGTACGAGATGGGTGGCATCGACATCACCGACGACGTGCTGCACATCCGGTACTCGTCATGGCCCGGTGACGCCCACGGACACGGCCCGCTTGAGGCGTTGGCGCTCAACCTGTTCGGCGCGGCGGCGTTGGAGAAGTACCAGTCGACACTCTCGATGCGTGGCGGTATCCCGTGGGGTGTCCTCAGCGCGCCGGGGAACCTGTCGGAGACGCAAGCGACAGCGATGCGCGACCGGTTCGTGCAGTCACGCATGTCGGCCATCGGTTCCCCTGCGGTCATGTCGGGCGGCGTGACACTCACGCCGTTCTCGCTCAGTCCGAAAGACATGGCGCTCCTCGAGCTGCGGCAGTTCGACGAAGCACGATGCGCGGTCCTGCTGTCGGTCCCGCCGACACTGCTCGGCCTCCCGACCGGCGACGGGTCGTTGACGTACCGCAACGCGGAGGGCATCTATGACTTCCACTGGCGTGCGTACCTACGTCCGAAGGCGGCGACGATCATGGAGGCCGTGTCGAACTGGGCGCTGGTGCCCGGCGAACGCGCCGAGCTCAACCGCGACGAGTACGTGCGTCCTGCGTTCAACGAGCGTGTCACCGGGTGGACTGCGCTGCACGGCATCGTCGACCCGGTGACCGGCAAGCGTGCGATCACCGTCGAGGAGATTCGTGCTGCGGAACGTCTCGAAGGCGCGAGCGCAGAGATTCCGAAGTCGACACCACGGGCCGATCCGCTGACCGCACAGGTCGGTGCGCCGTCGATGGTGCAGGCCCAGCTGATGACGGTGAACGAGGCACGCGCGGACTACGGGTTGCCGCCGCGTCCTGATGGCGACCGGATGATGACACCGGCGGAGATTGCGGCACTCAAGGGCACGAACACGCCGCCGGGTGGTCCGTCGTGAGCCAGGACGACCTCGTTGCTGACGCGCTCGACTCGGTCGTCGAGTTCGACCCTGACACACCGACGCCTCAAGCCGAGGCGCTCGGCGAGTACGTGTTGAACTTGCCGCGAGGCGTGCACTTCGACCTCACGCAAGTCTCGACTCTGGAACTGTTGGACGAGCTGCGACGCCGCGTGCTCGGAGGGAGTGGACATGACTGACGGACCGTTCCTGCGCGCGTACCCGACGCAGATCGAGCAGACGGGACCACGCCAGCTGACTGGCCGGCTCGTCCCCTACGACCTCCCGACGCAGGTCCTCGACATGCTCCCCGACGGCGGGATGGACACGTACACCGAAGGGTTCCGTCGTGGTGCGTTCTCACCGCAGGCCGGGTCGAAAGCGAAAGGTGTCATCAACAAGATCGGGTTGGTGCACACGCACGGTCCGCACGGACTCGGATACCTCGGTCCGTTCGTCGGACTGCGTGAGGAGGACGACGGGCTGTACGGCGACGCGCGCATCCTGCCGTCACTCGAAGGCGATGTCGGCATGTTGCTCGAGAACGGCATCGACGAACTGTCGGTCGAGTTCCGGTTGCCGCGTGCCGACCACACGGTCGAGGTCGACGGCGTGAAGTGGCGGGTACGCGCACATCTCGATCAGGTGGCGCTCGAACCGAAGGGTGCGTACGCGACCGCGCAGGTGCTCGCGTACCGGTCCGAGATGGACGAGCAGCAACGCGAGCAAGCCGAACGTGACGCCGCCGAGAAGGTCGAGCGGGAAGCTGCCGAGGCTGCGGAAGCGGAGAAGCAGGCAGAGCGGGACCGCGTCGCGGCAGAGGCGGAGGAGGCGGCGGAACGTCGCCGCGAGTTCGAGAAGCTCGCCGCGCGTGCCGACGAGGAAGTCGCCAAGCAACAGCAGCTCGTCCGTGAGTACGGCGTGACCCAGCCGGGCGGCTTCCGGAGGCAGGACTGATGCCGCCGACCGATACCGGCACGAAGGTCACGTCGATTGAGTCGCCGATCGTCCACCAGATCGCGGTGCCAGCGGCGTGGCATCTCGGAGGGCACGGTGACCCGGTCGCCGAGTTCGACTACTTGCAGCTTCGACTCCACGAAGATGGCACGGTTACATGGGTACGCGACGCACCGACCAAGGGAGACTGACGACATGCCTACCACCACGATGACGAAGGACTACCTCGGTCGGCCACTGGTCAACGCGACCCCGGGTACGAGCCAGGCGACCGACTCGATGGGTCGGGCAGTTGTGGCTGGCAACAAGGATTACCTGGGGCGTTCGCTCGTCGCCTAGACGCGCAGCTCTGATAGTCGCCTATCATCTCGCCTCGAGCAGAGGTGACGACTCTCGACACCCGCAGCACCACGGACTCCCGGTAGCTCCGGCTCCGTCCCTGCGGGCCGACCCGCCCGACGCCTAACCCACCATCACTGGGCCACGGCACATCGGTTGCTGGGTCCGCGTCACCGGGAGGCACCATGCCCCACGCACTCGTCGAGGACTACATCCGCGAACGCGACGACCTCGTCAACACCGTCAACGTGCTCAAGAACAACGCCGCCGACCGCGGCAAGGACCCGACTGCCGACGACCTCGAGATGATGACGAAGTCGTACGCACGCATCGACCGGCTCGACGAGATGATCGCCGTGCTCGGACGCGACACGACGATGGACCAGGAGACGCGCGACAAGCTGCTCTCCCCGACGCCGGGTCCGCCGTCGGAGGTCATGTACCGCTCGGGTGGCGAGATGCTGTGGGACTGCCTGCACGGCACGTTCGGCAGCTCTCACGACCACGACGACCAGGACGCGAAGCGTCGCTGGGACCTCGTGATGAAGCGTGCCGCCGAGCACATGGGCACGAAGGCATCGAACACGACCCCGGTCGCGGGCGATGTCGGCGGTCTGTTCGTCGCACCCATCGTCGGTCCGGTCATCGACCTGTCGCCGAAGGGTCAGCCGTTTCTCTCGGCGATCGGGCGGCAGCAGGCACCGAACGCGCTGACGTTCTCGCGTCCGCGCATCGTCGACCCGAACCTCAAGACAGGCGGCGCGGCCCAGCAGACGTTGGAGAAGGCCGAGCTCGTCTCCAAGAAGTTCGACATCAAGGTCGACAACCTGTCGCTCAACACGTACGGCGGCTACCTCAACGTGTCGCAGCAGCTCATGTCGCTGCAACCGGCGGGGTGGAACATCATCATCAGCCAGCTGCAACGTCGTGTCGCGTGGCAGGGTGAGGCAGCGGCGCTCACCGCCCTCGCGTTGACGACGGCGAAGGTCACGCTCGCGGCGGGAGCGACTGCCGCAGTGACGATCAAGGCGTTGTACGACGCGGCGGCGCTCGTCTACACGAACACGTCGGAGCTGCCGACGTGGATCACGTACGGACCCGCGGGCTGGGCGATGCTCGGCTCGCTGGTCGACTCGGCGGGCCGTCCACTGTTCCCGTACCTGGGGGCGGCGAACGCGATCGGTACCGCGTCACTCGACAGCTTCAACCTCGGTCCGCTCGGGTTGCAGTCGATCCTCACGCCGGCCATCACCGACACCAAGATTTACGTCGGCAACAGCTCGGCGCTCGAGGCGTACGTCTACCCGTTCCCGGTCCTCGAAGCCGTCGAGCCTGCACTGCTCGGTCGTCAGGTCGCGGTCGCTGAGGCGATCGCGTTCTACCGGCCCGTGACGAACGAGACAGGGCCGGTCAGCAACGGCGCTGTGCTTGTCGGTCCGTAACACGACGTGGGTGGGGCGGCGGTAACCACCTGCCGCCGCCCCACTCGCACACGGAAGGACACGACATGAGCATGAGCATGGACGAGGTACGGCGGGCACAACTCGGACTCGGCTACTACGACGCGAGCTACGACCCGAGCGTCTGGACGCCGGACCCGACACTCGCGACGCTCGCACCGAACACGCGGGTGCAGAACTCGGCGGCAGCGACGATCACGTTGACCGGTACGAACTTCGCGACCGACGCGGTCGTCGTCGTCGACGGCGTCGTCGCGGGTGGCACCCGGGTGAGTGCAACGTCGATGACGTTGAGCTACGCACCGGGTCCGATCGGCTCGGGCAGTCGGGCGTTCAAGGTCCGCAACGTGTCGGTCAACGAGGACTCGAACGTCGTGAACCTGACGGTGACTGCGACCTGACGATGGCGTACGCGACTGCCGCCGAGCTCGCCGCCGCGTTGAACACGACGGTGACTGCCGAGAACACGAAGGTGCTCGACGACTGCCTCGGATCGGCGACGATCGAGATTGACCACTACCTGCAAGTCGAAGGGATCGCAGTGGCGACGATCCCGAGTGCGCTATTGACGCGCGTCAACATCAACCGTGCGGTCGAGTGGTTCAAGGCACCGGCGATGTACGCAGGGATCGCAGGTGTGCAGGAGACAGGGACGGTGACCGCGCCGAAAGCGCCGTTCGACGATCACGCCGCGACGCTCCTGCCGTACAAGATGTCATGGGGTCTGGCGTGATAGTCGCCTATCAGCGCGGCGGTCCTGTCGCATCACCGCAGCGTGCGTGGCTGTACGCGGGGGAACAGGTACGTCGTGGGTGAGCTTGCGACACTCCGCGGTCAGGTCGTCGACGCGCTCCGGACCGCGTCCGCGCCGCACACCGACTGGGCGGTCCTCGACCAGCCCGTCGACGGGCTCACGCCACCGGCGTTCATCGTCATGTGGTCGGAGCCGATGCTGTTCGGCCCCACAACCAGCTGTGTCTACTCGGCTGGCGTCGACATCCGGATCGTCAGCACACGCGTCGAACCGGGCGTCGGTCTCGATGTCCTCGAGTTGATGGTCGAGACGGCAGTCTCGGCGCTCGTCGAGGCACGACACCCGATCCGGCAGGTATCGAAGCCCGCGCCGTACGACGTGGACGGGGTCCGGTATCAGAGCGTCGTCGCGTTGTGCACCGCGACGGTGAGCATCACCCAACCCGCGCTGCTTGCAGCATCGAACGGAGGCCACTAATGGCTGTCAGTCCAGTCACCGCCGCACCTTTCATCATCGTCAAGCCGAAGATTCTGCTCGGCAACATCACGACCGGTGTCACCATCGAGTGCGCCGCGAATCAGGTCGACGCGTCTCCCGAGCAGGACGAGAACACGTACGAGACGTTCTGCGGCACGTACACGACGTACAAGCCGGAGAAGTGGGTCATCACCGTGACGGCGTTGCAGTCGTTCGGCGCGGCGGGCCTCTGGACGTTGGTGCGTCCGCTCGTCGGCACGGTCACCGCGTTCGAGCTGCTGCCCGACACGTCGGTGGCACGGTCGGTGTCGAACCCGGCGATGGTCGGCAACGCGCTCGTCAAGGCGTTCCCGTTCCTGACATCGCCGGTCGGCGAGCCGTCCGAGTTCGAGCTGGTGCTGGCCGTCCAGGGCGTACCGACCTTCCCGATCACCTGACCGGTGGCCGCGAACGTCCAGATCGACACGTCGGGCTTGGTGCGGCTCCTCAACCGGATGGAGGGCCGCGCACAGCCCCTCGCGAACGCCGAGTGCACCAAGGAAGCGAAGTCGGTCGTGGAGCAGACGCAGGCGAAGTTGCCTCACCGTTCGGGGGAACTCGCCGACTCGTTGAGCGCGGCGCCGGCGAGCACAGGCGCGATCATCACGTGGGCGGCTGTTTATGCTGCGTGGATCGAGTACGGCGGTTCACGTGGTCGTGCTCGTGTCGCAGGTGGTCGGTATCTCGGTCCCACATGTGCGGGTGCCGACAACCGGATCGCCGCGGCTATCACACGACAGCTCGAACAGGAGGCACGGACGTGGTGAAGATCAGGGTGGACGCTGCGGACATGACGCTCGCAGAACATGCAGAAGCGGCACAGATCGCGGCGGAGAACGGACATCCGACCGACGGACCGGGCGCGCAGTTCTACTCGGTGGCAGCGATGGCGTATCTGGTGCACAAGCGGGTCGACCCGACGTTCACGTACGCGCAGGCACTCAACCTCAAGATGAGTGAGCTCGACCTCGTCAACGAGGACGAGGGCGGAGAAGCGGCCCCGGAAGCCATCGCCGCCAGCAATGGCGGCGCGCCGCAAACATCGCCCGTATCTGGACCCTGAATCCACAGGACGTGCTCGACATGCCGATGGGCTTGCTCGACGAGATGAACAGCATCATCCTCGACGAGCAACGCGCACAGCGTCGAGCGCAAGCACGGGCCCGTGCTCGAGGACGGCACCGGTGATAGCCGTCTATCAGGACCGATGACATGCCGAACACTGCCGATGTCATCGTCAAGTTCCTTGCTGACACGTCGCAGCTCAAGGCGGGGCTGAACGAAGCCGAACGCAGCACGACGGGGGTCACGAAGGCGGTCAAGGGCGTCGGGACCGCTATCACGGGGGCGTTCGTCGCCACCGAGGTCAAGAGCTGGATCACTGCCGCTGAGACTGCCGATCAGGTGTCGGCGAAGCTCGCCAAGACGCTCAAGAACGCCGGTGACGAAACCGGCAACTGGACGAACAAGGCGGAGGAGCTCGCGTCGTCGCTGTCGCGCAAGGTCGGCATCGACGACGAGGTCATCAAGGGTGGGCAGACGATCCTCGCGACGTTCCATGAAGTGTCGGGAGCGGCGGGTCAGCAGGCAGGCATCTTCGACCGGGCAACGAAGGCGGCGGTCGACCTGTCGGCGACAGGGTTTAGCTCGGTCGAAGGTGCAGCGAAGATGCTCGGGAAGGCACTCCAAGACCCCGAGAAAGGACTCGCTGCCCTCGGGAAAGCGGGCGTGCAGTTCACCGAGCAGCAGAAGGAACAGATCAAGGTCCTCCTCGCGAGCGGCGACGCGCTCGGTGCACAGAAGATCATCCTCAAGGAAGTCGAGAATCAGGTCGGCGGCGTCGCCGAGAAATCCGCGACGGGCAGCATGAAGATGTCGGTCGCGTTCGGTGAGCTGCAAGAGTCACTCGGTCGCGCGTTACTCCCGACATTCCTGCGCGTCGCGGACGCGGCGGGTGCGGTCGCTGACGCGTTCGGCACACTCCCCGCGCCGGTCCAACAGTTCGTTGTCGTCGCCGCGCTTGCGGCCACCACGGTCGGCCTCCTCTATTCGGCAGGCGTGAATGTCGTGAGGGGCATGAGTGCGATCGCTGGTGGCGTCGCGAAAGCTGCCGCTGAGATTCCTTATCTGATCCTCCGGTTGCAGATGCTCAACGCGACGCAAATCCTGACCGCGGGTGCGATCGGCCTCGCGGTTGTCGCCATCGCTGGGTTCGTGTGGTGGATGGGCCAGGGCAAGACGGCTGCGGAGGAGGCCGCGGAGGCAGGGAAGCGGTGGGGTGAAGCGCACGTCAAGGCCGCGGAGGCGGCGGGGCAGACGACGCAGCAGACACTCGCGATCCTCGAGCCGCAGTTGCAGTTGTTGAAGGCGGCGTACAAGGGCACCGAGTTCGCGATTCAGGAGTACGGCAAGACGAGTCTCGACGGTGCGGCGTCGCAGCGCGAGTTCGGGATGACGACCTTCGAGGTCACGGAGGCGATGCGTGAGCAGGGCGCGAAGGGCGCGGCCCTGAAAGCACAGATCGAGGAGCTCGAACCTGCAATCAAGAAGCTCAAGGAGGAGCAGAAGCTCGCAGCGATCACGGAGCAGGCACGCATCGCGGACCTCGACCGACTCGCCGCGGCGTCGGAGGGTGTCGCGACGGCGAACGAGACGCAACGCAAGTCGGTGACCGACCTCGCGAACGCGTACCTGGCGGGCCAGGGTGGGGCGCTTGGGTATGAGGCGGCGCAGCTCAACGTCGAAGCCGCGCAGAAGAAGGTCGATGACCTCATCGCGAAGGGCTCGGTGCCAACTTCGTACGAGTACCGCGATGCGGTGAACTCGTTGGAGCAGTCGAAGATTCAGGCGACGAAAGCCGCTTACGACATGCAGGTCACTGAGGGCAATCTCGCCGACAAGCTCAAGAACGAAGGCGTCAGCGGCCTCATCGCGATGAAGAACTCGCTCCTCGAAACGATCCGGGTGCACGGCGACGCGACGGGTGCGGTGCAAGCACAGATCGACAAGATCGACGACCTCATCGCCAAGAACCCGGTGACGACGAAGGTCGATGCCGAGACGAAAGACGCGAACGACAAGGTCGACGAGCACGGTCGCAAGGCTGACCATGCGACCCGGCGACGCAACACGCAGATCGACGTGACGTTGACGCCGTACGCGCAGGAGCAGTTGAACCGGGCAGGGTCGGTCCTCGGCTTCGCGACCGGTGGCCTCGTCCCCGGGTCTCGGTTCACCGCGGTGCCGGCGATCCTCCACGGTGGTGAGCGTGTCGTGTCCGCCGCGCAGCTCGCAGCAGGGCAGTACAGCGGCGCTGGTGGGACCGGGGGACAAATCTCGATCACGGTGAACGTCGCCGCCGGGACCCCGCCCGCTGAGGTAGGCGGCGCGATCGTCGACGCGATCCGGTCCTACGAGCGGACGAACGGCACCGCCTGGCGTACGGTCCAGTGATAGACGGCTATCAGTGACGACGATCTTCTTCACGCCGAACCAGGGCGGGCTCGGTCCCCGCACCGACTGCTCGGTGCGTGTCGTGCTCGGGTACTACCCGTTCGACGCGGGCATCTCGAGATGGGATGAAGCGAAGTGGGATGTCGCCGGTGGCGGCATATGGGAAGGCGGCGCCCCCGTCGACGACGACGTGAGCGCGAACGTCATGGAGGTCACGTACACGGCAGGTCGTGACCAGCCACTCGACCGGTTCCGGACCGGGACGTGCACGGTGAAGCTCTACGACCCCGAAGGCAAATACTCGCCGTGGCTCGACACTGCGACCCCCGCGGTCGATGACGGTGCCATCCGGCCTGGTATCACGCTCCGCACCGAGATAGTCACCGCGACCGGCAAGTACCCGCGGTTCTTCGGTGTCGTCGACCAGATCATCGACAACTGGGCGCAGGTGTCACCCGACCCGGCGAACCCGCACATCGTGACGTTCCGTGCGAACGATGCGCTCGCGACGCTCGCCGCCTACGACGGTGTGCCACAGACCCCAGCGGGCGCGGACGAGCTGACCGGTGCGCGACTCCACCGCATCGCCGACAACGCCGGTTACACGGGGACACGCAACTTCGATGTCGGCAGCGTCGCGTGCATCGCGACGGACCTCGACAAGAACGCGCTCGACGAAGCCGGGTTGACGACCGACACCGAACGCGGCGCGTTGTGGGCCGACGGGCTCGGTGTGTTGCAGTTCCGTGACCGCAACGGACTCGTCGCGGACGGCAGGTACACGGTCGTGCAAGCCAAGTTCGGCGAGGAAGGCATCACCGCACTCCCCGAGGTCCCGACGTTGCCGACGATCGCGGGACTCGCAGCGCGATACAACGCCGACGACGCCGCGTCGATCGCGAGTAGCGCGACGGCAGTGTCGCAATGGAATGACGTGAGCGGCAACGGTCGTCATCTGGTGCAGGCCACGTCGACGAACCAACCCAAGACGGGGACACGCACACTCAACGGTCGCAACGTCATCGACTTCGACGGCAGCAACGACTTCCTCAAGTCGTCGGCGTGGACGCTCGCGCAGCCACTCACCTACTTCGTCGTCGCCGAGACAGACGTGGCGGGCAACCAGCTCGTCATCGACCGGGGGACGAGCGGCACACCAGGCGGACCGATCCTGCAACGCAACTCGACAGGATCATGGGAAGCGTTCGGCGGCACGTCGCTTATCGGCGGTACCGCGGACCTCAACCCGCACGTGTTCGCAGCGGTGTTCAACGGCGCGTCGTCACGTCTCCGGGTCGATGGCGCGCAGGTCGCAGGGAACGCGGGCGCTCAGTCATTCAGCGCGGGTGGCATCACGGTCGGGTCGTCGCGCACACCGTCGCTGTACTGGAACGGCCATGTCGCCGAGGTCCTCGTCTACGCGGGCGCGTTGAGCACGGCGGACATCGAGGCGGTCGAGGACTACCTGGCGTACAAGTGGCTCAACGTGGTGCCACCGGTCGAGGCGGCAGGCGAGATTTGCTACTCGGCGATCCAGCCGGCGAGTGACAACGCGAAGACCCGCAACATCGTGACGATCACCCGTCAGGGCGGCAGTCCGATCACTCGCACGGACCTGACCTCGGTGTCGTTGTACGGCAAGAAGTCGTACCAGCGCACCGACCTGTTGCACACGACCGACGCGGAGAGTCTCGTGATCGCCGACGAGTACCTGGGGCTGTACTCGTACGCCACGAACCGGATCGAGCAGCTCGGGATCGACGTGGCGAACGCCGACCCGGCACACATCGACACGATCATCGGCCTCGACCTCCTGCACCTGATCGAAGTGAAGCGGCGGGCGGTCGGGTTCCAGATCGTCGCCGAGTTGCAAATCGAGGGGATCACGGAGACAGTGACGCCTAGTGCATGGACCGTAAACTTCCGCACGTTCGACGCCGGGCACGTGTTCACGCCCGCAGCGTGGGGTGCGGTCGATTGGGACGAAGGACTGTGGGGCTACTGACATGGGCTTGACCAGCAATGTTGTTGGCAACACCCCGATCCTGTCGTCGTGGGGCAACGAGGTCCGTGACCGCAGCGTGCAGGTGTTCGCGAACGCGGCGGAGCGGACGGCGCAGTGGACGGCACCACCGACGGGGGCGGTGTCGTATCTCGTCGACCAGCCGGGGCTCATGTGGGTGTTCGTCGCGGGTGCGTGGAAGGCGCCGAACGCGATGGGCATTCCGTCCGGCGGCTACATCACCAGCGCGACGGGTGTGCAGATTCCTCCGGCGTCGACGATCGACCTGCCGAGTATGGCGTTCACGTTCACGCCGGTAGCGAACCGCAAAATCAAGATCACGGGCAGCTTGCAGACACACATCAACTCGGGGACACCGGCGACGGCGTTCACGCTCTACATCACGGACAGTGCGAACACGATCTTTGCGCAACGGTCATCGTGGATGCTCGACAATGCGAGCTTCGTGAACCAGCAGACGTTGACGGTGTTCCATGTGATGAACTCGACGGGTGCGGCCATCTCGTTGAAGCTGCGTGCCAACAACTATCTCGGCAGCGCAGTCGGGCTGTATACCGATTTCCAGACGATGATCGTCGAGGACGTAGGACCGGTCTGACATGCCTGACGTGTGGCTCCCCGGAGCGTGGCGCGACTACGGAGCGTGCGCGAACTATCAAGGCGGTTGGAACCGGCTCGAGCTCGCGGTGTCGCACTTCACGGTCGGTGCCGACTCGCGTGGCATCGGTCGTCGTGGCTACTTCCACTGGCTTGTCCACCAGGACGCCGGTCGGGAGAACGGGTGCACGCAGTACGCGCCGATCAACGCCGCGACATGGCATGCCGGCGGGTCGTCGTCGATGCCTGACGCGAACCAGCGGGGACCGGGCATCGAGTTCGAGCGCAGGGTGACGGGCGGCTACAACGATGACGGCCTCGCGAACGCCGAACCGTTGACCGACAATCAGATCGTGTGGGGGCAGCGCATCGTCGACTTCTGCGCCGAGTGGGGCATCGCTCCGGTGATGTACGACGGTCCTCGGTACGGCGCGGGCGGGTGGCGTGGCTGGGTGAACCACCACGACCTCGACCGTGACCGTTACGACGGGCTGACCAACGGGGAGTGGGCTGCGATCATTGGTGGGACGACGCAACCTGACCCGACGAAGCAACGGAACGGAGACAGCGTGCTGTACGTGATTGGCAGTGTCATCGAGGACGGTCGGCCCGATGCCGGTCAGGTGCTCACCGTGCTCTACGACACGGTGAGCGGTGTCGAATGTGCACGGCTCAACGAGCCGTCTGGCGCGTTCGGGTTCGGTGGTGTCGCGTCGTCGTGGATTCAGCAGGGCGCGTTGGCGTACTTCACGTCGCCGCTCGGCGCGTACGTCGTCGGGATGAACATGCAGAAGCTCCGCCAGGCGCACGGCTACCAGGAGTGAATGACGCCCGCGGGCGGCGACCCGTGGGCGAGGTGGTGCTGCTCATCTTGACGGTCGCGATCTGCTTCTGCATCCTGACCGCAATCGTCGCGACGGCGATCATCGCTGTCCTCGAACCGGGCAGCGAGGTCGGTGTCGCAGCGTCAAGTCTCGGAACACTGGTGAGCGCGCTCGCCGGGTTCGTGATCGGACGCGCGCTCGGTGGGGGTCACTGATAGCCGTCTATCCACCCCGGCCTGGTCGGCTGGCCGATCCCACCGCTAGGGTCGCGGACGACGCCGCACCTAGATAGGTACGGCGTCGTCGCATGTCCAGACCACTTTGCCGGAGGACGGACACATGTCGAAACGTACCCCACGCGTCATTGCTGCGATGCTTTGTTGCGTCACTTTTCTCGCGACGACTTCGACTGCTCACGCAGCGAAGGTCGCGTCGCCGACAACGGACCCGGTGTCCGTTCTCACCGCGGACGCGAACGCGTACGGACAGGCGATGATCGTCGCGTTTTGGGACGAGCTCGCACGCTACGAAGCTGCGCGTCTCGAGGCCGAACGTGTCGAAGCGGAACGTGTGGCGGCGGAGGCGGAAGCTGCAAGACTGGAAGCCGAGCGGCGACGGGTCGCCTCTCTGACCCCTGCCCGTCTGAGTCCGACTCCGTCGCCGCTCTCGACTGTCGGTGAGTGCACCGGGTTCGTGATCCCCGACTACATCATCCAACGCGAGTCGGGCGGCAACCCGTCGGCGTACAACCCGTCCGGTGCGTACGGGTGCGCGCAGACGCTCCTGTCGCACTACTCGGGCAGCGGCGTGTGTGCCGGGATCAACCCGTACACGATCGAGGGCCAGCGGGCGTGCGTCCAGATTCTCTACGACCGTGGCGGGCTGGCCCCGTGGGCGGCGACCCGGTGATAGCCACCTATCACCTGCGGACCTGACACACTGTCGGGATGCCGCCAGGGAAGGTCGACCTTGCCATCTACCAAGGCGACGACACCCGGTTCAACGTCGTGTTCTCGATCGCAGGCTCGCCGGTCAACTTGACGGGCTGGTCGTTCGCCGCGCAGGTCCGCAAAGTCTCCGCCGACGACGACGGTGGCGGCGCTCCTCTCGCCTCGTTCACCTGCACGATCACGAACCCGACCGCCGGGATCGTCGAGGTCGTGTTGCCGCACACCCAGTCGGAGAACATCGACGTGAAATCCGCGGTGTGGGATTTGCAGGGCACTGACCCTGCCGGGTCGGTCACCACGTTCATCGCCGGGGCGGCGAACGTCACGCTTGAGGTCACACGGCCATGACGACCATCAACGTGTTCCCTGATCCGCCGCCCATCGACATCAACGTCATCACGGGCGGACCAGGACCGGCAGGCCCACCAGGATCGACCGGACCGACCGGTCCGACCGGCGCGACGGGTGCGACCGGGTCGACGGGCGCGACTGGCGCGGCGGGTGCGGACGCGACGTACGCGACCGGGCAGGCGATCACGACACAGGCCGGCGCGGCGTACACGATCGCGTCGAGTGACCCTGGTGTCCTCGCGACGTTCACGAGCGCAGCCGCCGTCACGGTCACGGTCCCGCAGGATTCTGCGGTGACGTTCGCGATCGGGAAATGGTGCGAGCTCTTGCAGCTCGGGACCGGGCAGATCACTGTCGTCGCGGGTGCGGGTGCGACGTTGCGGACGACGCCAACGGCGAAGGCTCGAGCTCAGTATTCGCGGCTCTACTTGCAGAAGATCGCGGCGAATACGTGGGCGCTCGCGGGTGACCTGGCTGCGACCTGATGCGCGGCGCGGTCGCAACACAACATCCGCCGTGGTCACCGGCGGCGATCGCCGGTCTGGTCGCCTGGTACGAGGGCGAGAGTTTCACGACCGGAGGCGGCGGCGTCTGGCTCCCGATGCCCGGTTCGCCGGGCGGCAACCTGACACCACCGGGTTACGGCGCGGTCCCGTACCCCAGCACGATCGGTGGAGGACCCGCAGTCCAGTTCCGCGGCGCGACCGATTCCGTCATGCGCGGCAGTGCGCTCGGAGGCGGTGACGGGCGCCTCCCGCGACCGTTCACGATCCTCGCCGCCGTCGAAGGCATGGGGAACACGGCGAAACCCCGCTGGGCACACATCGACGGATGGGGACGCGACCTCGCCTGTCAGGGCGCACCACGGTTCGAGGTCAACGCCGGCGCGTCACCGGGCGGTCCGTCCGCCGACAGCGCGTACCACGCACTCGCGTTCATCCTCCACGCCGACAACACACAGAGCATCTACCGCGACGGCGTGTTCGTATCCCGCACCGCGGACGGCGGGGGCTCATGGGGCGGAAACCTCATGCTCGGCGGATACACCGGGGACCAGTCCTTGAACTGCGCCGGTCGCATGGGCGCGTTCCTCATGGCACTCGGGGAGATGTCACCCGCGGACCTTGCTTCATGGTGGGCGTACGCGGACACGAAGTGGGGAGCATGGTCGCCCGGCAAGATGACATGGCTCGCACAGTTCGACGCGTCGGACGCAGGGTCGATCACACAGGCGGGCGGGCTTGTCTCGCAATGGTCTGACAGGAGCGGCAACGCCCGCAACCTGCTGCAAGCGACCGGGCCGAATCAACCGGCGTACATCGCGGCGGATGGAGTGCTCAACAACGCGCCCGCGTTGTCGTTCGTCGATGCGGGTGACCACATGCAGACCGGCGCGATTGTGCGGGCGCAACCCCTGTCGTTCGTGTACGTGGGCACGGTCGCGACCGTCGCCTCGGTAGCAGTCTCGGGTCGTTCCGCGGCCGACGGCAACCAGGCGCCGGGGACGAGCCGACAAGCGACGCAATGGTCGATGTACGCGGGAGCAAGCACGTACTTCGGGGCTTCCAACGGCTCACCGCATGTCCTGGTGAGCGTCTACAACGGTGCGAACTCTCGCGGTGTCCTTGACGGTACGAGCACGTACCCGTTGAACCCGAGCACGACCGGCATGACTGCGCTGACGTTGGCTTCGTACACGGGCGCGCAGGACTACAACATCGGCGGGCACTGCGGGTTCGTCGGCCTCTACTCGGGTGACATCACACTCGACCCGCAATGGTGGAATCTCCTCACGTACCTGCAAACGAAATGGGGGACGCCGCCCTGGACTCCGGCGAGCCTGCCGGGCCTGTCGGCGTGGTACGACGCATCCCACGCGCCGAGCATCACCGCGGTCGGAGGGACCGTCACCCAATGGAACGACCGTGCGGGGAGCGGCAAGTTCCTCGCGCTCACCGCATCACCCAACGGACCGAAAACAGGCGTGCACACCATCGGTGGCAAGAACGCGTTGTGGTTCGACTCGACAGGTTCGCCCGTGCAGGCGATGGACGGCGTCGCGAACGGTTACGCCGGGTTCACGCAGCCGTTCACCGCGTTTGTCGTGGTCGATCATCTCTCAGGGAACGCACGTATCTTCGACTCGTCGAGTGGCGCACGTTCACTGCTGGACGCGAGCGCGGGCAGCGTTGCGATGTACTCGAACGCGGGACCGATCGCCGCACCGCTGTCGGTTCCTAGCGGCCCGTTCTGTCTGATGACCGTGTTCAACGGTGCAGCATCGAAAGCCCAAATCGACTCGGTGCTCGCGACAGCGTTGAACCCTGGCACCGACGGGTTCGGGACCCCGAAGATCGGACAGGACGGCGGCAACGGTGTTAACGGTGCGTTCGACCTGGCAGAGATTTCGTTTTGTGCGGGCGACCAGTCAGGACAGTTCCCGGCGTTCCTCGCGTACGCACGAGCGAAGTGGGGCGTCGACGCGGCGTGGTCACCGACACGCTTGCCAGGCTTGGCGGGCTGGTGGGACGCGAGTGACACGGCGACGATCACGGCGAGCGGTGGGCTTGTGTCGCAATGGAACGACAAGAGCGGCAACGGACGCCACCTGACGCAAGGCACCGGTAGCGCGCAACCGTCGACGGGCGGCACCGTGAACGGACGTAACGCGTTGCAGTGTGTCGCAGCAGGCGGCGCGAAAACGATGGCGGTCACCGGCCTCTCTGTCGTGTCGCCTCACGGTTTCACGGTGGTGCAGGTATGGGCACCGCAGACGGTCACGGCGTACGCCATCGGCTCTGTCACCGGCTTTGCGGGCTACCTGCCGTACACCGACGACGCCCGCACGTTCCAGTCGTACAACACGCCGGGGCACAACAGTCAAACGGCGGTAATCGACCTTGGTCGTATCCCCGCGTCCGCGGAGGCGCAAATGTGGTCGTTCCTTGTGCGCGACACGACCGCACGCGCACGGCTACGGAACGCGCACGGCGAGAACATGACCGGCAGCGACGTTTACATATTCCCGAGTCCCTGGACCGGCACGGCGATAGGTGTCGGCGCGGACGGGCTGGGGGGACGTGCGTACACCGGCTACCTCTGCGAAAGCGTGATTTGCTCTACCGCGATCAGCGACGCTGAGCTCGCACAACTCGAGACGTATCTCTGCAACAAGTGGGGGATTCCATGACGGTCTGGTGCACGTTCGCCGACGAGGCCGAGTTCCGTATGTTCCATGACGCGGCGTGCGCCACCCTCGGCATCCCGTTCCCCGGCGAGAACATGGGGACGGGCGAGCCGGACCCGTTCGCGCAGTGGACGACGGCGTACGTCGATCCGTGGGTCGTCGGACTCGCACGCGAAATCATGGCGGAAGTCGCCGACGAGGATGTGGCGACGTACCGGTTGACGCCGGCGAAGGACCCGCCTGTGTGGTCGGCCATCGACGAACCGGCGGGTGAGATTGCGGACCCGTACCCGCCGGATTGGGACTGGCATCAGCCGATCCCGCCGGAGTACCTGGAACCACCGCCGCCGATCGAGGTCTGATAGTCGCCTATCAGACCATCCACCACTGAGGTCGGTGAGCCAGCTACCGTACGGCCCATGACTTTTCTCATCGCAATCGCACTCGCCGTATTCGTCATCACTCCGCTCTACACGCTCGCTCGGGACTGGCTGCGTGACCGTCGTCGGGTCCGCGAGCTCGACGAACGTCTCGCCGCCCGGATGCGCCACCCAGCCGGGTGACCCCCGCCGAAGCGTGCGCCGCGCTCGCGCTCCCCGACCTTCTCACGGAAGCCCGACGCGTCGCCGACGTGAACGAGCAGTACAGCTCACATGTCGTCGCTACCGTCATCCGCGAACTCGCACAACGACTCGACCGTCGGATCGTGTGCCCGCATTGTCGTGGTGCGTTCGACCTATCGCTCCTCGAGCGCGATCGCAATGCAGATCGACGCGAAGATCAAGATGAGGATGAGTCCCGCCCAGCCGCCGACGGCGACGCCGAGAATGGCGAGCGGGATCAGGCAGATGACGGCGCCCGGTAGCACCCACCGGGGTCGGGGTGGGCGCTCGTCACGGTCGTCTGCCACGCTTACTCCGCTACTCGACATCGGAGCATCGTAAGGGGGAGTTATGGACGACACGCAGGCTTGGATCACGGCAATCAGCGTCGCGGTGATCGCAGTGACATCGGTCGTCGCGTACTTCGACACGGCTCGGTGGCACCGTCGCCCTCGCCCGTGACCGACGACGACGACCGTCGTCACCAGGCGACGTGCGACGTGAACCTGTATCCCGGCGAGCCGTGCAACATCGACTGTCTCGAACGGCCCGACGAGATAGCTGCGAGCTGGGCGTGGCTCGACGAGCAGGCGGCGTTCCGTCAGTGAGGCCGTACGACCAGGACGCCGACTGGCCGAAGGACGTGCTCGACCGGGCGTTCGAGCGGATGGCAGTGGTCGGTCTGGCGTGGGTTGCGCTGGTGCTGCTGGTGATTGCGGTGTACGCGTTCCCCGGATGATAGACGTCTATCACCTCACTTGACGTTGGCACGGCAACGCGCTAGGTTGCCCGTCCATGCCAACCAACCGCAAGACACTCAAGGCGTACCAGCTCACCGACATGCGTCGCTCTGCCGTCATGGTCGCCGCACGGAAGCGCAAAGCTGCCGAGCGGCACGACGAACGGGCCCGCCAGTTCCGTGAGGAAGCAGCGGCGCTCGACGCGGAGGCGGCACGTCTCACCGAGCAGCTCGAGGCCGCTTCGTGAAGGCGTGCGAACGCTGCCGTCACGTCCCCGTCATCGGACCGTTGACCACGAAGCAGACCCGCGAGTTCGAGGCGTGTGACTGCATCTGCCACAGCACCTGGAAGCTCGTCCGGCGGGAGCCGTGAGCACCGAGCTGTACCACGACGCGGTGGCGGGCCAGCTTGAGTTGCTTGACGTTCCGGCGCGCTCCGTCACCATCGACGTGCGCGGGATGCCGCGACCCCAAGGGTCGATGAAGCTGCACACTCTCCCGAACGGTCGCGCTGCTGCCCGGTACCCGGCAGGTGTCTACGTGTGGCGGGGACAGGTCCAGGCCGCGGTCGCCGGGATCGAGTGCGAGCAGTTCACCGGACCGGTCGAGCTACGACTCGGGTTCGACATGCCGCGACCGCTCGCCCACTACGGGACCGGCAAGAACGCGGGGGTGCTCAAGCGTTCCGCACCTGACGTACCGCACACCGCACCTGACCTCGACAAGCTCGTCCGTTGCGTCAACGACGCGATCACCGACGCCGGCCTCTGGCGCGACGACGCACAGGTCGCCGTGATCGTCGCCGCGAAGCGTTACGTCACGACCGGAGTTCCCGGCGTGCTCATCACCGTCACGGAGTTGCACACATGACCACCATCCAGTTCACCGACGAGCTCATCGTCGTCACCTGCTGGTGCGGCATCAACCATGCCGTGCCGACCAACCTGCGTGACTTCCAGTTGCGTCAACACCGCGACGGCAAGCACGTCCCGACGATCTGGTGCCCGCTCGGTCACGAACACGCACCAGCCGGGGAAGGCGAAGCCGCACGGCTCCGCAAGCAGCTCGAGCAGCGCGACCGTCGCCTGACCGCGTTGCGTGCCGACAAGGATCAGGTGGAGGCGTCGCTGCGGGCGACGAAGGGTGCGCTCACGAAGGCGAAGAACCGGGCGCGGAACGGTGTGTGCCCGGAGTGCAACCGGCACTTCGCGAACGTCGAACGTCACGTCAAGAGCAAGCACCCGGAGATGGGCTGATGTTCGTCTGCACGCGCTGCGAGCGCGAGGTCCCCAACAGTTACGAGCAGTTCTCCGAACGGCTTGAGTACCGGCGCATGGACTGCAAGACACGACCGGTGTCGTTCACGACCCGGCTCGTCTGCATTGAGTGCGTATCCGCACTCGGTGCACTGCACGACCGTGGTGGCCTGCACGTCGCGGTCACCGAGGAGGACCGCCCGACGATCACGCAAGGGGGACTGTTCACATGACCAGCAGCATTCCGATCGACAACCTCGCTTCCGCCGCCGACACTGTCCGGCGCGACCAGTGGGGCCGGTACCTGATCGTCCCACCCGGGGGTGGCAAGCCCGTCGGCTACACGCGAGTCACGACGATCGCCAAAACCCTTGATTCTGGTGGGGGGCTGGCTCCGTGGAAAGCGGCAATGACCGCGTCGGGCGTCATCATGCGACGAGGTCTGCGCGCGCAGTGGGAGCAGCTCCTCGCACAGTCGAACGGTGACCCGTGGTACGGGGGTGAGCAGCACAAGACGGAAGCGAAACGTCTCGTCGAGGAGAGCGCCGCCGCGGGGGGTGCGAACGACCGACGTGAAATCGGGTCGGCACTCCATGCGATCACCGCGCTCGTCGACACCGGCCAGACCCCGAAGCATCTGACTGCCGAAACCGAAGCCGACCTGCGTGCCTACTCGACGGGCCTCGCACTGTCCGGCATCGACATCGACGACGATGTCGTCGAGGTCACGGTCGTGCTCGACGAATGGCAGGTCGCGGGGACGTTCGACCGGATCGTGCACGTCCCCGGGTTCGACCTGCCGCTCGTCGCTGACCTCAAGACCGGCGCGGACCTGTCCTACTCGTGGCAGTCGATCGCGGTGCAGCTCGCCGCGTACTCACGTGCCGACGACATCTACACCCAGGGTGCGAACAAGGACGGCACGCAGGACACACGCAGGCCGTTCCCCGATGTCGACAAGCGTCATGGCCTCGTCATGTGGTTGCCCGCGGGGAGCGCCAAGTTGGAGTTGTTCATCGTCGACCTCGACGCCGGATGGACAGCGTTCGACGCGTCGGTCTGGTGCCGCGAGTGGCGGAACCGGAAGGACCTGGCAACGCCACTGTCGGAGTACAGCGTCGACCTCCCCGAGCCAGCCGTCCCGTCGGCACAGGACGGCCCGCCGAACGCGGACATGACCGGGGACCTCCTCGCGTCCGTCGTCGAACAAGGATCACAGCAGTCGGTACGTGACTGGCTGCAAGGACGTATCGAGGTCATTGGTCAAGACCCCGCAGCGCGCACCATGCTGCGTGACCACTGGCCTCCCCACATCGCGTCGTTGCGTGCGTCCAGCGCACACTCGACGCTCGAGCTCGTCACCATCGAGCTGGTGCTTGATGGTGTCGAACGGGCCTGCGGCCTCGGCTTCCCTGACCGCAAGCCCACCCCAACGTTGATCCACCAACCAGCACAGGAGCACTGACCATGAGTAACAGCATCCCGTTGTCGAGTTTGCAGGGTGGCAGTCCTGCCGCGAAGTTCGAGAAGGTCGGCGACAAGTACGCCGGTGTGATCGAGTCGATGGACGAGCGCCAGCAGACCGATTTCAGTACCGGCAAGCCGCTGTTCTTCGAGAGTGGCGACCCGCGTATGCAGTGGGTCATCACGATCGGCACCCCGGAGGGCGACAGCGTCTCGTTGTACGCGCGTGGCGGGAACCACAAGCCGGACCGGGGGTCCGGCGAGTCGATGCTCAACGCGATCGGCACCGCGGTCCTCGAAGCGGGAGCCAACGCCCTTGAGGTTGGGGGTCGGCTGGCGGTCGCACACACCGGGTTCGGTGAGGCGAAAGCGGGATTGAACGCGCCGAAGCTCTACACGGCGCAGTACCAGCCGCCCGCAGCTCCGAGTGTGGCGGTCGACGACCTGTTCGCCAGCTAGTCCACGACTCACGGCACGCCCGGTTGATAGGCGACTATCAACCGGGCGTCGTCGTCCTCACGTTCGGAGTGACGTATGGACTACCGCGCTACGGCCCGCAAGTACCTCGACGCGGGCTGGCACCCGATTCCGCTCCCGGCAGGCGAGAAGTCCCCGCCGCCGGGAGGGCTGACGGGTGCCGATGGGGTGAACCTGACCGGCGAGGAAATCGACGCGTTGCCGTGGGACGGCAACATCGGTGTGCGTGTCCCCGAGGATGTCATCGGCATCGACGTGGACGCCTACAAGGGCGGGCTCGAGACGCTCGGCAATCTGACGTTCAAGTTGTCGCCGTTGCCGCACACGTACGTGACGCACTCGTCGAGAGGAGACGGGTCCGGTATCCGGTTCTTCCGGGTGCCAGTCGGGATGGCGTGGGTGCCGGGACTGCCTGGCATCGAAATCGTCCAGCCACACCACCGGTACGGGGTCGTGTGGCCGTCGCTGCATCCGGAGGGACGCCCGTACTACTGGCTGCACGAATCGGAGCCTGAGTTGCCGTGTGGCGTCCCGCGGGTCGACGAGCTGACCGAGTTGCCGTGGCCGTGGATCGAGGAGCTGTCACGGGCATCGAGCGCCGCTGGCGACGTGACCCGTGCGGTCACCGGGGCGGCACGTCACGATTTCCTGCTCGAACACACCCAGGCGGACGCCCCTGGCTATTTCACCGAGAAGATCGTCGGCAGGTTCGCGGAACGGACCGCTGCCGGGTTCTCCCGTCACGACACGATGCAGCACTGCCTGACGTGGGCGATGGAATGCGTCCGTGCGGGGCTGTGTGACGGCGTGTGGGCCGTCGAGCAGCTCGGGGCGGTGTGGGCGCAGGCGCTCGCCGGAGAGCCGCAGAGGGCGCTCCTGACGGACGTGGGAGCCACCGAGTTCGAGGCGATGGTCCGGCACGCGATCGGCAAGGTCATCGACCGGCCCGACGCTGAGTTCCACAAGATGCACGCCGACATCGCTGGCATCCCCATGATCGGCGCGACCGCTGCCGGCGCCGCGGTGATAGACGGCTATCCGTCGAACCTCCCGACCGAGTTCTGGCAACGCCCGCTCCTCGCCGCGATCCGCGCGCACGCCCACTCCCGAGGACGCTCCGCCGACGCGGTCTACGCCGCCGTCCGTGCCCGGTTCACGGCGACCGTGCCGTCCACGCTGCGGGTCGAAACCGGGGTCGGCACCCCGCTCTCGTTGAATGCCCTCATCGCGATCATCGCCCCGTCGGGTGGCGGGAAGTCGTCGAGCGTCGAGGTCGGCAGCGAGCTCGTGCCGATCACCTACGACACGGTCTACATCGGGCCGCTCGGCTCCGGAGAAGGGCTCTCCGAGGCGTTCTTCGAGTTGCAGCCCGACCCGAACTACACCGGCAGCGGGAAAGCACCGCTCATCAAGGTGAAAACGAAGGACGGCGCGCTGTTCGACCTCGACGAAGGCGAGGCACTGTCGAAGCTGTCGTCACGCACCGGGGCGATGGTCCTCCCCGAGTTGCGGAAGGCGTACAGCGGGCAGGCGCTCGGCCAGTCGAACGCCTCGGCGTTGACGAAGCGGGTCATGGCCGCACACTCGTACCGTCTCGTGCTGCTCGTCGGCCTCCAAACCGAGGTCGCCGTCCAGCTCCTCGCGGACGCCGACACGGGCACACCCCAACGGTTCGTGTTCTTCTCGGCCATCGACCCGACGATCACCCCGGGACCTGCGGTCCTGCCGGTCCTCCCGCCACCACCCGCGGCGATCACCGGCGCACCCCACCGCATGACGCTCGTCCCCGAAGTGCAGGAGGAGGTCGTCACGACCGATGCGGCAGTCCAGACCGGACGGCTCAAGCTCGCCCAGCTCGACGCACACCGTCCCGGGAACCGCATCAAGGAAGCCGCGGTGCTCGCGCTGCTCGACGGGCGCCGGGTCGTCGACGCCGAGGACTGGCGACTGGCCGGGCTCGTCATGGACACGTCGGACACGATCCGGCGTTCGATCACCGACACCGCGGTCGCCGCTGCGGAACGGACGGCAGTGTCGACAGGGACCCGTCAGGCGGTCACGGAAGCGGCGAAGGAGCGCCGCCTCGTCGCCGACATGCGCCAACGCATCGTCGACCGGGTGCCACCGGAGGGCATCGGTCGGAACCAGCTGCGCAAGATGTGCTCCTCGAGCGGGACGAAACACCGGTTCGGACCGGCGCTCGACCTGGCGGTAGCGGACGGCAAAGTGGTGGTCACCGGCGACCGTGTGGAGCGTGCCCCGTAGGGGGGGAAGGGGGGGAAGCTTCCCCCCCTGGTCATTCGTCGACTTTGCCATCGGCAACCTACAGCCCTTATAAGTTGGTAGTTCTCTCGACTTCACGCGTGAGAGGGCAACGAGGGTGGGGGGGAAGCTTCCCCCCTTCCCCCCCTGGGGGCTGCACGGTCGGTGTGCCGGCACCCTGCGGGTGATAGTCGTCTATCACCCCTACGCCACGCGGCGCGACCTCCCCCCGAGTGTCCGGACACCCGGACACGTCGCCAGCCGACCCGTATTTCCTGGTCGGCACGCCAACCCCCCCACAACCCTTACGGCACAAGGGCTGTAGAGGTGCACCCCGGCAGCCCTTATGGGAGTAGGGCTGTAGGGGGGACCCTCCCCGGAAAAGCTCCCGCACGCCTCGGGGGGATAGAGACG
>Ga0247828_10000107_pt1 | contig 29422 bp, 58 predicted proteins | sample 12C_Control_Day3_FD_192425 | JGI IMG/M metagenome (GOLD analysis project Ga0247828, IMG submission 192425) | Soil microbial communities from agricultural site in Penn Yan, New York, United States - 12C_Control_Day3 | ecosystem: Environmental > Terrestrial > Soil > Agricultural land | place... | reverse complement strand
CGGCCGTGATCGGGATGGAGCCAGAGGTCGCCCGAGAGCGAATCCCACTGGTGCATAGGCATCCAGCGGAAGCTCTGGCGCACCCACTGAGCGAGCCGGTACTGCCGGAAGCTGTTCTCCTTGAGCGGGTCGTTCCTGGCCTCGGTGGCCTCGTCCCGAAGTGCTTGCAGGCTAAGGAACTGGCCGAGCGCTGGGTTGGCCCAGGCCCAGTGGGACTCGTCGAACGGGTCGGCATCGTCGGGAGTGTTACGGAGGTAGGGAAGTACGTGAGGCTCGCGCCGCGGGTCCTCGGCATTCTTGACCATCGTGTCGTGCATGGTCCCGCACCAACTGGCCGGGTCGTCCCCCGGCGTGGTGGCCGCGACCATGAGCGGCTGGGTGCGCGTGCCCATCGCGGTACGTAGCGCGTCCCACAACTCGCCGTCCGGCTGAGTCAGCGACTCGTCAAAGACCACGGCGTGAGGGTTGTGCCCGAGGTTGCCGCCAGCGTCGGCCGCGATGATCTCGTAGTAGCTCGCGGTCTTGTTGTCCACGATCCGCTTGTTGGCCGACATGATCGTCAGCCGGCTAGAGAGCAAAGGAGATAGCTCCACCATCCGCTTCGCCACGTCGAAGACCTTGCGTGCCTGGTCCCGGTCCTTGGCCGCGCCGTAGATCTCCGCGCCCTCCTCGCCGTCTGCGCAGAGCATGTAGAGCGCGATGCCGGCCAGCATCTCCGACTTCCCTTGCTTTCTAGCTAGCTCGATCCAGACGATGCGCGTGGAGCGGACGTACAGGCCGTACTCGGCATCCCAGCGGACTTTGCCGAAGATCGGCCGGATCAGGTCGTCGCGCTGCCAGTCGGCCAGGATGAACTTGCGGCGCGCGTAGATCCCCTTGGTGTGTACCAAGATCTCCGCGAAGAATTTCTCCGCGTGATCGGCGCGCGGTACGCAGAAGTGGTCGCCGCGTTCCTGGCAAGTGATCTCGTCCAGCACTCGTCCGCATACCGGGAGCCGGCGAGCCATCGATCACCCAGGTATCGCGCGAGCGCGGATCTTCTCGGCCTCGGCGCGCTCGCGCTCGGTGCGCCGCTCGGCCACTCGTACCGTCTCCTCCGCGTAGGTCAGGCAGTCCACCATGCCCTTGAGCGCGTAGTAGACGATCGAGAATCGGTAGCCATCCGGCCGGCGCTTGGTGAGCGGCGTGACGCCGTGCACGAGGCCGCGGCCGTAGAACCACGTCACATCGCCATCTCCACAAGGGAAGACGACGTTGTACTCAGGGAGATGGAGGTAGCCACCGGCCATCCCGTAGCGGAGCGTCGGCATCGCGGACCACGTATCGAGGTTGTTCCCGTCACGGTGATACGGCAGCACGTTGGCCTTGTTGATGATCCCGCTAGTCCACAAGGACTCTTCCATGCGCCACTCGTCCAAGATCGACTTCCCGATCCGGTCCCGGTCGCGCTGAGCCTGTTGGGGGTAAAGCTCATCGAACTCGACCGTGAGGTAGCGAGCCAGATCCTCCAGAACCGCTTCCTGGCTAGGGTTGTCGCGCGCGAACGCACCGACCCGGCAGCCCTCCTGGCGAGCCATGATCTTGGCCGGCGAGTAGCCAAAGGTCACGCCGGCCGTCGTCATGTTGTGCCGAGCGACGCCACCCTTGCTGTAGTTGATCGCCAGGATCGTTGCACGCAAGCGAGCCTTGACGGCCACCGGGAGCCGCGTGATCAGAGCGACCGTCTCGCCCTTCTCCACTAGGCGAATCCGATCCCCGTCCCGCGGTGACGTCAACGTCGGCTCTAGCTCGTGCCCGACGTGCGTCCCGACGATCGCGGTGGCCTCGTCCGGCCGGATCACTCGATCGACGCGGAGAACGGTCTCACTCATCGCCCATGCTCGCTTCCGGCGCCTTCGTACCCAGGTAGCGCTCGGCCAGTCGGACCACGACATCTCTGTTGTTCGATAGGCCTTCCCGCGAGCCGATCTCCGCGAGCGCATCGAGGAGCCAGGCGAAGCGATCAAGCTCTAGGTCGAGCACGATCTGGCGCCGGCCGGCGACGCCCCGCGAGCCGTCCTTGCGGAACTCGCCCTGGCCGTCCTGGCCGTAGTCGGTCGAGCTAGCAAACAAGGCCTCGGCGTCGACCAGCGTGTCGGCGTAGTCCTCCTCGGTGAAGCCAGTACCGACAAGCGATCCCTCGTCTATCGCCAGCGACAGAAGCTCCGACAGCGCCACAGTGTCGTAGCCGGCTAGCTGATTGGAGCGGTTGTCTACGAGGTTGATCCGGCGCGCGGTCGCATCATCCACGTCCACGTCCTGCACCGGGACGCTCTCCAGGCCGGCGAGCTTGGCTGCCTTGAAGCGGTGGTTGCCGGCGAGCACGTAGCCAGTGGAGCGCTGCCGGACCACCACGCCGTAGAAGCCGTTGGTCTTGATCGACTCCGCGATGACATCGAGATCGCCGCGGCGCGCGTTGCCGGGATACTCCACCAAGTCATCGATCGGGACGAGCGCTACCTGATCCACGGTCAAGACAGAAGCCTCTCAGCGCCGGCCGACAGGCTCGGCTTGTCCTTGGTGGTCAGCCCGACGCGCGCGGCCGGCGAGAAGCCGAACTCGTTGCCCAGTACGCGAATCGAGCCGGCGAGGTCGCGCATCATCCGGTAGGCCGGATTGGTCACGGCGTTGCCGTCTCGCCCACGGAGCAAGAGATCCGAGGCATCGATCATGCGGACAGCCTTCTGGTACTTGGCCACGGCCTGGCAGTAGGCCGCAAGCATGTCCTGATCCGCCGCGGCCAGGAGATCCATCGCGCGTAGCTGGATCACCACGCGATCCCAGACCTCACGCGCGTCCGGCGTGAAGTAGTCAGGGCACTCGGGCTCCATGCTCGCCGGCTGAGGCTCGTTGTAGTTGATCCGGCTCGGCCGGGTCTCGCCATGCAGAAGCCGTAGCTTGGTAGGGGTCGGTGCCTTACCGCGGTCTCCCATGATCAACTCCTCTCGCATCTAGTAGCAGGCGTAGGTATCGGCGCTGCCAGGGCTCCAGCCGAAGTCCCATCCGAAGTAGGACCTCTGCTAGCTGTACGTCACTCATCGGTCGTGTACCCAAGCTCCTGCCAGCCGGACAGATCGACCACGCGGAACGTCCGGCGCATCGGCCGAGGCACCACGAACACGCTCGGCCCGATGATGTACACGGTCGGCGCGAACCGATAGGCCCATCCAGGGTAGAAGTTCGCCGCGAGCTTGCGACGCTTTCCCTTGTTCACTACGGCCCTGCCAGGTAAGCGATCACGAGTACGAGCACGACCACGGCCACGCTCAGCAGGATCGCACTCCAGGCCGCTCTCGTGCGCCAGGCTGCATGGTTGGTAAGGCGATCGCGATCCAGCCACTCACCCAGCCGCGTCACGGACCCGCCAGGTAGTCAGCGGCCATAAGCTCCAGCGCTCGGCCGTCCGTCATATCGGGTCCCTCGCCGGCGTCGATCCGAAGCTTGACCAGAGCCTGGCTCACGACCGACCACTGGTCCGGCGTCAGCATCACGCGGACGGCCCACGCCTCATCACCCTCGTCCACGATCCGGCCGGCCGGGATGTTCAGGGAGTCGATCGAGGGTAGGTCATCGCCCCACACGTCAGGATGCCTTCTTGCGTGGCGCTCGGACCTGGCCCTTGCCGAACACGACACCCAATCGCGCTAACTCGGCGTGGAAGTCATCGTGACGGCCGGTGTCGGCCACCGCGGCGCCACAGTCCAGGCAGAGTAGCTGGATACCGGTCATTCCACCCTCGGGTAGCCGCGCTACGGCCGGCCGGTAGTCAGTCACTTACTTTCCCTTCTCCGCGTAGGAACTCGTGACCGCCCCAGGGCTTGATCGATGTGCCTAGCAGGCAATAGCGATCGTACTGGTGGTGGTCGGTGCACGCTCGCGAGCACATCCGGCCGTGACTCTCGTACCACGTCTCACGGACCGCGGTCGGTAGCAGAGAAAGGAAGCGAGCGATCTGGACCGGCCAGAAGGCGTAGCGGATGTTCAGTTGCCCGTATCGGGTGTCCTCCTGCATGGAGATCACCCTAGCGGTAGCGCCCCACGGTTACCGGGAGGGGCCGCGCCGTCGTCAGCCCGTCGACCTCTGGCCGGTGCCCTCCCGGACTGCCTAGCCTACTTCCAACCCTGGTAGGGATCAGCACCCCAGCATCCAACCAAACCGGCTAGAGGCTTGGAAGTTCGACCCCCCACGGAATCCGATTTATCCGTCCGCGGCCGCGCGAGGCTGGGCGGTGGTCAATCGGACGCCCCCACCGGGGAGGGCAAGTCCCCAGGGTCATCATCGACCTCGTAGCTGACGATCTCCACGCTGACGACCTTGTCTACGAACACTAGGCGAGTCTGCTCGCCGGCCTGTAGGTGCTCCTCCATCCTGAGCAACCAAGTGTCCGCGTTCCCTAGCTGGCTACGGATGCTGTCGAGCGCTTCCGTTGTGAGGTTATGGCGCGTGTACTCATCACCGTTGATCATGACTAGCGTGAGTGAGTGGACGATCATGCTGCCTGCTCTCGGTGTCGCGACCTCGGGCTCGGGCTGCGCTTGAGCACGCCCCATGCATGGCTAGCCAGCAGTGAGCTAGACCGTAGCTCTCTACGCTCCTCCTCAGTGAGGCTGAGCCAACAGTCCTGTAGCTCTTGCCTGGTAGAGCAGTCGAGCAGGGAGGCCAAGCTGTTCAAGCGCCTTGCCTTTCACGGTAGGGAAGCCAGCACACACCATCCCACAGCCAAGCCTCTTCACCCTCTAGCCACAGGTCATGGATGCCAGGGTTGGGTGGAGGCTGTGTGCCGGCTGGACTCATCCAGCACACCGGCCGGAAGGGAAGCACCTTCACCGAGGAGAGGTAGATCTCGGCCTGCCTCGGCCCCATGATGCACATCAGCTTGTCCTGCTAGGGATGTCGTACTGGTCTCTCCAGCGGATGGGCCAGGGTGTAGCGAGCTTGAGATTGGCGAGGTACTGGCCTAGATGGAGCACATTGCCGGCGTCGTCCTCTGTCCAGATGTCGCCTAGCCAGCGTCCGAAGTTGTCGTAGATGTCAGCCGGATCTTTCTCGGTGCGAACCCACAGGCTGTCAGCTACGGCGCCGAAGTAGGCCGCGGCCTGCTGCTCCGCTTCCCTTGCCTTGCCTCGCTCAAAGGCAGATCCCTTGCTCTTCTCGGGAGTGTCCCATCCGAGGAGCCGGCAATTGATCCTTGCCTCAGGGTCGATCTTGACGTGGAAGCCGAAGTCGTACGGCTCCTCCTTCTCCACTACGAGGATGTAGGTGTCGCCGTCCTTGATCTCTACCACCTCACGGATGCGGTAGATCCAGGGCTCGTTCATAGCGGTACAGGTACGACCAGATCACCACGATCGGCCAGTAGCTCAGCCGTCGCGCCCTCGCTGATCTTGGCGTGGCCTCGTGCTCCCCACAGGCCCCAGTTGTTGAGCATCGTGAAGTAGTGCGAACGTTGGTTCCAGCCGACGATCAGGTACTCATGACCCCCGACCGGCTCGCCGGCGACATCGAGGTAGCCCTGGTCGTCAGGCTCAAACATCGTGTCAGTCCACGTCGTGCCGGCCATCACCGGGCCATCGAGGAGCGCGAGCTTCAGTTGCTCTACGCCTTCCATGATCCAATGCCAGCTAGCGATCCGGCCCTCCTCCCGAGCGGCCTTGCACGCGGCGTTGCCCGATGACCCGGTGTCGACCTTGCCGGTGGCGAGGTTGTACCAGCCGTCCCAAATGTCTAGCTCGGTAGCCCTGCTGTAGAAGCGCAGGCCGTCATCGTTGCGGTAGTAGGGAGATCGAGGCTTGTGTGCCGGGTAGGTGTTCAGGAAGTTCGCCATCGTGAAGCCGGTGCAGGCTCCGACGTTGCCCTGGTCGAGCCGTGGTCCCCAGTTGTACCAACGGACCGTGCGGATCTCCGCCGTGGATCTCGTAGCTCGGAAGGGAAAGTTGCGCGAGCGAGGGTCGTGCTCAACCTTCCGGCCGAGAGCGTAGTCACCTTGGGGCATTGAATCCTCCCGGCTGATTCTTGACCGTTTCCCTACCGTGGCAGGAATCGCAGAGGCCGCGGCCATAGGTCGGATCGTCAGGGTTGAGGCCGAGCTTGACCAGTTGCTTACGGGAGCGCGGCCAGTGGTCGGCTACGGTGCTGGGTCTTTCCTTGCAGAGAACGCAGATCGGGTCTCGGGCTAGGACGGCCGGCCGGAACGCTGTTCGGTGTCCCTGTCCGTAGCCTCGGTCCTTCGGGCTCGGCCTTGGTGCCCGTCGATGCCTCTCGCACTGTCCGGCAGTGCTCGTGCACCCCGGCGCTGAGCAGAGGCGCCGGCTATGGGGGATGTCGGCCTCCGATCCACTCTCGGCGCGTAGTTCACTCGCCTTGGCACGTAGCGCTCTCCGAGTGCCAGCCAGGCTTGTAGCTCGCTTTCGATCTTGGCTCTCTCGGGTCGCACCTCGGCCCAGCGATAGACCAGAGTGGCTACGGCTGCACCGATCAGGAAGCTGATCACGGCCGTTCCGACGATGGTGAATCCACCGAATTCCACCGTGGCAAGCCCTCCTGTGGGCAGGCTGATCGACGCGCCCATACTTCACGATGATCAACTGAAAATCAACTAGCGCTAGCGATCCGGCGTGTCGGACCGGTCCCTCGGGTAGGTCTTGTTCCACCACCGGGAGATCTGCCACAGCTTGCGCACTTGGATGCCGAAGAAGACAAGGGAGACGGCGAGCAGGCCAAGCAGGATGCCGGCAACGAGATCGGTCATCCGTTCGCCCTCCAGGCCGGGTCGTAGGCGGAGTGGCCGGCGTAGGGTGCCGCGAGATCCGCTAGGCACTGCCAGACGTACCGCATGCCTAGCTGCTGGCCCTCCTGCAAGCGGAGCGCTCGCTCCACGATCCGGCGCTTGGCCTGGCACTCGGCCAGGACACGCTCTGGTGGAATCCACACGCCCATGTACTCCTCATCGGTGAATAGCACATGATCATCTCCGCTGACCTTGGCCTCCCACCGGCGCTCGTACTCCTGTAGCTCGGCCTCGTCCTCAGCGATCCGCTCCAGCAGAAACTCGGTGAGCGTCATGCGCCCCTCGCCTCTCGCCGGCGTCGGTACTCGTCCAGGGAGACAAACTTGCCATCCGCGGCATGAGGCCGAAGCTGAGCATCTAGATACACGTCCTGATCCTCTCTGTTGCTAGGGATGCGCCGGCGAAGCTCTGGATCTCGACTGAGCAAGCGGACCTCAGGCTCCCGGCTCGCCCGATGGCTCTTGGCCCAACTGACGGCCTTGCCTCGTAGGGGCCGGAAGATCCGGCGTCGGTGTTTGATCACGAGGAAGCCCAGCCCGAGCGCCCCGGCGACCACCAGCACCGAGACGCCCGAGCCGAGCGCGGTGAGCACTCCCGCGGTGACCACGGTGACGCCCAAGATCGACTTCTTGGTGGCCGGCTTGATCCTGGCCCTCCTGCGGTAGTAGGTCCGGCCGTTCCTCCGATAGCGGTGGCCTCGCCGGTAGCCGTTGGGCATTAGAACGGCCCCATCGGGGAGCCGAGGCCGAGGCGATCGGCCAGCCAGCGCAGAGCACGACGCGCGGACTCCTTGTCCAGTGCCTTCATCGCCTCGTAGGCCGTGGACATCGCGTCGATCTCCTCGGTCACAAGGGAGGTCTCAGGAGTGGTCTGCCTCCGGTAAACGGGCTCGGTCATTCGCCCTCATCCTCAAACGGTTGATCGCGCCGGATCTCGCCGGTCTTGGGATCGAGGCCCGAGAAGATACCCTCCATCTCTTCCTCAGTGTCGAAGGGAAGCAAGGTCTCGCCAGTGCGCTCCTCCAGGGCTCGGCGGAGCAGCATCGCTACCTTGTTACGGTCCTCGTTGATCGGCTCGATGCGCCGGATGCGCGCGTGAGGGATCACGTCGCCAGAGTCGGTGTCGGTCTCGACCTTCTTGCAGTCCAGCACGACGATGCAGATGTGGGTCTTGGCCGGCTCGTTCACTAGCTGGCTAGCGATCGAGTCGAGGCCGTTGTTCTGGCCGTTGGGGAGTGTTGAGAGGAGCTTGGTCATGGAGATCCTTTTCAGAGTGGAGTTTCAAACTTGGACCCGGCGATGTTGCGGAACACCACCATGTTGTTGCCGTTGTTCCAGGCCTTCCAGGCCTTGAGCACCATGTTGAGTTGATCATTGCGATCTCGGGTGGTCCTGCGGTGATGATCGCGAGCCAGTTGGAACAGCAGCGCTCGGCGCGGATCTCCCCTACCGTCCGTACGGTTCTCGGCCATCGACTCAAAGAACTCTTCCGCGTTAGAGCCATCGACCTTCTCGCTGATGAGGTAGAACGCAGCGCCGGCCACCGGGAGGAGCAAGCCAGGGATCTGCCGGCGATAGCGGTTCCCAGCGATGCCGGCGACCTGTAGCGCGGCCTCCTTCCCACTGCGGTAGGCATCCATCTCGCCCTGAGTCGGCGTGTACCGGCGCGATTGGTTGAGATCGCGGAGCAGGAGGTTGACCACGGCCTGGACCTCACGCGAGTTGGACTCGCCATCCATCACAAGAGAGTCAGCGAAGGTCCGCTTGATCCCTTGGTCCATCGAGCGCTGAGCCACGTCGGGAAGTCCGTAGATCACAACGGAATCGATCGACTTCTCGGCCTGGACAACCGCGGTGAGCCGATTCTGGCCGTCGAGGAGCACGCCGGTCTGAGAGAACTTGATCGCCTCGCCGTTTAGCTCCCAGTGGCCGGCGTGGATGTCTCGGACCATTTGGATGATCTTGGACTCCTTGACGCGCCGGTTGTGCGTGTTCCGAGACAGTAGCTCCGTAGCGATCTCGGGAGTGATCTCCGCGATGTCGGTGAGGATGGCTGGGTACTTGTGCTCGATGCTAGGGATCGGCAACAGGTCGTCGTTCATGATCTTCCTTCTGTGTGGTGGAAGCGGAGGTAAACCGCCAGGACGAGAAGCAGGCCTGCCAGTAGGGCCATGATGACGCCTGCGTGGTGCTCGATTGGGTAGGTGGCTAGGGATGCGCCCAGAAGTAGGCCGGCGAACGTGGCCGTCAACTCGACAGGGCCGGCAACCGCGCTCATCGCCGGCTGCCGATGACGAAGAAGCAGGCAGTGAAGATCGCCGCGACGATCAGGGCCAATTCGATGTTGCTCACGACGCCAGCCTCGGTCCCTTGAGCCAAAGGACAGCCGCGTCGTAGGCCTCCGCGAGGTCGTCTACGGTGTCCGGCCTGGTCTCATCGAACCGGTCGATGGCTGAGTTGATCTTGTCGGTGAGGTCGGGAGGAAGCGCGGCGTCGCAATGCTCGCAGATGATCAAGTCCACGATCACGCGCCGGCCGCATCCTCCAGCGCAGTAGCCGATCATCGGTCGTAGTTGGCTGGCTCGATCCACCCCATGCCGAGGAAGATCCAGTACGCCGTGAAGCAGATGGCCAGGACGATCATGATGGAAGCGCTAGGCCAGTCGATCAGTCGATCGGAAGCGCGGACGTGGACAACGCGCGTGGTGACCGCGGGAGGAGAATCAGGCTCCTCGGGAGCGGTCTCGAAATTCTGTACTGTGGTGGTCATGTATGACACTTTAGCAGTGCCATCCGGCCAGGTCTAGCTCCGAGCGCGCTTTTTGGCTAGGAACTCGCGGACAGTGCCCAGCCGATAGACGTAGACCTCGTGCAACTCCAGTCGCCGGCCGATCCAGCGTGGCATGTTGCGCTTCTCCCGAGGCAGCGGAGGGAGATCGCCGTTGGCCCGGTAGATCAAGTTCTCGATCTCCTGCCTGGTGGTCGGCTCGCCTCCATCGTTGAGCGTCTGGACCAGCTTGGTCAGCGTTAGCTCCTTGTCGGCCATGATCTCTAGCTCAGTAGCAAGATGTTCGGCTCTCGGCGCGTAGTACGTGCAGGATGGACAGCGAACAAAGCTATCCGCGTCGACCCGCTCCTGATAGATGTCCTTCTTGCACTTCGGGCATGGCCCGTAGTAGACCTTCGGTCTCGGCGCGTCGATCACGGCCCTGGCCACGCTAGAGGCGTAGGAGATCCGCGAGGCTAGCTCGGCTACCTCGTGCCGGCGCAGCACGTTGTCCCAGTCGGCCAGTAGCTCACGCGCTCTCGGCACCGGCCGGCCACCGATCGCCGCCCAAAGACCGCGGATCGCCTTGGACGCCTGCTCGGCCCAGGGAACGCTTGCCTCCTCAGGGTCGGCCTCCTTGGGTGCACCAAGCTCCAGAAACGTGCTCTGCCTGGTCAGGTGGATCTCTAGCTCGGTAAAGAGACTGGGGATGTCCTCCAGTAGCGCTCGGAAGGTACCGGCGCATTCGCTACAAAGGAAGGTGTCCGTTGGGTTGTGGTCGCAGACTATGGCCTGGACACGCCTGGTCCCTAGGTGCCAGCGCGATGATCGGTACGTGAGTGGGATCGGTTGGTAGCTCGTCCCCACTGGCTCGGCGTCGATCATCGTGGCCATAAAGTCACGTTCTCCCTCAGTGGGTTCCACCGGCTGGCAGTGGGAGCAGAATAGCCGAGGTAGGTCTGAGACACGGCAAAGCGGGATGGCAGGCCGTTCCACGGCCAACAGGTTAGTTGATTTGTTACCTAATCAGCATCAGGCGTGCGAAGAGTCCAACTGATGCACGCCGGCCAGTGCGCGCGGATGTCTGAGGACGCTCCACCGCTCATCGGCGTCAGGTCGCACTTGAGGTACGTGCTGCCGAGCCGGCGATGCACGAGATGATCACACGATCCGCACGTCTGGCCGTTGTTCGCTAAGGGAAGGCCGGTGCCAGGGTTGAAGCCGGACTCCAGCTTGGCCTTGTTTCGTAGGGTGAGCCGCTGGCCGGCTGAGAGCTTGGGCGGGTCGGGAGGTCTCGGCGGGTCGGGATAGCCCTCAAACAGCATCTCGGTCATCGGTGATCTCTTCCCTGTGCAAGATGTAGGTGTCGTCGTCGTGGTCGCGCGTGACCGTGAGCCGTAGATCCGCGGCCTCGACCTCATCGCGCGTGAGCACCACGAGATCGCCTAGCCGGCTGACCAGAGCGGCCAGCAGCGAGGCCGGCCAGAGGCTCAGATCCTCATGGTTGTAGGTGCCAGTGGCCTCGTTGATCTTGGCTTGCTTCCAGAGGCACCGGGAGCACCACGGCCGCGGGTCCCTGGCCTTGCCGGTGCGCCACCAGCGCTTCGCCTGCTCGCCACAGATCGGGAGCCAGCGCCATTCCGGCGTGAACTCCCCTACGTCCACTCGGATGCCGACGTGCTGGACATGGCCGCGGCCGGCGCGGATCGGCTCAGGCCTGGTCATCGGTCTGGCCCATGTGCTCGTGCGCGTAGCGAAGCATGGTCATGGCCTGGTCCGTGATCGAGCGGCCGTGGCGCTCGGCCGGCTCCAAGATCAACTTCTGCTTCTCCTCCGCGGAGATGCGGAAGGCCAGGCCGGTCTTGCGCTCCCGCGGGTCGTTGCGTGTCCTGCGCTCGCTCATCCGATCGCCTCCTGCGCTATGCCGACCGCGATGATCGCCAGGATGGCTACCGCCACTAGGCACACCGCGATCAGGAAGATCCCCGACCCGAGGAGCGCCTTATCCCAGAAGCTCATACCGCCACCGCGATCCACAAGATCAACAGCACGACGGCCAGAGCCGGCAGCCAGACACGAGCAGTCTTGACCACGACCACAGCGGCCAGCAGGCCGGCCAGAAACTGCATCACTTCTCCTTAGTAGCGAAGGGATCGTCCTCGGGACGGTAATTCGGATTAGGCCGGCCACAGCGGACGCACTTGGGCGAGCTAGAGCCGACCCATCCGCGGTAGGCAAACCAACACCGCGGTCGATAGATGCAGGCCATCAGACCTCCCAGACTCGATCCTTCGGGCACGGCTCGCCAGGCCTGGCGTTGTGGTTGCGGAGCACGAAGCTACGCCCGTAGACGCGCCAGGTCTGCCAGTCCTCGCGGAACGCTACCGAGCGTCCACAGGCAGGACAGATTGTCCGCTGAGCCTTTCCTTTCAAGGGCATCTCAGACCTCACTCATGATCATGGCCCCAGTACTTGCAGCGTATGGATGTGCACGGCCTGTCGGGCTCCTCGGGCTCGTGGATGCGCGGTCCGTCCCAGAGCCGATCCGCGATCATCAGGACGGCCGAGTCGCTGAGCGGTCCGTACAGGTTGCGGGTCTCCGGTAGATCCTCGCGCGTGCCATCGGCCAGGATGACGTACGGGAAGTAGCGGGGATGCACGAGCCGGCCAATCGGGGTCGGCTCGCTGCGATCCACGTATCCCTTGCCCAGTGAGGTCTCGACGTAGACGTGATCGTTCCTGATCCGAGTCATGACGCCCACCGGATCAGCTTCTCCAGCCAGAAGGCCTCGTGCTCGCCGGCGTGCTCCTTGGACAGCTTGCAGAGCCGGACGTTGCCAGGCTCGGGAATCTTGCCGGCAACGCATCGCTCGGCCGGCTGAGCGTCCTCTTCGGTGAAGAGATCGTGTTCTGTGGTGGTCATGTTTGACACTTTAGCACGAGTGTCAGACAGCGGCTACAGCGGCTCGCCTAGCAGCGTTGACGACGCGGCGGATGTTGTCATGCCCAACGCCGAGACCATCGAGGTCGTGCACGCCTCTGCGCTGTAGCTCGGCGCGGACGGCTAGCTCGATCTTGTTGTAGCTCGCGCCGGCCGCGGCTTGTACGTACAGCCGGTCCCTGTCCCATGCTGAGTTTCGATGGGCCAGGATCGCATCCACGATGGCCGAGATCAGTTGGTCATCCATGGCGGTCTCCTAGCCAGAGCCGGTAAACGGCATCCCGTAATTGTCGATGTACTGCTTGATCTGCACACATCCCCACAGCGCAAAGCCGACCAGCCAGAGCGTAACGGTAGTCACGAGCCAGTAGAGGCCAAAACCGCCCACCCCATCCTCGGTGCGCTTGATCGTGGCTACGAGCAGGCCGAGGAACACGACCACGCCCGTCCACACGATCATGCTGTAGAAAGTGAAGTCGCTCATCACTCGCCTCCCATCCGTAGGGTACGCAGCGCCGGATACCACGGATAGTGCGGAGCCGGATCTTTCCTACCGCTCAAGCCATCCTCGCCTCGCTCCCACGCGGCCAGTTGACCGTGGCCCTTGTTGCCAGGGTCGAGCAGCGAGACTGCGTGGTTGTGCGCTCCCGAGCCGGCATAGGACCGGCCTGGGATGTTCCTTGTCCAGCTAGCGAACGCGGCGCGGCGCAACGCCTCCTCAGCTTCTGGCGTGCCAGGACTGAGATCCACGACGCCAGGCCAGTCGTGCGACGTGCCAGACGCCGGCACATCCCCACCGCCGAAGCCTCCCTGCATCACCGTGAAGTCGATGCCGGATTCACGCTCGGCCAAAAGGATCTGAGCGGCCACCACGCGGGAGACCGTCTTGCCGTCCATCGTCGTCCGGCCGGACAGATCGCCGCTCAGGTCCAGCGGAGTGCTGATCGCCGTGGAGCCAGGAAACGTAGCTCGGTAGCGATGATGGTCCGAACCACCCTTGCCCAGTTGCTCGGTTTTGGATGCCTTTGCGCCGTAGGGGATGATCCGGTCGATCCGACCACCGGTGCCGGCTGTGCCGAAGGCCGCGGCCACCCGACTCTCGGCGCCGTTCATATCCCCAACGAGGATCACGACCAGCCCTTGTTCCCTAAGCTCATCGACCTTGGCGTTGACCGCGCGCGCCTGGCGAATCCATCCGTTTCCACCCTCGACTAGCTGATGCGTGTTGACCACAGCGAAGCGTCGGCCGTCCTCGGTCTCAAAGATCGCCCAGACGACCCACTTGCGAGTCGGCCCACCGGTGAGCGCGCGCTCACGGTCCCAACTGATCAACTCCACATCGGACCGCTTGTAGATGATCGGGACCGCCATGTTGCCTGGCGTGACGCCGTAGCCCTTGATCTTCGCGAGCTTGTCGTTATCGCGGACCTCTTGAAGCCCTACGACGGTAGCGAAGGGGGCGTAGCGGTTGATCTCGGCGTTGCTGTTGCCGATCGCCTCGGCCGTGTTCCACGTCCCGACCGTGATGCCGAGATCGCCTGATCCCGGCTCGCAGCCGGCCACGTCGGGCTCAAAGCTCTCGGCGTCCTGGCGGAGCCGTGGTTCCCGCGGGGCGACCGCTACAGCCGAGACGCCGGCCGCGGCCAGGGTCGGCTCGCCGTACTTGGCGTACTCGTCCTGATGGGCAAGCGCGGTCTGGTAGACCGTCCAGTCCTTTGACCACGTACCTCCTCGGCCCTCCCAGATCGCGTAGGCGTAGCGCGCGTTGGCGTACGGGTCGGTCCTGTCACCCTTCTTGAGTACGGCCGCGTTGGACCCGCTGATCTGCCAGAGGCCGACGTGGCCGCTGTTGACGTTGTTGGATGCGGTCGGATCGAACGATGACTCGTACTTGGCTATGGAAACGCCGAGCGGGATCTGAGCCAGCCACTTGCGATCGTTGGGCGCGGCCTTGCGGAGCGCGTCAGCCGCCAGGTCCGGCCCTTGCAGGCTAGCGAGCTTGGGGTCGTAGGGCTGACCCTCGGGCGCCTCGGGCTGAGCCGGCTGGGAGCAGTCCACGGCCGGCGTGCAGTCGGTGGACTCGGGGAGCATCCCGATCACTACATCCAGGCCAGCGTCTTTCCCATCCTGGCTAGCGAAGTAGAACGCCTGCCAGAGCAGGCCGGCCACCATCCCTCCGCCGTTCCATGCCGCCTTGATCTGGTCCTGGGTGTAGCCATCCTTGTGCAGGTACTCGTGCACGACACCACCGAGCGTGGCCGCGGCCTTGGCCGCTACGGTGATCTTCGGTGTATCGACGCACGTCTCCACCTCCTGCTGGGTGTCGCGCCACAGCAGCATCGAGGCGATGACGGCCAGGACCAGTAGGCCGACGACTTTCCTCATCGGAGGTCGGCGCTTTCAAGCTCTCGCTGTTGAGGTTGGGTCGGCCACTCGTCCTCGGAGATGATCTCGCCCTCCACGAGATCCATACCGACGTAGACATCCTCGGGCTCGTCCTCGACCCGACGCTTGCGCCACCGCGGCAGGCCGGCGCGGCGGAGATGCGCGATCAGTGGATTGTTCCAGTTATGGACTTTGTTCCAGATCGGCCAATCGGTCTTGATCGACTCCTTCTCCACCGCGCGCGCGGCCTCGACCGATGGGTAGACCTTAGTGACGATCCGGCTGACATCGACGTGCTTGAGCCACCAGTTTTCCCACGCGCCGTGTTCCTTGCACCACGCCCAGTCACGCGCGGCGTGCTGAGCGAAGCGAGCGCAGGTATCGACCTTCTTGTGGTCCTTGCACCATACGGATGTGATGCCGACGTACTCCAGGCGATCCTTGAGCGGGTTGCCGTCCGCGTCGTAGCGCGGGAAGCTCGGGCACCAGTAGACGATGCACTTCGGCCCGACCGTGGTCCGGTCGAGCATCGACTGAGGCACGATGCCCTGAGCGATCTGCTTGCGCTCGGCCTTGCTGACCAAGGGAATCTTCGCGCGCTCCAGCAGCCGGCTTTCCTCGGTGCCGGCGTAGCAGACGCCCATATCCCTTTGCTCGTCCAACTCTGAGCACCGAGCGCCCCGCTCGGTCTCGGCCTTCGGCCCGAGGATCGCCACCGTGGCCTCGCTCGTGTCCGTGGCGAGGCAGAAGCGGCCAGGGATCAATGTCCGTAGCGAGCCAGGGATCGTGTCGGTGCGCGCGTCCTGGGTAGCCAGCCAGGCCACCGTCAAGCTCGCGCGGCCACCAGTGAGGATGTTCCCGAGATGGCCGGATGCGCCGGCCTTGAGTGCCTTCGGGATAAGGGTTACCTCATCCTCGATGAAGACGATGTACGGGTTCTCCTTGGTGGAGAACTCCAGTTTGTCGATGCCGTTGTCGCGCATCCACTTCCGGCGTCCCTCCATCCGAGAGATCACCTTCGGCAGTAGCTTCTCCTCGGTGTCCGGCCCGTTGTCCACGTACTCGACCACGCGGACCCGGCCTCCGCCGTACATCTTCGCCATCTTGCCCAGCAGGGTCATCTCGATCCCGCCCTTGGCGTCAGAGACGTAGAGATCTAGGTACTCGCCGTCCGCGATGAAGCTGGCGATGATCACCCACAGCGCGTTGGACTTGCCCTGGCCCGTCATCCCGCCGACGAGGAAGGACATGTCCTTCCGTAGCAACATAGGAGATCCATCGCGCCGGACGGCGAACGAAAAGTAGCGCCGGTCCTTCGGTTTGGGGAGATCGCCCAGATGGATCTCGCGTTCTAGCGGGTCGGTCCAGTAGATGGCCACCTTGCCGACGCCCTTGTTGCGGGTCGGCCGGATCACCACTTCCTTGCAGCCGTAGCCGATGCTCGCGGCGATGTCGTCCTGAGCGGCCACGAGGTTGCGGAGCGGTACCTGCACGGTGCCGCTGTAGACCAGCCCGAGCACGTCGCCATCGAGGTTTGTCCGTACCTGGGAAAGCTTCGGCGTGACCGGCTTGGCCTTGGTGCCAGGGACGATCACGCGGCCTGAGCCTGGCCGGCTGAGTCCTGGGTAGCCCTCGCAGGCATCGATGAACTTCCGCTTGCTGATCTCGATGTGCTGCCGGCTGAGCCACCAGAGTTTGATCATGGCCCCGACGCTGGGAACCTCGCGGTTGTCCTGCTTGTAGAGGTAGGCCCGGTGCGCGTGCCAGAGCAGTGGGTACAGCCAGGCGATGATCAACAGTGGGACCACGGCGTAGTAGACGCCGAACAGGCCGGTAGCCAGAATCAGGTAGCAGGCTAGGCCGAACAGGTAATTGGTCTTGGCGCTGAGGAAGTGGCCGAAGATCCGTAGGCCGTCCCAGAAGGCAACGGCCCAGAGGGTGAGTGAGGCGACCTTGCTCATGGGGGAGAACTCCTTGGTGGTGGATCGCTGATCTCCACCGGCCGCGTAGCCGGCGCGGTGGGTCTCAGTCGATCAAGGGATTACGTGCCGTCAGTGACCGCGGACTGGCCTTTGTTGTCGGCCTGCACGACCTTCTTGGCCTCCAAGATGCCCGAGATCCAATCGGGCACCGTGAAGATGCCTACGCCCAAAGCGAAGCTGCCGTTATCGACAACCTTGCCGTAGCCGTAGACGGCCTCTTGCTTGGACGCGATGCCGAGCATCACGACCAGCACGATGGCGATCGCCGGGACGACCACCGTCCACTTACCTGCGAAGGCCACGAAACTTCTGATCATGGAGTTGGCCCTTTCTTGTTGGGGGATTCCCTGTCCACCAACCCCGCGGCGCGCAACCACCGATCGCCTAGGCGAGTAGGGCCGAGCTACGCCGGCCTGCTGTCTTGGCTGGGACCGTCGATGCTCGACTGGCCCATGATCCGTCGTTCCGTGTCGTGGTGCTGATGCGTAGCAGGCTAGCGGTATCCCGCGCCGTACTCCAGAGCCACGACCTCGGCCGGCCTACCCAACAAGGGATCTCCAGGCCGAGAGACACGCCGATTTACAGCCCGGTCTTGCCTCACCCTTGACTAGAGAGTTAGGATTTGCGAGCGCGCTGCCGCACGATCGCAAGACGCCACCCCAACCCAAACCCAAAGCCTTTCCAGGCTAGAGATCTGCGAGGCCTCAGCCCGTAGGTCACAGTTTGATAAACCTGCCAGGCCAGGCTCAAGAGTCCAGCGCCGATCCCCGCTGCCGGCTCACATCGCGCCCGACTCGATCTACGGATCTAGGCCTGTCACTCATCACCGTCCACGCCAGGCAGTCTGTCCGCGTCGCCGGCCGCACTGCCAGGCCGCTCAGCCGACGCTCAGCAGGGCTCGCGACAGCGAGACCAACTTCCGCCGCGTGTTGCTCTTGCGTGTCGATGCATTCCACGCTACGTTTGCATCATGACCACCACAGAGTTGACCACCGAGCAACTAGCTAGCGTGCTAGGCGTCCACCGGACGACGATCACTCGGATGGTCCTGCGAGGCGAGCTACATCCTGTAGCAAACAAGGGACGCGGCTACCGCTTCAACCCGGCGACGATGCGGCCGGAACGTGAAAGTGGGGCCGCATCATCGGGCGGGGATTAAGACCACCACAGTCTCCACCCGGCCCTAGCGGCCCCACGGATCTTCACGGAAGGTACGGATCATGGACGCACCAACGGAGCAAGCTTATCGAGTCCTTACGCCTGTAGGCAAGAAGCCCTGCGGTGTGTGCTTCGGCACAGGCAACTCGATCATCACCCTCGCCGGCCGGCCAGGCATTGCCTACGGCGCTTGCGAGAATCCCGACTGCACCGCACCGGCTCGCCGGATGTCGGACCTCACCACCATCCTCAGACTGTCACTCAACAAGGTCAGCGCACAGAGCGCCAACAGAGAAGGAAGATGATCATGGCACTACAGACACGCAAGCCCACCGGGAAGCCGGCCTGGCCGATCGCACTGATCGCCGGTAGCGAGAAGTCCGGCAAGTCATGGGCGTGCGCCGAGGCCTCAGCCTCGCCCCTCATCGGTCGGACCCTATGGTTCTCTACGGCCGAAGACGATCCCGACGAGTACGGCGCTGTACCTGGCGCTCGTTTCGAGATCGTGATCCACGACGGGACCTACCGCGGTCTGCTGAACGCTCTCAGCGACGCCAGCAAGGAACCTGCGGTCGATGGCAAGCCGACTCTCTGGGTGATCGACTCGGGCACGCGCCTCTGGGATCTCTTGTCCGATATGGCCCAGACAGAGGCCAACCGGCGCCGGCACGAGGCCGAGGCGAAGATCAACATGGATCTTTGGAACGTAGCGAAGTCGCGCTGGCAGCACGTTCTCGACACCCTGCGCTCGCACGCCGGCCCGTCCATCATCACGGCTCGCCTGGAGACCATCGTCGTAGTCGAGGACGGCCAGCCCGTCAAGGGTCGCGACAACAAGGTGCTCACCACGTCCAAGATCAAGGCCGAGAAGAATCTGTCCTACGACGTTGGGTTGATCATCGAGCAGCCGCGGCGCGGCGAGGCCTACCTAACTGGCTACCGATCCGTGAAGCTCGCCGGCCAGGAGGCCCGTATCCCGCTGCCGGACTTCACCTTCGACAAGCTCTGGCGCGACCTCGGGCTGGCCGGCAAGAACGCTACCGCGGTACGGCACTTCGCCGGCTCGGACGGGATCAAGTCGGTCGAGGCCGAGGATCAGATGATCCGCGATCGCACGCGGTTGATCGACAAGCTCCGCGGCCTGGTGGACGAGGACACGGCGCGAGCACTGGCCGCCAACTGGCAGAAGGAACACAGCGAGAAGATCGGGGAGACCACCGACATCGAGAGCCTGGCGGCCTTGGTCGCTACCTACGAAGCGATGAACGCGCCGGCCAAGCCGTTGATCACGGACGGCCAGTCCAAGAAGCTCCACGCCATGTTCACCGAGGCCGGGATGAAGACTCGCGATCACTACCTGGCATGGGCATCCACGACGCTCGGCCGCAACATCGAGACCACCAAGCTCCTGACCTCCGAGGAGGCCGGCTGGCTGATGGACAAGCTGACGCCGGCTGACCAGCCCTCACGGCTCGGGGTCGAGAAGTGAGCGACCGGCTGGCCGACATCTACATGGCGATACGTGTTCTGGAGCACGCCGTCAAGGAGGCCGGCAAGGATCTCTCTGCCGAGCTAGACGAGTTGCGGGAGGAGCTTGGCCTGGACAAGGCCAACTTCCGCACTCCCTACGGCCTGCTGGTCGGGACCACTGTCGAGGCCACGATCGAGTACCACGAGGACGACCGGATGGTGGCCTACGCGCGGGAGCACTACCCGCACGAGGTCATCGAGGCCTGGGAGGAGGAGGTTCCCGCGTACGTGATCGAGCACCCGGCCTCGGTGCGCGAGACTCTGGCGAAGACTCTCGACGGCCGCGTGATCGTGATCGACGGCCGCGTGATCGACAAGGAGACCGGCGAGGAGCTTTCCTTTGCTCGCTACGTGCCTGCGAAGAAGGGCTGGTCCGCTCGGATCACCAACGACGCCAAGAAGGCCGTCACGGCTGGCCTCAAGGCTCAGATGAGCGAGGCCATCTCGCTAGTGACGAAGGAGATCGAGTCATGATCGTGCCAGGGATGCAAGGCCGTCGCGTCGGCGTGGTGCGCGACTTCTCTAGCTATCTAGGCGAGGTCGAAGACGGCGACTTGAGCGAGGCCAACGTGGTCACGTCCGAGCTACTTGGGACAAGCGACCCGAGTAGCCCCGACCTCGGTGGCGACACGCTCCATGCGCCAGTGATCGACTTGGATGTCCCGGTGGCCTACGTGCCTAGCTCCACGCCAGGCCACGGTCATCTCTACGTGGATGTCGCGATGACGGCTCCCCAGATGTGGCACTTGCTCCAAGCGATGGTCGATGTCGGCTTGGTCGAGGAAGGCTTTCTCAACGCCAGCAAGGCGCGCGGTTACACGTCCGTCCGTCTGCCCTGGATCACCAAGGAGGCCCAGCCGGACAGTGACGCCGAGGAGCAGGCAGCCAACGCAGCCGAGCTTGTCACGCTAGGCGAACTCAGGGAGATTTTCTAATGATCCGCGTCTCGATGCCGGCTGAGACTCTGGCGCTGATCATCGGCGGCTCGCTCGTGGTTGGCATCCTGGCCGGCCTGTTGATCGGCTGGATCGCCTGGAGGCGAGGCCGATGACTGACGGCCCGACCGACGAGACCCGCGAGTTGATCTTGCACAGGTCCAAGGGATGGTGCGAGCTATGCCGCGTCCAGCCGGCCGTGGACGCGCACCATCGCCGGCGAAAGGGCAAGGGAGGATCGAACGCGTTGCCCTGGATGCATCTGGCCGACAACCTCGTGATGCTCTGCCGGTACTGCCACCAAGCGATTCACTCGATGCCGACAGAAGCGCGCCGGCTCGGATTCCAGATCCGCGTAGGCGTAGCTGATCAACTCGCCGGCGAGGTCTGGCGCATCCCGATTCTTGATCAACGGCAGCACCGCTGGATTCTCACCCGCATCGGGGAGAAACGGCCCTACACGCTGGACGACTGGTCCGAGTTCATCGAGGCCAACTACTAAGGAAGGATGATCATGGCGAGAACCGTATGGAAATACGTCATCGACCCAAAGCCCGAGAACGTCGCGCCTGGCGTGCCGCTGGACATGCCGGTCGGCGCTAAGCCTCTGGCGGTCCACGAGCAACACGGCAAGATCGCGCTGTGGTGGGAGGTTGATTCCGAGCAGCCCTACGAGCGTAGGACGTTCGACATGTATGGCACCGGGCATCCCATCGAATACCCCGGCGACTACATCGGCACAGCCAGCTTCCAGAGCGGCTGGCTGATGATCCACATCTACGAAAGGCAAGAGAAGTGAGCAACGAACCGATCATGACCGTGGTGGGCAACCTGACGGCCGACCCTGAATTGCGCTTCACGCCGAGCGGATCGCCGGTAGTGAACTTCACCGTGGCAAGCACTCCACGCAAGAAGCAAGGCGAGGAGTGGGTCGATGGAGAGCCCTTGTTTCTTAGGTGCACAGCGTGGCGCGATATGGCAGAGAACATCGCGGAGTCGTTTGAGAAGGGCCAGCGTGTCATCGTGCACGGCCGCTTCACGGTGCAGACCTACGAGGCTAGGGATGGCGGTCAGCGGTCGAGTAATTGCCTGGACGTGGATGAGATCGGCCACTCGGTACGGTTCGGGTCGTCTCGCTTCACCCGCGGCGCGCGCAACCCACAGAGCAGCGCTGGAGGCGAGAGCCGGCGCGAGAGTAGCCGTCAGGCCGTGAGCGACGATCCGTGGGCCAGCAGCGCGCCGTACGAGGAACCACCCTTCTGATGATCAACTTCACGGTGCCTGGCCTCCCACAGCCGCAAGGTTCAAAGAGGCCAGGCAAGAACCGCAAGACCGGCAAGTTGATCATGATCGAGGACAACGACAACTTGAAGCCCTGGCGCGCGCTCGCGATCTTCGCGGCGCGTGAGGCGATGGGCCAATTCCTCGGTTGGAAGCCGATCGATGAGGCCGTGGAGGTTACGGCCTGGTGCTACTTCCCTAGGCCGAAAGGGCACTTCGGCACCGGCCGGAACGCCGGCGTGGTCAAGGCGAGCGCGCCCAAGTGGCCGAGCGTCAAGCCAGACGGCGACAAGCTCGGCCGCGCGATCGGGGATGTCCTGACGCAAGCCGGCGTGCTCCGCGATGACAGCAGGATCGTGGACTGGCACCTCTTCAAGCGGTACGGGACGGCCCCTCGGGTCGAGGTCTACGTGAGGCCGATGGAGCCGACGTTGTAGCTGGAAAGGCAGAAGGCCGGCCGGCCGGGATCGCGACTCGCGGGATGACTAGGTGATTCACGTCACGCCTGGACGAGCGGTCCCGGCCTGGAGATAATCGAACCCTCCGCGGTTGACGAGACCGGGAGGGTTCTCACCACTCGTCGCTAAGTCCTCTGTGAACGGCTGGCGACACGACGAAAGGCTGGTCCTATTGTGGCACATCCGCCCACATCCGTGTCAGACAAAGAAGTTCGGGCGTGTCAGCGCTGCGACTCCACGGCTGATCATCTTCCCTGCTGCTCCTCGCACGAGCGCCAGTTGTGCTGCTCGTGCTACCGGCGTACGCACTTCGTTGAGGTCCGTCCGTGTTGCTCGCTCGATGCCGAGAGGCTGGCCGCGGCATGATCCGGCGCGCGCGGCTCAAGTTTGAGCGTGACTACGTACAGATCCCCAACCACTGGATGCGTGATGGCCGGCTGAGCCATCGGGCACGCGGCCTGCTGGCCGAGATCATGACGCACTCGCCTGACTGGGTGATCACCCTGGAGGCCTTGATCGAGAACGGCACCGAGGGACGCGATGCGGTCAAGGTCGCGCTCCGAGAGCTAGTTGATCATGGCTACCTGGCGCTGGAGCGCGAGCGGATCGACGGGAAGCTCCGCGGCTCGCACTACGTCCTGACCGATCCCGATGAGCCTTCTGAGGAACGGATTTTCAGTCGCCCAGAAAACAGACCGACTGAAAATCCACCATCTAAGAAGACTAATTCTTTAGAAGACCAAGAAACTCTCTTGTCCAGCCCTACGGGCCAGACGAGCGAGGAGGAGCTTCGCCCCGATGTCGAGGCCGTCTGTGCTCACCTCGCGGATCGGATCGCCGGCAACGGGTCCAAGCGGCCGACGATCACCAAGGAATGGCGGAGACAGGCCAGGCTCATGATCGACACGGACGGCCGCGAGGTGGCCGCGGTCCACCGCTGCATCGATTGGTGCCAGGACGATCCCTTCTGGTCGGCCAACATCCTGTCGATGCCCAAGCTCCGCAAGCAGTACGACCACCTACGGCTCAAGGCCATCGCTGAGGCCGAGAAGGTCAAGCAACTTCGGCCTGTCCAGGCAGTACCGGCCTACGACGTGCACCGCGAGGCTCCTCGACGGGAGGAGTTGTCATGGTGATCGAGCTACATCCCGGCGATTACAGCGAGTACGTCGCGCCGGCCTCGGACGTGAGCTACGAGGCCGCGTTGCTCGGGTCGCTACTGGCCGGCCAGCAGCACCACGCGATCTCGCGCATCCAACGGGAGATCGATCTGGAGGACTTCGCTGATCCTCGCCACGCGATCATCTTCCACGCCGCGGCCGAGGTCGACCAAGACGGCCAGAAGGTCTCCCCGCTAGCGGTCTACGCCAAGCTCGGCGCCGAGGCCGACAGGATCGGCGGAGCGCCCTACCTGCACAAGCTGATGGCCGAGTGGCTACCGAGCGACGACCCGCTGTTCCTGGCCGGCCAGATGCGGGAGCTACGCATCCGTAGGGACGTAGGCGACTTCGGCCGAAAGCTCCGCCAGGTCGAGACCGATCTTGATCTTGACCCGACGCGCCAGGTCGATCTCGTGCGCCAGTGGAGCGAGGAGATCACCACCACGCGCAAGCCGGCGATCACCGCGGTTGATCATGGCCTGGAGCAACTGATGGACATCGCGCAGTACGGCGAGAAGGCCGCGAGCGCGACGCCCTGGAAGGACCTGAACGACATCATCGGCGGTTGGTATCCCGGCGCGCTGATCGCGATCGGTGCGCGCCCTGGCGTCGGCAAGTCGATCATGGCCGAGAACGCCGCGACCAACCTGGCTCTCCGCGGCCGGCGCGTTCTCTTCTGCTCACTGGAGATGCGCCAGGTCGAGATCCTGCAACGGACGATGGCCTGGACGGCCAAGGTTCAACTGACCAGCCTTCGCCGCGGCGGAGGGTGGCTCACCGAGCAGGATTGGGCCGAGATCCACAAGGCGTATCCGCTGATCCAGTCGCTACCGATCGATTACGTGGACGACAAGCGCCAGACGCTGGACTCGATCCGCGCCGCGGCCGTTGAGTCATCCCGGCTCGCTCGGCAGAACGGCCAGACGCTCGGCGGCATCGTGATCGATTACCTCCAATTGATCACCACCCAGACGCGCGGCCGAGATCGGACCCGACAGCAGGAGGTTGGTGAGTTGTCGCGCGGCCTCAAGATCATGGCCGGCGAGTTCGACTGCCCGGTGATCATTTGCTCGCAATTGAACCGCGGACCCGAGACGCGCGCGGGAGGCCTACCGCTAATGTCGGACTTCCGCGAGGCCGGCGACATCGAGCAGGACTGCGACGTAGCTCTCCTGCTTCACCAGCAGATGGAGGAGGATCACCGCGGTCGGCTGGTCGAGACCGACCAGCTAGACGCGATCGTGGCGAAGCAGCGGAACGGACCGACTGGCGTGGTCACGCTCCAGAAGGTCGGGCACTACGCTCGCCTGGCCGACTACTGAGACCGGAGGCCGGCCGGACCCGTCCTACCCGAGCATGGAGCGGCCGGCCTCCCCAGTAGCAACTCTCAACCTGTGGTTGAGACTTTGGCGAAATTTCGGATGAGATCGAGCGAAAGCTTTGACGCAGGCCAGCGTGTAGCGCAAAGCTTTCTTCCATGACCACCACAGTCACGAAGACCACCACCAAGACCACCACCAAGAGCAGCACCACCGCTCGCGGCTATGGCTGGGAGCACCAGAAGGCTCGCAAGGCCGCTCTGGTCTGGGCGGTCGGCTCGGACTGCACCCGCTGTGGCGAGAAGATCGAGTCCACCAAGGGCATCCACTACGACCACAACGACGATCGCACCGGCTACCTCGGCTGGGCGCACGCGTACTGCAACTGCAAGGCCGGCTCGGACAAGGCGCACCGCATCCGCCGCACGACGGTCACCAAGACCACCACCACCACCACGATCACCACCACGATCACTGAGGAGATCTGATCATGCGCGCCATCCCGCTCGTCCTGTCCATCGACTGCCTGGCCTCCGCCACGTACCTCGTGGCAGCCGGCTTCGACCCGGCCGTCGCGACCTACCTCGTCCTGCACACCACCAACACACTCACCACCACCGAGGAGATCTGATCATGGCTACACGCACCACTCGCTACCTCTGGCGATCCGATGGCGAGCCGGCCGGCCACATGAGCTACTGCGCTTACCCCGACCACGGCCTCAACTACTGGTGCTCCGCCGCGGACGAGGGCCAAGGCGACTACAGCGAGGCCTGGGAGCAGGACCACGCCGAGATCGAGCCCGATCCGGCCTGGCAGGAGATCGGTTACGCCGGTCGCGATGCCTTCACGTACGCGCGGCCGGCGCACCGGTCCATCCCTGACGATGGCGTAGGCCACGCTGAGGACGAGCTAGGCCACCACGACCCCGACTGCGGATGCCGTGAGCAAGTCGCGCGGACGATGGCCGGCTGGATGGCTCGCCGGCCGTAGGAACTCTCAACCCGAGGTTGAGACTTGGGCCAGTTTCGGAAGATTTCTGGCCCAAGTCTTTGACCGCCGAACTACAGCGAGGACAAGATAGACCCATGACCACCACAGAGACCACCCAGACCACCACCACCGAGATCGTGCCGGCCGTGTCCGTCGATCGCCTGGAGAACGGCCGTTTCGTGGCCGTCGTCCTGACCGGCGCTCTCATCGGCAAGCGCTACGTGGCCGACACCCTGGCCGAGGCCTACGAGACGGCCGCGGACGCGATGGAGACGGCCGAGAAGACCGCCAAGCTCTACAAGCGGATCGAGTCACTGGTCCGCTCGCTCAACGAGGCCATGAAGCTGGACCCGACCGACTACACCAACCGCGTGAGCTACGGCTACATCGGCAACGTCGGTCCTGGCTTCGATGACCGTTACTGGATGGTCTTCCTCCCGCATCCCGGCCGCGCCGGCCACAGTGCGGACCACATGGGAGGCCACGCCACCAACGATCACGCCGGCATGCTGGCGTTGATCAACCAGCTGTCGGGCGCGATCACGATGGCGCGCTCGCTCTACCGCTGAGACCACCGAGCGGCCGGCCACCATCCCGGCCGGCCGCTCGGCCCCCACCACCACAAGGAAGATGATCATGGAACTCACCACCGTCACCAACGCCCACAAGCTGGCCTTCGCGCGCCGCATCGTCACCAAATACCTGGCCTACGTCCAAGCTGACCTCACCAGCGGAGGCCGGCCCACCGTGAACCGCAAGGTCGCTCGTGCTCGCTTCCTCGGCCTCTGCGACGCCGCGGACGCGCTCGGCCTGGCGATGACGCCGGACCACTTGCATACCGTCGTGGCCGAGCACATCGGCCATCAGGTCGCGCTACGGCCGGCCTACCGCGCGATGAGCAACCAAGACCAGCAGGCCTGGGACGAGCGCGCGGCCGAGCGGATCTGCCTTGAGATGCGGTGGATGTGATGATGCGGCCAGGCATGAGCCGCGGAGGCTACACGTACGTTCACCCGACGCCCGAGGAGTGCGCCGAGTGGAAAGCGCGACCTGGCAGCGCGCACCGCACCGGCTACCCGTACCGCGTCCAGTGCGACTCGTGCGGCAAGCGCTACTGGCTCTCGGGCATCGCCGTAGCCTCGCACCGGCGCAAGTGCGGAGGCCGGCCATGAGCGCGCCGAGCGTCGAGGACGTAGCCCTGGCGATCCTCTTCCAGCTTGCGCCGCTCACGGCGCTCTCGTACGACTTCCACGCGGACGAGCGCGAGCCCGAGGACCAGCGTGACGCGCTCACCGCGGCCGATCTCGTGACCACTGGCCTCAGCGAGGCTGAGATGGGCGGAGCTACCGTCATGCTCACGATCTACGGCCGGCGCTTCTCCCTGACGGTCGAGGAGGACGAGCCTGTCGAGCCAGTCACGCGATACGTGCGCGACAGCGGATGGTGCGACGGCTACCGGAGCGCTGACTGGTCGTGCAACTCGACCATCGGCAAGCGACGCGCGCGCTGGCGCAAGTTGCCCGGTGGCCGGCTGATGTGCGGTAGCTGCAAGCGCGCTGACGAGTCGTCCTGAAAGTCTCAACCACAACTTGAGACTTCGGCCCATTCCACCAAAAATTCAGCCGGATTCTTTGACCCTGGCCTAGACCTACGACAGGCTTTTCTCATGACCACCACAGTCACCACCAAGGCGGAGCCGATCGAGGTTTCCGGCCGCTACACCTTCGCGGCGATCCGCACCACGACCCAGCCGGCCGGCCGCGTTCACGCCATGCTGAGCAAGCAGGGCAACAGCCGCTCGGCCCTGGAGGCTCACGTCATGCGCGAGCTTGGCAAGGCGACGCCGGCCGGCGTACTGGTCGAGTGGTCCATCGTTGAGGTCGCGACCTCGCTGGTCCTGGCCGAGTGCTCGGCGTACGAGGCGTGATGATCAAGCGCAAGCGGCCCCTCAACTGGTGGCTGGCTCAGGTCATGGAGGCCTACTACGCGGCGCGTGAGGTCTGGCTGGCCGGCCGCGAGGCCTACGCCAACGGCTACGAGACCGAGGAGAAGATGTACGCCGAGATGTACCCTCGGCCGCTGCTGAAGGACTTCCTGAAGGCTCACAGCTACAAGGCTCAGCGTGAGGCCGCGATGCATGAGATGGCGCTGGCAGCATGATCGACATCGAGCGCATGCTGGCCGACCTCGACCCGGCCACCACGACGCGGCCCGAGGTCGCGATCGCGTACGATCTTCGCCAGGCCGGCTGGCCCGTCGTGATGACGCACCGAGACGCCGCGAAGCGGTTCGCGGCGATGGGACTCCATCTCCCGCACCGGAACAACGGCGATTGGCCCGAGGACATCACCACGCTCGCCGGCTACATCGCCAAGCAGCTAGGAAGTTGATCATGGAGATCAAGCGGGGCGCGACTTTCACGCACGCCAGGCAGATCACCGGCTCACCCAAGGCCGGGACGGCTCGGCCGGTCCTAATGGAGATCACCGCGGTACGCCGCGGATCGGTCTACTACCGACCGGCCGGCACGACAGGCTCGGGCTGGGTCATCGAGCGCGACAGGCTGGACAGCATCATCCTCACCACAACAGATATCGGCGTCGTAGGCGTCGAGCAGTAAACCCACCACACCACAGAAGGAAGTTGATCATGATCGTCCGAGTCACCGTGTCCCTGGACGTGGACCTAGACAACTGGAAGTCAGCCAGGTTTCGGGGCGAGGACCCGAGCAAGGCTGAGATCCGCCAGGACGTAGCTGAATGGCTGGAGGAGCGGATCGACGGCTCCTCCATCACCGGCCAGGAGTGCGCCGCGACCATTCTGGCGGTGACTACCTCATGACCACGAAGCTGCCACCGCGCACTGAGGCCGGCCTGCGCCGGATCACCAAGGCGCGCGAGCGACTGGCCGAGGAGCGAGCCTGGATGGACCAGTGCGGACGCACCCTGGCCGGCTACATCGAACGCTACGGATCGCTGGCCGATCCTGAGCACTACGGAGACGGAGGCGAGGCCATCTACGCGGCCGATCTCGCGGCCGTCCAGCGCTGGGAGCGCGAGCTAGCTCTGCTCACCGGCAACGCCACGCCACTCCTCTACCGCACGAAAGGAAGTTGATCATGGCCAAGCTCTGCGCTCAGCACGCCGAGGAGTCGCTAGCCTGGCTGGACTACACGCTCCCGCCAGCGCCGATCCAGCTGGTCTCGATCGGCCGGCCGGCCTCGCGCGCCGAGGAGTGGCGCCGGACGATCACCACCCAACAGGAACTCATCGCGGCCAGCTGTGCCCGTAATTGCCGGAAGGAGAGTTGATCATGGAGGCCAATCTGGACATCGGCTTCACCGGGACGCGGCGCGGGATGACCGACGCGCAGAGCTTGAAGCTGTGGAGCCTGTTGGACCGACCACGCCGGCGTACCTTCCATCACGGCGACTGCATCGGCGCCGACAGCGAGGCGCACGACGTGGCCGTAGCCTACGGCTACCGCATCCACATCCATCCGCCGATCGACGCCAAGCACCGCGCCGGCCGGCTCGCCAACAAGGACAGCGAGCCGCTGGAGTACCTGGCGCGAGACCGGGCCATCGTGGACAGCGTGTCGCTGCTGATCGCGATGCCGGCCGGCCCCGAGACGCGCCGCTCGGGCACGTGGGCCACCGTGAGGTACGCGCGCGAGCGAGCGGTAGAG
>Ga0247828_10000106_pt1 | contig 29437 bp, 23 predicted proteins | sample 12C_Control_Day3_FD_192425 | JGI IMG/M metagenome (GOLD analysis project Ga0247828, IMG submission 192425) | Soil microbial communities from agricultural site in Penn Yan, New York, United States - 12C_Control_Day3 | ecosystem: Environmental > Terrestrial > Soil > Agricultural land | place... | reverse complement strand
GACGCCGCCGGCCGGGTGGTCGGCGCCTCGAAGATCGCCCGCGACGTCACCGCGCGCCGGCGCGCCGAGGCGACGCAGCGCCAGCTGGTCGAGGAGCTGAACCACCGGGTGAAGAACACCCTGGCGACGATCCAGGCGATCGCCGCCCAGTCGCTCAGGCGCAGCCCGAGCCCCGAGGCCTTCGTCCGCAGCTTCGGCGGCCGGGTGCAGGCGCTGGCCCGGGCCCACGACCTGCTGGTCGCCGGCGAGATGGCCGGCGCCGACCTCGCGGCGATCCTCGTCGCCGAGCTCGCCGCCTGCGGCGAGCTCGGCGACGCGCGGATCGCCGTCGACGGGCCGGCGGTGATGCTCGAGCCGCGGGTGGCGGTGCAGATGGCGCTGGTGCTGCACGAGCTCGCCGACAACGCCCGCCGCCACGGCGCGCTCAGCGGGCCCGGAGGCCGGGTGGCGGTCGGCTGGCACGTCGCGGCCGGGCCGCGGGGGCGGCGGCTGGTGCTCGACTGGCGCGAGCAGGGCGGGCCCCCTGCCCCGGCCCCGGCCGGCACCGGCTTCGGCTTCGCGCTGATCGAGCGCAGCCTGGCGACCAACGGCGGCACCGCGGCCCGCCGCGTCGAGCACGGCGGCCTGGTCTGGGAGATCGGCCTGCCGCTGCCCGACCTGCCGGCGGCGCTGCCGCCGGCGGCGGCCGAGCCCGGCGGCCGGGCCGCGGTGCCGCCGTCGGCGGCGACGCTCGACGGCCGCCGGGTGCTGGTGGTCGAGGACGAGCCGCTGGTGGCGCTGGAGATCGAGACCGAGCTCGCCGAGGCCGGCGCCATGGTGGTCGGCCCGGCCGGCACCCTCGACGCGGCGGCGCGGCTGATCGCCACCGAGGCGCTCGACGCGGCGCTGCTCGACGCCAACCTCGCCGGCAAGCCGGTCGACAGCCTGGCGGCGGCGCTCGACGCCCGCGGCGTGCCCTTCGCCTTCGCCAGCGGCTACGGGCCCTCGGGGCTGCCCGAGGGCTTCCGCGACCGGCCGCTGCTCGGCAAGCCGTTCGGGCCGGACGCGCTGATCGCCCTGGTGGCGGCGCTGGTGGCCGATCCCGATCCCACGGTGGTTCCGCTGCGAAAGCGCGAGTAAGCGTCGTTCCGCAGCGGAATTCAGGCGTCGTTCCGCGCCGGCCGGTCGCCGGGGGGATCGTCGCGGGCCGCATCGAGCGCCGCGGCGACCGCCGCCTCGATGCGGGCGGCGAGGGCCGCGTCGAGGGCCGCGCCCTGCAGGGTCAGGGTCAGGCGGCCGGGCCGGTGGCGGGTCTCCAGCGCCACGCCGCCGGCGAGCCGGCGGCGTGGCGCTGGAGACCCGCCACCGGCCCGGCCGCCGGCCGGGCCAGGCGCTCGAGCAGCGCGAGCTCGGCCGCGGCGGTCGCCGGCGCCGCCTCTGCCAGCGCCGCGGCGATCGCCGGGCCGCGGCCCTCGCGCAGCCGCTCGACCAGGGCGAGGCCGAGCCGCTCGGGGATGGCGGCCGGGAAGCGCAGGGCGGCGTCGAGGCCGCGGTAGAGCGCGACGAAAGCCCGGATCCGCGAGCGCTTCGGCCGCGAGGCGCTGGCGAACAGCGCGCGGAGCGCCGCCTCCTCGTCGGGGAAGACGCCGCGCTCGGCGGCGCGGGCGGCGACGCGGGCGCGCTCGTACTGGCTGAGGCCGAGGCGGATCTCGTTCTCCTCGACCATGGCGACGTAGGCGTCGGCGGCGGTCTCCGGGCGGCGGATGAGCGCCTGCACGGTGGCGAAGCGCGCCTCGCCGGTCTCGGCGAGGAGCGCGGTCAGCGCCGCGAGGCGGCGCCAGCCGGAGAGCAGGCCGTAGGGCAGGGCGCCGGTGAGCGCCACCACCTCGATCGGGGTGCGCTGGCCGTGGGCGCGCAGGCTCTCGCGTAGGGCGGCCATGTCCGCGTCCTCGGGCGGCAGCCGGTCGCCGATCCGGTCGCGGGCGAGGTGGTCGGGGGCGATGGCGTCGAGCGGCAGGTCGAGCACCAGCCGACCGGTGTCGCGGGCGCGCTTCAGGGTGTCGGCCATCTCCTGCAGCGCCGCCGATCCGGCGGCCTCGGCGGCGACGCGGGCGATCGGGGCGGCTGGCAGGCCGGGGGCGAGCGGGTGTTCCGCGCGCGGAACGCTGGCCGGGTCGGCAGCGGGGGCGAGGCGGCGGCGGGCCATCAGGCGGTCTCCCGGACGGGCATGGCGGCGGCCTTCTCGTCGCGGCGCCAGCTGGCCAGCAGCAGCCGCTTGAAGGCGGCGTAGGTCTCGTCGAAGGTCTGGCGGCCGCGGGCGTAGGTCTCGCGGTTGAAGTCGCGGTAGTCGGCCTCGTAGATGCCGCCGGCCTGCTCGCCGGCCTGGCCGACCAAGGCGGTGAAGTCCTGGCGCCAGGGCGCGAGCACCCGGCCCATCCAGGCGGTCATCAGCGACGCCAGCTCGGCCTGCTGGCTCGGGTCGTAGCGGGTGATGACCGCGCGCACCGCGTCCCACTCGAAATGCACCTCGGGGCGGCCGAGGGCGCGGGCCGCGAGGTTCTCGCCGTCCTCGATCGAGGCGAAGGTGGCGGCCAGCATGTCGAAGAAGCGGCCGGTCGAATCGAACTCGAGGAAGGAGGCGCCGAGCGGCACCAGCAGGATGTCGGCGGCGGCGAGGCCGTTGATCGTCAGGTAGCCGAGGGCAGGGGGGGTGTCGAGGATCACCAGGTCGTAGCGGTCGAGGACCCCGTCGCGGGCCAGCGCGTTGCCGAGGGCGTCCCAGAGCTTCCAGCCGCGGAAGGCCATGCGCCAGACCGGGATCTGGAACTCGGCCCAGTAGAGGTTGAGCTGCGCCCCGAGCAGGTCGATGTTCGGCCAGTGGGTCGGCTGGATCACGTCGGTCGCGGTCTTGTCGAGCGCGGTCTCCAGCATCTCGTCGAGCGGCTGGGCCTGGTCGCCGCGCTCGACGCGGCGGCGGTTCTCCTCGCGCAGGCCGAGGGCGTAGTCGCGGGCGATCAGCGGGAACACCGTGCCCCACTCGTCGGCCACCCGGCCGCCGAACAGCGAGGTCATCGAGCCCTGGCTGTCGAGGTCGACGACCAGCACCCGGTAGCCGTCGAGCGCCGCCGACATCGCGAGGTGCGCCGCGGTCGAGGTCTTGCCGACGCCGCCCTTGAAGTTGGCGACCGCGGCGACCTTGGCCGGCAGGCCCGGCGGGCGCCAGGGCTGGTATTCCTTGGAGCGGCTGCCCTCGGCGGCGAAGTGGGCGCGCAGCCGCAGCACCTCGTCGAGGGTGAACCAGCGGGCGCCGCCTTGCGCCGCGCCCGGCTTTTCCGTGCGGCCCTGGGGCAGGTCGGGGTTGGCGCGCAGCACCCGGCGGAAGTGCGCGGGGGCGAGCGGGATCAGGTAGCGGGTGATCTCCCAGGTCGAGAACAGCCGCAGCCGCTTTCCCTCCCCCTGGCCGAGGCCGCGGGCGGCGAGGTCGGCGCGGCCGCGGCCGCAGGCCTCGGCGATCGCCGCGAAGTCGCCGGTGCCGACCGGGGGCCCGAGCTCGGCCAGCGCCGCGTCCGGGCCGATGCTGAAATAGGGCGGCAGCGCCGCGTCGGGGTCTCGGGACATCCGCTCGCCTCTGCTCCAGGCCTCATGTGCCGCGTTTTCCGCAATGTAGCATGATTCGCGGCATATGGAACCGGAACCGGCATGCGGGCCGGCTTTCGGTGCGATTTCCGGGGGCTGCCGGCAGGGGCTGACGCGGCAGAAAAAAACCCGCCGGTGTTATTGGGTGTTAGAGACTGTGTTACGGCCCGGGCGGCGATGCGCCAAGTGCTTTCGGCACAAGGCGGATTCCGGGCATTTCGGACCTCGGGCGATTCCGGAACCACGATCGGGCGATTCCGGAACCACGCGGTGGCGATTCCGGAACCGCGAAACTGTCGTGGACAGACGGAGGCGGCCTGCCTAGGCTCGGGTGTCACCGAAACCACGATAGAAAACGGGACCACCGTTTCATGGGGCAGAGCAGCATCGGGACCGGGCGCGCGGCGCTTCCGGGGCCCGTCGAGGCGACCGGCTACTTCATCTGCGACCTGCCCTGGGCGGTGCCCAAGGACGACATGGCGTCGATGGAGCATCCGCTGTTCACGCTGGCCACCCGGCCGGACCGGCGGATCCTGCGCTATGCGCACGGGGACGCGACGATCGAGGTGACGCCGTCGGTGAAGGGGCTCGCCACCGTCCACGACAAGGACGTGCTGATCTTCTGCGTCAGCCAGCTGATGGCGGCGCTGAACGCCGGTCGGCCGGTGGCGCCGACCCTGCACCTGAAGGCGCACGACCTGCTGGCCGCCACCGGCCGCGAGGCCAGCGGAGACGGCTACCGGCGGCTCCGGGAGGCGTTCGAGCGGCTGTCGGGGACGCGGATCGTCACCAACGTCGCGACCGGCGGCATCGAGAGCACCCGCGGCTTCGGGCTGATCGACGGCTGGGAGATCCTCCGGCGGGCGAAGGGCGGGCGGATGATCCTCGTCACCGTGACGCTGTCGGACTGGATCTTCCGCTCGGTGGTGTCGCGCTCGGTGCTGACCCTCTCCCGCGACTATTTCCGGCTGCGCAAGCCGCTCGAGCGGCGGGTCTACGAGATCGCCCGCAAGCACTGCGGCCGGCAGGCCGAGTGGAAGATCGGGCTGGAGACGCTCGCCAGGAAGACCGGGTCGACCTCGCCGCGCCGGGTGTTCCGCCGGATGATCCGCGACATGGCCGAGGAGGACGGGCTGCCGGACTACCGGCTGACCCTCGACGGCGGCGACATCGTCTTCGTGCGGCCGAAGCCCGGCGGGCTCGGGGCGGCGGCGGAAGGGCCGGTGCTCGGCGCCGGGGTGCACGCGGCGGCGCGCGGGCTGGCGTCCGGGGCGGACGTGCATGCGCTCGAGGCCGACTGGCGGCGCTTCTGGGCGGCCAGCGGCCGGCCGCGGCTCCGGAGCCCGGACGCGGCCTTCCTCGCCTTCGTGCGCGCCCGCGCCGCCCGCGGCTGAGGCGGCGGCCGGAGGCGGGGCGTTCCGCGCGCGGAACGGCAGCGCGGCGCCGGAACTTTACCCCCGGGGAACTGGCGGCTAAGGCAGGGGCGACGCGGGTGGCCGAGGGTTCCTGGTGATGAGTGCGATGACGTCGAAGCGTATCCTGGTGACCGGCGGCGCCGGCTTCCTCGGCAGCCACCTCTGCGAGCGGCTGGTGGCGCAGGGCCACGAGGTGCTCTGCGTCGACAACTACTTCACCGGGCGGCGGGCCAACGTCGCGCACCTGCTCGACGCCCCGGGCTTCGAGCTGATGCGCCACGACGTGACCTTCCCGCTCTACGTCGAGGTCGACGAGATCTACAACCTCGCCTGCCCGGCGAGCCCGATCCACTACCAGTTCGACCCGGTGCAGACGACGAAGACATCGGTGCACGGCGCGATCAACATGCTCGGCCTCGCCAAGCGGGTGCGGGCGAAGATGCTGCAGGCCTCGACCAGCGAGGTCTACGGCGACCCGGCGGTGCACCCGCAGACCGAGGACTACTGGGGCAACGTCAACCCGATCGGGCCGCGCTCCTGCTACGACGAGGGCAAGCGCTGCGCCGAGACGCTGTGCTTCGACTACCTGCGCCAGCACGACCTGCGGATCAAGGTGGTGCGGATCTTCAACACCTACGGGCCGAGGATGCATCCGAACGACGGGCGGGTGGTGTCGAACTTCATCGTGCAGGCGCTGAAGGGCGCGCCGATCACCCTCTACGGCGAGGGCAGCCAGACCCGCAGCTTCTGCTACGTCGACGACCTGATCGAGGGCTTCCTGAAGCTGATGGCGAGCCCGGACGCGGTGACCGGCCCGATCAACATCGGCAACCCCGGCGAGTTCACCATCCGCGAGCTGGCCGAGATGGTGCTGCGCCTCACCGGCTCGAGGTCGGAGATCGTGCGCCGGCCGCTGCCGGAGAACGACCCGCTGCAGCGCCGGCCCGACATCAGCCGCGCCAAGGCGCTGCTCGACTGGGCGCCGACGATCCCGCTCGAGGCGGGGCTGCAGCGGACGATCGGCTATTTCGACGACCTGCTGGCGGGGCGGCTCGACGCGCGCGCCTGACGCCGCGCCGGCCGGCTATTCGCCCGGGCGGGCGGTTCGTCGGCGGCCGGGCAGCAGGCTCAGGCCGCCGACGCCGAGGCTCATCGCCCAGAGCTTGGGGGTCCCGGGGTCGGCGCGGCGGGCGCGGGCGAGCCAGGCCCGGGCGGCCCGGAGGTCGCCGGCCCGGCGGTGGCCGCCGGCGATCCGGTAGCACTGCTCGGCGTAGGCCCTGGGGTGCCGGGCGAAGACGCCGGCGTTCTTCTCGACGACGCGCTCGGTCGAGGCCAGCGCCCGGTCGCGGTCGCGGGTGATCGAGTTCGGCGAGAAGCGCTGGATGACCAGCGGCTCGTCGACGAAGGCGATCGGGCCGGCCCCGGCGAGGCGGATCACGAAGTCCCAGTCCTCGATCGGGGTGGTGTCCGGGTCGAAGCCGCCGAGGGCGTGGAACAGGCCGCGGCGCACCACCAGCGTCTGGGTCGAGATCAGGTTGCCGACCAGCAGCTCGGCGAGGATGGCGCCGTCGGCGGCCGCGATCGCCGGGTCGGGCCGGTAGCGCAGCCTGAGCCGCTCGCCGGGCCGCTCGTCGAGCCAGCCGAGGGTCAGGAGCCCGCAGTAGGCGCCGACGTAAGGCACGCCCGCGGCGGGTCCCGGGGGCGCGAGCAGGCGCGCCATCTGCTTCTCGAGCTTCCTCGGCAGCCACTCGTCGTCGCTGTCCTGGAAGGCGATCCAGGCGCCGCGGGCCTCGGTGGCGCCGAGGTTGCGGGCGGTGGCGGCGCCGCCGTTGCGCGGCGCGGCGATCACCCGGAGCCGCGGGTCGGCGACGCTGCGGGCGGCGGCGAGCGTGCCGTCCCGCGAGCCGTCGTCGACGACGACGAGCTCGAAGTCGCCGAAGCTCTGGGCGAGCACGCTCTCGATCGCGTCGACGATCGAGCCCTCGCGGTTGTAGGCGGGGATGACGACCGAGACGGGCGGGGAGGCGGATGGGGTGGGTGTGCGGGTCATGCGGGCTCAGGGGCCGGGCGCGGCCTGGGGGTCGGGAACCGCCGCCGCCGAGAGCTCCTCGACGACGAGCCGGCCGTCGGCGGCCTGGCGCAACGGGTAGGCGACGGCCTCGGCGCGGCCCGGCCGGCCGACGCCGCCGGGGTCGAGGATGCGCTGCCCGTCGGCGGTGAAGGCCTCGGGGTCGCGCCCCGGCCGCGCCCGGGTCCAGCCGGTGACCCGGCCGCGGTCGTCGGTGGCGAAGGCGTCGCGCCAGTCGGCGCGCGGCGCCAGCAGCGGGTCGGCGTAGGCCTCGGCGCGCGACGGGTCGGCGTGGTCGATCGCCACCAGCCGCGGCGCGCCGCCGTCCGGGCCGGGGGCGTAGCTCCGGGCCTCGGTCGGCGGGCAGTACCAGCTGAGCATCGCCGGGGCGCTGTCGTGCACGCCGTTCGAGGCGAAGACCCCGACGTCGATGCGCGCCGTCGTGGTCGGGTCGTCGCCGGAGATCGGGAAGGGGTCGTGCCAGTCGAGGGTGATGCGCGCGGTGGCGCCGTCGTCGAGCGGCTCGATCCGCACCTTCGCCGGGTCGCCCTGCAGCAGCCGCCATTCGAAGGCGAGCCCGCGGCCGTTCGGGTCGCGGGTCTCGGCGGCGGAGACCAGGATCGAGCGGCGGCCGGCCTTCGAGCGCCAGACCCGGGCGATCGCGGCCGGGGTGTCGAAGAGCTGCTCGGAGAGGCCGTCGCCGAAGAAGTCGACGCCCGGGGTCCCGAGGTCCTCCTCGAGCACCGCGAGCCGCACCTGCGGCGGGATGGCGTCGGCCGCGATCGCGTTGGCGAGGCTCACCATGCGCGCGGCGTTGATCTCGGCGCCGGCGAAGGCCGCCGGGTGGGCGGCGCCGCCGAGGTAGGCGTCGCGCGAGGTGACGCTCCGCAGCGAGCGGCGGAACACCATCTGCAGGGTCGGCACGACGAGGCCGGTCTCGACGAGCTTCGCCTTGGTGTCGGGGCGGAAGGCGGCGAGGATCAGCGCGGCCGCCTCGAGGACCGGCTGGTCGGAGCCCGAGGAGCCGCGGCTGACCAGCAGGTAGGGGGTGTTCGCCGGGAACAGGTCGCCTTTCTCCGGGGTGAAGTCGCGGTGCGCCGGATAGACGGTCAGCTGGTTCCGGCCGGCGTTCTGCCAGAGGCGCAGCGGGCCGGCGCCGTCGGGCGCGGTCATCGCCGCGCGCGGCAGCGAGCGCCAGAGCGCGCCGGCGGTGATCGCCGTCGAGGAGTTGCCGAGGGTCGGGGCCGGAAACAGCAGCCGGTCGGCGAGGCCGTAGTCGAGGTCGGCGGCGCGGGCGGCGGCGTCGTAGGCGACGTGGGCGAGCTGCGGGAAGGCTTGCGGAGCCAGCGTGGAGTGGCCGCGGTCGCGGTTGTCGTAGAGGTCGCCGAGGTTGCCGGCGGCGCGGCCGCGCTTCCAGTGCTCGCGCAGGATCTCGAGCGCCGCGGTCTTCGGGCGCGGCGGCAGCACCGGCCCCCCGGCCTGCGCCGGAAAGGCGAAGGCCGGCACCAGCCGCTCGGCGCCGGGGTCCCAGGCGGTGTTGCCGGCGCCGACCGGGGCGACCGGCGGGGTGCCGGCCACCGGGGCCGGCACCGGCGCGGCGGCCGGCGGCGGCGCCGGCCGGGCGGCGAGCGCGGCCAGGCGCGGGTCGCCGCCGAGCGGCGCGAGGCGCGGATCCCCGAGCGCCGCCCGGACGTCGGCCCCGAGGTCGGCGGCGCGGCCGAGCGCGTCGAGCGCCGCCGCGGCGTCGCCGGCGAGGAGCGCCAGCTCGGCCTGCATCAGCGGCACCGCCGCGGCCTCGGGATGGTCGGCGGCGAGCGCCGCGAGGCCCGCCGCGGCCCCGGTCGGGTCGCCGGCCTCGAGCCGCGCCGCCGCCGCGCGCCCGGCGGCGGCGATCGCCGGCATGGCGAAGAGCGCGGCCGCGGCGCGCGGGTCGGCGGCCGGCGCCGGCGGCCCGGCCGGGGCCGGCCGGGGCCGGGGCACCGGCTCGGCCGCCGCGGCGGGCAGGGCGGCGGCGAGCAGGGCGGCGACGGGCAGGGCGAGCGCCGCGGCGCGGGATCGTCTCAGGGTCGGCATCCTCTCTCGGGTCCGCCCGCTTCATAGCCGGGATTGCCGGGAGGGAAAGGGGGCGTTGCCGGATCCGGCCGCAGGGCGGGCGGCGGGGTAAGGCCGCCTCAACCCCGATCGCCTAGGACCCGGGGAGCGCATTCCAGATCGCGAGCGGCCCGGCGCGGGCGAGCCCGCGCGCGCGGCCCTTCGCTCCCCTGCCAGCCTCGAAGGGGCCCGATGACCGACAGCTTCCGCCGGCATTCCCGCAGCCTGACCGCGCCGCCCGAGCACGGGACGGCGGTCGTCCCCGACGACCTCCGCGACCTCCCGGCGGTGACCCGCGCGCTCTACGTCGGCGGCGCCGGCGACCTCGCGGTGGTGATGGCCGACGGCACGCGGCTGGTGTTCGGCGCGGTGCCCGCGGGCACGCTGCTGCCGGTGCGGGTGGCGCGGGTGCTGGCGACCGGCACCGGCGCCTCCCGGCTGGTCGGCCTCTGGTGATGCCGGCGATCGCCCTCGGTGTCGGCGCCGGAAGCGCCGGTGCGCCGACCCCGCATGGAACAGGAGATCCAGACTTGTCCACAGTGCCGACTTCCGGGAGCCTCGGCTTCCGCGTCGCCGGCGGAGCCGTCTCCGTCGATCCCGTAACCAAAGAGATCGGCGTGCCGCTGGCGGCGCTCGACGCCGGCGTCGCGCTGACGGTGACCGCCTACGACGCCGCCGGCGCCGCCGCCGGCCGCTGGCGGCTGACGCTCGCCGCGGCTCCCGAGGAGGGGACCGGCGACGAGCCGCCGGCCGTGTCGCGGGCGCCGGCGCTCGCCGGCGCCGGCCTCGTCGGCGCGCCGGTGGCGCTCGATCCGGGCGACTGGACCGGCAGCCCGGCGCCGGCGCTCGCCGTCCGCTGGCTGCGCGACGGGACGGAGATCGCCGGGGCGACCGGGCTCGACTTCCGGCCGGGCGCCGAGGACGACGCCACCGGCCTCTCCGCCCGGGTCACCGCGACCAATGCCGCCGGCAGCGCCGTCGCGGAGACCCCGCGGCTGGCGATCCGCCGCGCCCCCCCGGCGGTGGCCGGCAGCCTCGCCGACCGCACGCTGGAGCACGGCTCGGGGCCGGCGGTGGTCGAGGCGGCCGCCGCCTTCGCCGGCGAGGGGCTGGGCTTCGCGGTCGCCGGCGCCGGCGCGACGGTCGACCCGAGGACCGGGCGCCTCAGCCTGCCGACCGGCGCGATCCGGGCCGCCGAGACGGTGACGGTCACCGCGACCAACTCCGGCGGCAGCGCCAGCGTGTCCTTCCGGGTCGGCGTCGCGGCGGCGCTGCCGGCGCCGGTCGCGGTCGGCACGCTGCCGGCGGCGGTCTGGCCGCTCGGCGGCGGCCTGCGCACGGTCTCGGCGCAGGCCGGCTTCGCCGGGGCCGGGCTCGCCTTCGCGCTCACGGCGGCGCCGGCGGGCGCGACGATCGACGCCGGCACCGGGCTCGTCGGCATTCCGACCGGGGCGGCGCTCGAGGCGGCGCCGGTCACGGTGCGGGCGACCAACGCCTCGGGGAGCGCGACCCAGAGCTTCACGGTGACGGTGCGGCGCGTCGCCACCGCCTTCGACGCCGCGGCGGCGCTCGCCGAGATGCGCTTCGTCTCCGAGGGGGCGGCGCCGTCCTGGAGCCTCGACGCCGGCGGCTTCGCCCGGCTGGTGACCGCGGCCGAGGGCGCGACCCACGGGCTCTGGAGCCGCTCGGCCGGCGACGGGCGCTACCGGGCGCTGGTGCGCTGGACCGCCGGCGGCGGCGTCGACCGGCCGTTCTGCCTCACCGCGCGGTTCGCCGCCGCGGGGGGCGACTTCAGCGGCCTCAGGATCGAGACGCTGCTGGCGGGCGGCGTCGGCTCGGTCGAGCTCAGGCAGTACACCGGCGCCGGCGTCGCCTCGAACCGGCTGGCCTCGGCGACGGTCGCCTGGGCGAACGACGCCTGGACCTGGGTCGAGGTCGAGCTCGACGGCGCGACCGTGCGGGCGCGCCTCTATCCGGAGGAGGCGGCGGCGCCCGACTGGCAGCTGACCGCGACGACGACCCACCTGGCGGCCGGCGCCGCCGGGATCGGCGGCTTCGGGCGCTGGGGCCAGCGGCCGCAGATCGACCTGCGGCGGCTCGAGCTGCTGCCGTCGGCCGGCGCGGCGCCGGCGTCGGCGGACGCCGGCGAATGGACCCTCGATCAGCGCGTGGAGCAGCAGGCATGAGATACTCGGTCACCTTCGAGCTGCGCGGCGCCCTGGCGGCGGCCGTGGCGGTGCAATGGACGGATGCCGCCGCCCCGGCCGAGGCCGGCGCCGACTGGCGGCCCTGCCTGCGGCTGCCCGACGGCCGCTGGCGGCTCGCCGGTCACGATTCCGCCGGGTCGGCGGCCGCCCTCTGGCGCGCGCCCGGGCGTCTCGGCAATGTCGGCCTCCGCTACCGCCTGGCCGCGGGGGGCCCCTGGTCGCCCGTCTCGGCCGACCGCAAGGAGATCGACATCGTCGCCGTGAGCCCGGACGATCCGCCCCCCGCCGCGCGGGCCGGCGACTGGTCGGTCCCGGCCGCCTTCGCGCTGCCCGGCGGCGGCCGCAGCGGCGCCTTCGTGCTCGGCGGGGTCGCCGCGGCGGCGGTGGCGGTGCAGTGGGCCGCCGCCGGAGCCGGGGCCCCGGCCGAGGCCGACTGGCGCGACGCCGTCGCGCTCGCCGACGGCCGCTGGCATCTCGGGCAGGCGGTGGCCGGCAACCTCGACGGCCTGGCCGTGCGCTACCGGCTGGCCGCCGACGGCCGCTGGTCGCCGGCCTCCGAGGACCGCAAGCCGCTCGGCTTCGCCGACCTGCCGGTGGTCCCGGTGCTGCTGGCGGCGCCGGCGCTGGCCGGCAACGGGCGGATCGGCGCCGCGGTCGCGGCGCTGCCCGGCCTCTGGACCGGCGCGCCGGTCCTGGGCTTCGAATGGTGCCGCGACGGCGCGCCGATCCCGGGCGCGACGGCGGCGAGCTACCGCCCGGGCCCCGAGGACGACCGGACGACGCTGAGCTGCCGGGTCACCGCCCGCACCGCGGCCGGCAGCAAGCTCGCCACCACCGCCGGGCTCGCGGTGACCTGGCCGGCGCCGGTGGCGGTCGCCGGGGTGCTCGACGAGGAGATCCTCGACCAGGCGCCGGGGAGCTTCACCCTCGAGGCCGCCCCGGCGTTCCGCGGCGGCGGCCTGCGCTTCGCGGTCGCCGGCGCCGGCGCGACCGTCGACGCCGCGACCGGGGCGATCGCGATCCCGACCGCGGCTCGCCTCTCTGACACGGTCACCGTCACCGCGACCAACTCGGGCGGCTCGGCCTCGCTCGCCTTCGCGGTCACCGTCGAGGCCGAGGCGATCACCGCGCCGCCGGCGCTCGCGGCCGCCGACTGGTCGATCCCGGCGACCGCCGAGGTCGCCGCCGGCCGCTTCGCCGGGGTGGTCGAGGTCGCCGCCGCCGGGCCGGCGGCCAACGCCGCCGGCCTCGATTGGAGCGTCGCGGCGACGCCGGACGCCGGCCTGGCGCTGACCGCGCTCGGCAACCGGCGCTGGCGGATGGACGACCCCACCGGCGCCGGGACCAACGCCGTCGCCGCCGGGGCCACCCGCAGCGGCATCGCGCTGCGCTACCGGCTGGCCGCCGGCGGCCCCTGGTCGGACTGGTCGGCGGACCGCAAGGCCTTCACGGCGCCGGCGGCGACCGCCGCCCACTGGCGCCCGGTGGAGCGCACCCCGGAGATGCTGGCGTCCGCGTCCCAGACCTACGGCTTCGGCTACCAGTTCTGCCGCAGCCACGCCTTCTGCGAGGACGAGCCGCAGTACGGCATCGCCGGCGGCGACATGAACGGCATCCGCCTGACCGAGACCACGGGCGCGACCTGGTATCATCCGGCGGGCAGCGGACTGCGCTGCTTCGGCTTCAACAGCGTCTACGTCGACCCGCGCGACCACAACCACCTGCTCGCCGAGGGCAACTGGGCCTGGATGAGCGGGCGCACCAACCCGAGCTACGCCGGCCTCACCGGCATCTGGCGCTCGACCGACTTCGGCGCGACCTGGACGCTGGCGCACGCGGTGCTGAACTCGGACAAGGAAGGCTACAACCAGAGCAACTTCTGCTACGACCCGGCGACCCGGGCCGGCGCGGTCGCGGCCCGCACCGTCTACAAGATGCAGCGGGTCTGGGCGACGACCGCGGCGGTGTCGGACCTGCAGCTGCTGCGCTCGACCAACGGCGGCGCGGCCTGGTCGGTGCTGGCGACGCTGACCGTCGCCAGCTACGGCGAGGTCTACGCGCTGCGCCACCATCCGAGCGACGGCACGCTCTACATGGCGAGCGAGACCGGCCTCTGGAAGTCGAACGCCGCGAAGACCGCCTGGACCCGGGTCGCCGGCGGGCTGCCGGCGGTCAAGTGCACGGCGATCGCCATCGCCCCGACCGGCGGCGGCGCCGAGATGTACGCGTCGACCCGCGCCGCCGGCGGCGCCAGCGAGGGCGTCTGGCGCTCGGCGAACGGCGGCACCGGCTGGACGAAGATCTACGGCCCGAGCACCAGCGGCCAGTACGCGGTGCGCCGCGTCGAGGTGAACTGGGCGGACAGCCCGGAGACGGTCTACGTCCAGCTCAACAACGGCAACCCGGGGATCGCGGTCAACACCTCGGGCGCCGGCACCGGCGGCTGGAGCCATCCGGGGCTCGCCAAGGCGATGCTCGGCTACGAGGCCGACCCCTATCACCGGCAGCTCTCGACCAAGTCCGGCTCGACGATCACCAACGCCAACGGCTACGAGGGGCTCGTCTGCCCGCGGACGCCGGGGGTCTGCGTGGTCAACTCGGTCGGGCGGATGTTCCGCACCCTCGACCGGGGCGCGAGCTTCGCCGACAGCACCTGGGGCTTCACCGGCGTCAACACCGGGGCGACCGGCAAGCCGCTGGTGGTGCAGCGCCCGGGCAATCCGGCGCAGATCGCGATGGCGGTGCAGGACACCAACCTGCTGCTGTCGACCGACAGCGGCGCCTCCTGGCGGGCCCGGCAGATCACCGGCTTCAACCCGACGACCTTCGGGCTCAACATGCATCCGCAGTCGAGCCAGTGCATCGGCTGGGCGCGCTCGGGGCGGCTGTTCCTCGGCTACGGCAACGCGCTGCAGCAGGGGCTCTGCTACTCCGACGACCTCGGCGCGAGCTGGACGGCGCAGACCGCGGTCTCCGGCGCGGGGCTGATGTTCATCGGCTGCCACCCGACCTCGACGCCCGAGGCGATCTTCGCCGCCGACAAGATCAGCACCAACAACGGCGCCTCCTGGACGGCGATCCCCGGCGGCGGGCGGATCGAGGCGATGCACGCCAGCGGGCAGGCCTACATCGTCAGCGGCAACGACGTCTATCTGTCGACCAACTGGCAGGCCGGCGCCGCCGGCTTCAGCAAGACCCCGTTCTACCAGGCGCCGGCGAGCCTGACCAAGTACGGCTACCTCGGCTGGGTGATCCGCGCCGGCGCGGCCGCGAACGAGATCTGGATCAAGGGTCCGGGCAAGGACCTGCACCGGGTCCGGAACACCGGCGGCAGCTTCGCCAGCGCCCAGGTGCAGGCCTTCCCCCTCGCGGGGCAGCGCGACGTCGGGACCGGGGGGTTCCTGGAGGTGTCGGACATCGCGCCGGACCCGAACGACGCGAGCCTCGTCTACGTCACGCTGCAGAACCCGGGCGGGCCGGTGGTCTGGCGCGGCCGGATCGACGGCACGAGCGTCGCCTGGGAGGACGTCACCCTCAACGCCCCGAAGTGGTTCGACCTCTCGATCCACGTCCTGTCCGGCGGCGACGTGGTGATCGGCGGCGGCGCCGGGGTCTGGATGCTGCCGCCGCCGCCCGGGCTCGGTCTGGGCCGGGCTGGCCAGCCCGGTGCGCCGCTAGCCGCCGTTCCCCCGGGGGCCCGGGCCCGGCCCGTGCTCCCGGGGTTTCCCCCGTGCTCCCGGGGTTTCCCCCGGGCCTCCCGGCGTGCTAGGCGGTGGCCGGCACGACGGGAGCCCGGCTCCCCGTCCGATGGCAGTGTGACAGGGGTGAAGGGTGCGCCGGACCGCCGAAGGCCTCGACGACCCCGGGGTGCGCCCGGCGGCGCGGCGGCACGCCGTCCCGCGGGCGGCCGGACCCGCGGCCGGCCTCGGCGCGCTGGTGCTGATCGCCTTCATGGCGAGCCTGGCGATCCCGGGGACCTTCCGGCTGGGCCCGGTCAACCTGACCGTCTACCGCCTGGTGCTGATCGCCGCCTGCATCCCGCTCGGGCTGCGCTGGATCAGGGGCGGGGCCGGACCGGTCAGCGCGGTCGACCTCATCTACCTCGCGAACTGCCTCTGGATCTCGATCGCGCTGGTCATGGTCCACGGCCTGTCGCGGATCATCTACGTCGGCACCAACTTCATCGAGCTGTTCGGCGCCTACCTGGTCGGCCGGGTGCTGGTGCGCGACGCCGCCACCCACCGGACCTTCGTGCGCTGCATGGCGGGCCTGCTCCTGCTGTTCGCGCCGTTCGCCCTGATCGAGGCCCTCACCGGGCAGCGGCTGTTCGACCAGGTCTTCGGCACCTTCATGAGCGTCCAGGACCGTTCCGCCGACGCGCCGCGGCTCGGCTTCATCCGCGCCGCGGTGGCCTTCTCGCATCCGATCCACTTCGGGCTGTTCGGCTCGGTGGTCTTCGCCAACCTCTACTTCCTGCTCTGGCGGCGGCGCGAGATCGTGCGGACCGGCGCGGCGGCCTTCGTGGCGGTGACCACGATGCTCTCGATCTCCTCGAGCGCGCTGTTCTCGCTGGTGCTGCAGGTCGCGATGATCGTCTGGGAGCGCGGCCTCGGCTTCCTGCGCAACCGTTGGGCGATCGGCCTGGCGATCGGCGCCGGCTTCCTGCTGGTCCTGCTGGCCTCGGTGCAGGGCGGGCTGTTCACCTACATCGTCGAGAACCTGATCTTCTCGCCCGGCGCCGGCGAGCACCGGATGGAGATCTACCAGTACGGCACCCGCGAGGTGCTGCGGCACCCGCTCTTCGGCGTCGGGCTCAACGACTGGGCGCGGCCGTTCTGGCGGGAGCACCCGACGATCGACAGCTTCTGGATGATGACCGCGATCCGGAGCGGCATCCCGGCCGTGACCCTGCTCGTCCTCGCCGTCCTGCTCGGCATGCTGCAGATCGGCAGCGCGCGCGGCCTCGACGAGGACGGGCGCCAGTACCGCACCGGCTACATGATCGCCCTGGCCGGCCTGGTGCTGGTGCTCTCCACCGTGCACGTCTGGGGGCCGGCCGTGGTCTTCGTGATGTGCTACCTCGGCGCCGGCTCCTGGTTCTACACCAGCGACCACCGGCCGGCCCGGCCCGGCCCGGCTCGCATGAGACGCGAGCGCGAGGCGGCACGCCGGGGCGGCGCGGCCGCCGGCGACGGGGACGACGGCCATCCGGGCGGACAACCGGGCGGCCGACCGGGCAACCGACGGGGCAACCGGGAAAGGATTGTGCGGTCCGGGCCCGTCGGCTATGAGAGGGGGCCTGGTCGCAGGCATGGTAGTAAAGCAGTCGGCGGGGCCGGACGCGGCCCCCGCGGCGCGGTCGGGCCCGAAGCCGGTCCGGGACTGCGGAAGCGAGTATGATGTTCGAAACCTACCGGAAGGTCCTCGACCTCCTGACGCCCGACGAGCGGCGCCGCGCCTACCTGCTCATGGTGCTGATCCTGATCGAGGGGGCGGTGCAGATGGTCGGGGTCGCCTCGATCCTGCCGTTCCTCGCGGTGCTCGCGAACCCCGGGGTGGTGGAGACCAACAGCTGGCTCAACGGGCTCTACGTCTGGCTCGGCTTCGAGAGCCCGCACCGCTTCCTGATCTTCCTCGGCGTCGCGATCTTCTTCATCGTGTTCTTCGGCCTGCTGTTCCGGACCTTCTGCCAGCACGTGGTCTACCGCTTCGTCTTCCTGCGCGGCTACACCATCGCCGGCCGGCTGCTCGCCGGCTACCTCGGCCAGCCCTACGCCTGGTTCCTGAACAAGCACAGCGCCGAGCTCGGCGCCAACATCCTGGCCGAGGTCGGCAAGGTGGTGGGCGCGGCGCTGATGCCGGCGATGCGGCTGGTCTCGCAGGGCGTGGTGACGCTGGCCCTGATCGGGCTCTTGGTCGCGGTGCAGCCCAAGGCGGCGCTGGTGCTGGCGCTGATGCTCGGCGGGACCTACGGGCTGATCTACGCCGTGGTGCGCCGCCGGCTGCATGCCATCGGCGAGGCGCGCCACGCGGCCAACCTCCGGCGCTTCCAGGTGGCCGGCGATGCGCTCGGCGGCATCAAGGACGTGAAGATCCTCGGGCTCGAGGAGACCTACCTGATCCGCTTCCAGGCGCCGGCGCTCGCGGTGGCACGCTACGACTCGGAGGCCGCGGCGCTCGGCGAGGTGCCGCGCTACCTGCTCGAGGCGATCGGCTTCGGCGGCATGCTGCTCTTCGTCATCGTCATGCTCGCCTCCGGCGAGGGCAGCCTCGGGGCGGTGCTGCCGATCATCGGGGTCTACGCCTTCGCCGGCCTGCGGCTGTTCCCGTCGCTGCAGCAGCTCTACGCCGCCTTCACCGCGCTGCGCTTCGCCCGGCCGACGCTCGACCGGCTGCACGCCGACCTCGTGGAGGCGCGCGGCGGCCCCGGCATCCCGGCCGGGCCGCCGCCCGCGCCGCTGCGGCTGCGGGACCGGCTCGAGCTCGCCGGGGTGGAGTTCGCCTATCCGCGCGCGACGCGCCCGGCGCTGCGGGGCGTCGACATGACGGTGGCGGCCCGCACCACCGTCGGCCTCGTCGGCGGCACCGGCGCCGGCAAGACCACGGCGGTCGACGTGATCCTCGGGCTGCTGGAGCCGCAGACGGGCGGGCTGCGCGTCGACGGCGTGCCGGTCACCGCGGCGAACCGCCGCGCCTGGCAGCGGGCGATCGGCTACGTGCCGCAGCAGATCTTCCTGACCGACGAGTCGATCGCCGCCAACATCGCCTTCGGGCTGCCGGCCGAGGCGATCGACCGGGCGGCGGTCGAGCGCGCGGCGCGGATCGCCGAGCTGCACGACTTCATCGTCGGCGAGCTGCCGCAGGGCTACGACACGCCGGTCGGCGAGCGCGGGGTGCGGCTCTCCGGCGGCCAGCGCCAGCGCATCGGCATCGCCCGGGCGCTCTACCACGACCCCGACGTGCTGATCATGGACGAGGCGACCTCGGCGCTCGACAACCTGACCGAGAAGGCGGTGATGGACGCCGTGCACAACCTCGGCCACGCCAAGACCATCGTGCTGATCGCGCACCGGCTGTCGACGGTGCGCGCCTGCGACACCATCTTCATGATGGAGCAGGGGCGGGTGGTGGCGCAGGGCAGCTACGACGCGCTGATCGCCGGGAACCAGGTCTTCCGGGCGATGGCCGGGGGCTACGGATGACCTCCGCCTCCCGGGCCGGGGCCGCGGCCGGCGCCGGGCCGGTGCTGGCGATCGCCGCCCCGAGCTTCAACCAGGTCTCCGAGACCTTCGTCGCCGACCATGTGGCCGCGCTCTGGCCGCGCCGCACCGTCCTGGTCTGCCAGGACGGCACCGGGGCCGAGCGCCATGGCCGCCCGGTGCTCGCCGACCTCGATTCCGACCTCGCCTCGGGGCGCTCGGCCGGGCTCTGGCCGCGGCTGCGGCGGCTGCGGGGCCTCGGCCCGGCGCTGTCGCGGGCCGACGGCGACCGGCTCGCCGCCTTCCTCGCCGCCGAGCGGGTGACGGTGGTGCTCGCCGAGTTCGGCAACATCGGCGCGACGATCTCGGAGGTCTGCGCCCGGCTCGGGCTGCCGCTCTATGTCTGCTTCCGCGGACACGACGCCGTCGAGCACAAGCGGTACCCGTCGCTGCTGCGCCGCTACCGCCGGATGTTCGGCCAGGCCGCGGGCTTCATCGCCGAATCGCGCTTCATCGCCCGGGAGGTGGCGGCGATCGGCTGCCCGGAGGCGAAGCTCACCGTGCTGGCGAGCGGCATGGACGCGGCGACCTACCGTCCGGCCGAGGGCGAGCCCGGCCGGATCGTCGGCATCGGCCGCTTCGTCGAGATGAAGGCGCCCGACCTGACGGTGGAGGCCTTCGCGCGGATCGCCGGCCGCTTCCCGCAGGCGCGCCTCGACCTGGTCGGCGACGGCGCGCTGATGCCGCGGGTCGCCGCGCTGGTCGCCGAGAAGCGGCTCGCGGACCGGGTGACCCTGCACGGCTACCTGAGCCTCGCGGCCTGCGCCGCGCTGATGGCCCGCGCCGCGATCTTCGTCCAGCACTCGCGCACCGACTCGCGCGGCAACGTCGAGGGCTTCCCGGTGGCGATCGCCGAGGCGATGGCCAGCGCGCTGCCGGTGGTCTCGACGCGGCACAGCGGCATCCCCGAGCACGTCGAGCACGGGGTCTCCGGGCTGCTGGTCGCCGAGGGCGACGTCGAGGGCATGGCCGCGGCGCTGGCGCGGCTCGTCGCCGACCCCGGCGAGGCCCGGGCCATGGGCCTGGCCGGGCGCGCCTACGCGCTCGCCAACCTCGACCGGGCCGCGGCGCACCGGCGGCTCCGGGCGATCATGGGGCTGCCCGAGTCCGGGGCGCTGCCCGCCGCGCTGCCCGGGGCGCTGTCCGCCGCGGCGGCGGATGGCGGGCTGCTCGCGGTCTGATGGACGCGGTCTGATGGACGCGGTCTTCGGGGCCAACGGCTTCCTGGGCCGGCGGGTGGTGGCGCGGCTCGCCGCCGCGGGGCGGCCGGTGCGGGCGGTGTCGCGGCGCTTCGACCCCGACTTCGCCGCCGCGGTCGGCGCGGCGGGCGGCGGCGTCGAGATCGTCGAGGCCGACCTGCGCGACCCCTTCGCCTGCCTGTCGGCGCTCGCCGGCGTCCGGCGGGCGCTGCAGCTCGTCAGCACCTCGAGCCCGGCGCTCCGGAACGACTATGCCGAGCAGGACGTGCTGGAGAACGTGCTGCCGCAGATGCGCTTCGCCCGCGACTGCCTGGCGGCCGGGGTCGGGCGGCTGGTGTTCGTCTCCTCGGGCGGCGCGGTCTACGGCCCGCCGCGCTGGCTGCCGATCGACGAGGCGCATCCGACCGACCCGCTGAACTCGCACGGGCTGACCAAGCTGATGACCGAGAAGTACCTCGGGATGCTCGGCCAGACCCGCGGCCTCGACTTCGCGGTGCTGCGGGTCGCCAACCCGTTCGGCCCGACCCAAGGCTTCCGCAAGGGCCAGGGGCTGATCCCGGCGATCCTCGAGCGCCAGCGCCGCGGCGAGCCGGTGCCGATCTACGGCGACGGCGAGGCCCGGCGCGACTTCGTCTACGTCGAGGACGTGGTCGACGCGATCGGCGCGGCGCTCGACCGCCCCGAGGCGCGCGGCGCGGTGATCAACGTCGGCAGCGGCGCCGCGCGCTCGGTCAACGAGGTGATCGCGGCGATCGAGGCGCGGCTCGGGACGCGCATCGCCCGCCGGCACCTGCCGGCGCGCGACACCGACGTCGCGGTCAGCGAGCTGGCGATCGGCCGCGCCAGGGAGCTGCTCGGCTGGGTGCCGACCACGCCGTTCGAGACCGCGATCGGGCTGACCCTGGCCGGGCAGGGGGCGCGGTGAGCCGGCCCCGGGTCACGCTCTTCGTGCTCGCCTACCGCCAGGAGGCGCAGGTCGCCGCGGCGATCGAGGGCGCCTTCGCCCAGGACGGCTCGCCGCTCGGCGCGCCGCTCGAGATCCTGCTCTCCGACGACGCCAGCCCCGACGGCACCTACCGGGTGATGCAGGCGATGGCCGCGGCCTACGCCGGGCCGCACCGGGTGCGGCTGAACCGCAACCCGCGGAACCTCGGGCTGATCGGCCACCTGAACCGGGTGATGGAGCTCGCCTCGGGCGACCTCCTGGTGCAGAACGCCGGCGACGACGTGTCGCGCCCCGACCGGGTGGCGCGGCTCGCCGCCGCCTGGGCGGCCGATCCGTCGGTGCGGGCCGTGCATTCGGCGGTGCGCCGGATCGACGCCGCCGGCCGGGCGGTGCCGTCCGGGGGGGACCGGCCGCCGATGGCCGACGTCGGCGCCGCCGAGGTGATCGCCGACAGCCGGCCCGGGCGGCGGCGGCACCTGATCGGCGCCTCGCTGGCCTGGGACCGCCGGCTCTGGGAGGCGTTCGGGCCGCTGCCGGCGGCGGCGCTGGTCGAGGACCGGCCGATCGCCTTCCGCGCCGCGCTCACCGGCCGGATCGCCTGGCTCGACGCGCCGCTGCTCGACTACCGCGAGGGCGGCGCCTCGGACGGGGCCGGGGCGTCGCCGCGGGCCTTCGACCTCCGGATGGCGCGCTGGCAGCGCTCGTTCCAGCAGGCCTACCTCGCCGACCTCGAGCGGGCCGATCCGGCGGTCGCCGCGGCGCTCCGGCCGCTGGCCGCGGCCGAGCTCGCCCGGCTCGACTTCGAGGTCGGCCTCGCCGAGGCCGGGCCCGCCGGCCGGATCGCCCGCATCCCGCAGGCCGTCGGCCTGGCGCTCGCCCGCCGCGATCCGGGCCCGCTGCGCAGCCAGCTCCGGGCGCTGCTGCGGCCGAACCCCTGACCGGCGCGGGCGCTTTCCGGGGCCTATCGCGTGCGATAAGAAATCAAGCGTCTGATATGATTGGGCGATTCCGGCCGATTCAGCATTAGGAAAGCTTGGTTAACCCCCGGTGTCCGGACGATCGCCGCCGCCGGCCGGGCGCAGGGCGCCGTCGGCCATGCCGCGGTCGCCGCGGTTCCAGCGGGTGCTGCCGGCGCGCACCTCCTCGGAGACCAGCGCCTCGAGCATCCGCCGCGCCCGGTAGAGCCGGATGCCGGCGAGGCCCCGGAAGGCCAGCCGGCGGGAGCGGAAGCCGGCGAGCCGGTCGGTGCGCAGCAGGCGCGGGATCTCGGCGGCCGGCGAGACCCCGAGCGCCAGCGCCTTGACGACCCAGCGGACGCGCCCGGCGAGGCCGACCGCGTCGCTGCGGAAGTCGTAGCTGACGAGGCGGTCGGTCTTGGCGCGCAGATCGTCCATCGTGCGCCGCGCCGGGTGCAGGACGATGGCGTCGGGTCGCCAGCGGGTGAGGTGGCCGAGGGCGCGTGCCCGCCGGCCCCAGTCGAGGTCCTCGGAGATCTCGATGCCTGCGAACGGGCCGACCGCGTCGAACACCCGGCGCCGGGTCGCCATGTTGGCGGTCACCGAATAGCCCTTCCGGAAGATGTAGAGGGTCTGCGGGAAGGCGTAGACGCATTCGAAGGCCTCGGCCGCGCTCGGGTTCGCCGGATCCTCCGGGAACAGCCGGATGTCGCCGCCGAGGATGTCGAGGTCCGGGTCCGCGGCGAAATGCCGCAGGATGGTTGCGAGCCAGGCGCGGTCGACCCGGCAGTCGCCGTCGGTGAAGGCGAGGATCGGCGCCCGCGACAGCGCCACGCCGCGGTTGCGCGCCGGCCCCGGCCCCGGGGTCGGCTCCTCGGCGAGCGTGACCCCGGGGAAGCCGGCGACCACCGCCCGCGGCAGCACGCGCGAGCCGTTGTCGACGACGATCACCTCGGCGCGCGCCATGTCGAAGTCCTGGGCGTAGAGCGACGCCAGCAGCGCGGCGAGCTGGTCGGGCTGGTTGAGGTGCGGCACGATGACGCTGACCTCGGGGCCGCCGCCGGGGCCCGCTGCGGAACCATTGACCATCGGGTACTCCACGAAACTACAGGGCGGTGATAGCGCACCCCGGCCCGAAAGTCAGCGTGCCGCGCGCCGGGGACCGCCGGCCGCCGGCGGCCGCGGCGCAATTCCCGCCCGGGCATCGGCGCAAATATCGCCGCGGGGGCTTGCCCGCCGGGGCGCCGCGGCCCTTATCTGAACGGAGGACAACCGGAGGGAGCAGCGGGAGCATGCGGCGCGTCGTTCTCGGCGACACCGGCATCGAGACCTCGGCGCTCGGCTTCGGCTGCGCCTCGCTCGGCTCGCGGGTCGGGCCGGAGGCCGGGCGGCGGGCGCTCGCCGAGGCCTTCGACGCCGGCGTCACCTGGCTCGACCTGGCGCCGGTCTACGGCGCCGGCGAGGCCGAGGCGATCGCCGCGCCGTTCCTGCGCGCGCACCGCGCCGAGGTGCAGCTCTGCAGCAAGGCCGGGCTGCTGCTCGCCGACGGCGCCGGCGGCGGGTTCCGGCGCCGGCTCGCCCCGCTGGCCCGCGACATGCTGGCGCTGGCCGGCGCCGCGGCCCTGCGGCTCGGCCGCGCGGCGCCGAAGGCCAACCGCAAGCCGCCGCTGACCCCGGCGCTGCTCGTCGCCTCGCTGGAGGCGAGCCTCCGGCGGCTCGGCACCGACCACGTCGACCTGTTCGCGCTGCACGCCCCCGAGCCGGAGGAGGTGGGGCGCGACGACATCCGCGCGGCGCTCGAGCGGATCCTCGCCGCCGGCAAGGCGCGGGCGGTGGCGGTGGCCGGCGACGCCGCGGCGGCCGCCGCGGCGCTGGCGGCCGGCGCGCCCTACGCCGCGGTGCAGCTCGCGGTGCCGCGGCCCGGTGGGGCGGCGGCCGACGCGGCGGCCGAGGCGGTGCTCGCGGCGGCGCCGGCGGCCGGCTTCGGCACGATCCTGCATTCGGTGTTCGGCCGCGGCGGCGTGGCGCCCGGGGAGGGCCGGCGGCGGCTCGACCGGGCCTTCGCGCTCAATCCCTCCGGGGTGGTGCTGGTCTCGATGCTGTCGCCGGCGAGCCGGGCCGCCACGCTGGCGGCGGCGGCGGCGGAGCAGGCGGCGGAGGGCCGCCCGCCGGCGGCGGCTGGACGCGGGCGTTGATCGGTTCACCTACTTAGGGGATGAACGCGGCGCGGATAGAGTGTATGGAGAGCCGGGTGGTGCCGGCTTCAGGCCGATTTACGTTGGTGACGCAGGGTGTTCCCGCTGTGCGGGGGGTGCGGGATGAGCATGACGAGTAGCTTGAGGATCTACAACGACCACTTCGGGCTGGCCGAGCGTCCGTTCACCCTGCTGCCCGATCCCGACTTCCTCTACTGGTCCGAGGCGCATACCCGCGCCTACGCCATGCTCGAGTACGGCATGCTGACCCACGCGCCGATCACCGTGATCACCGGCGAGATCGGCGCCGGCAAGACCACGCTGCTGCGCCACCTGCTCCGGACGCTGCCCGAGGAGTTCACCGTCGGGCTGATCTCCAACGCCCAGGGCAACCGCGGCGAGCTCTTGCACTGGGTGCTGATGGCGCTCGGGGTGCAGACCGCGACCGACGCCAGCTACGTCCAGCTGTTCGCCCAGTTCCAGGACTTCCTGATCGAGGAGTACGCCTCCGGCCGGCGCACCATGCTGATCTTCGACGAGGCGCAGAACCTCTCGACCGAGACGCTCGAGGAGCTCAGGATGTTCTCGAACATCAACGCCGACAAGGACGAGCTGATCCAGCTGGTGCTGGTCGGCCAGCCCGAGCTGCGCGACCTGATCGCCCAGCCGCGGCTGGTGCAGTTCGCGCAGCGGGTGGCGGCCGAGTACCACCTGCCGGCGATGCCGGCGCCGGCGGTCGCGGCCTACATCGGCCACCGGCTCGGGGTGGCGGGGGCGACGCGCGAGATCTTCACGCCGGCGGCCTGCGAGTGCGTGCACCTCGCCTCGCGCGGCGTGCCGCGGCTGGTCAACCAGATCTGCGACTATGCGCTGGTCTATGCCTTCACCGACGGGCTCGACCGGGTCGACGCCGCGGTGATCGAGCAGGTGGTGACCGACCGGCGCACCCACGGCAACCTCAAGATGGTGGTCTGAGGGCAGGGGCCCCGGACCGGAAGGACGACATGGGCGATCTCGATCTCAAGTTCTACTGGGCGGTGTTCCTGCGGCGGCTGCCCTATTTCCTGGTGGTGGCGTCGCTCTTGACCGCGGTGGCGGTGACCCTCGCCTTCGTGCTGCCGCCGGCCTACCGCAGCCAGGCCAGCATGCTGGTCGAGCCGCAGCAGATCCCCGGCGAGCTCGCCGAGAGCATGGTGCCGATCAACCCGTTCGAGCAGATCCAGATCATCGAGCAGCGGATGATGACCCGGGCGACCCTGCTCGAGCTGGCGCGGAAGATCGGCCTCGACAAGGCGCAGCCCGAGCTCACCGCCGGCGAGCTGGTGCGCGACGTCCGCCAGGGCATCGAGTTCATCGGCTTCGAGCCCGACGTCACCAAGCAGCGCGGGGTGCCGGGCGCGACGGTGATCGGCGTCGCCTTCGAGGCGCCGACCGCCGAGCTCGCCTACAAGGGGGCGAGCGAGTTCGTGAACCTGATCCTCGCCGAGAACATGCGGCTCCGGACCGGGCGCGCCGGCGACACCCTCGAGTTCTTCCAGACCGAGGTCGACCAGCTCGAGGCCAATCTCGCCAGGCGCTCGCAGGAGCTCGCCGACTTCAAGACCGCGAACGTCAGGGCGCTGCCCGAGAGCATGGCGATGGTGCGCTCGCAGCAGGAGCGGGCGCAGGCGCAGCTGATCGAGCTCGAGCGCGAGGAGGCGTCGCTGAAGAACGAGCGCGCCACCGTGGTCTGGGTGTTCGAGCGCACCGGCCGCTCGACCGCCACCGCCACCCTCAGCTTCGAGGAGGAGCAGCTGCAGACGCTGAAGAGCGAGCTGATCCAGGCCCGGGCGGTCTACCGCGACTCGAGCCCGCAGGTGCGGGTGCTGCAGAACCAGATCACCGCGCTCGAGGGCCTAGTCGCCGACCAGCGCGCCGCCCGCGCCGTGCCCGACGCGCAGGGCAACCCGGCGGCGCCGCTCGGCGCGCTCGAGGTCGAGCTCGCGCCGATCGACGAGCGGCTGAAGTTCATCGCCGGGGAGAAGGCGACGATCGAGGAGACGCTCGCCGAGCTCGAGGCCTCGATCGAGGCGATGCCGAAGAACGAGATGGTGATCTCCGGCATGGAGCGCGACATCGTCTCGCTGCAGGCGCAGCACGACGCGGCGCTGAAGAACCGCGGCCAGGCCGAGCTCGGCGAGCGCATGGAGGTGATGTCGAAGGGCGAGCGCTTCAGCCTGATCGAGCAGCCGACGGTGCCCGCGGCGCCGGCCAAGCCGCGGCGCACGCTGATCGCCGCCGCCGGGCTCTTCGGCGGCATCGCCGGCGGCATCGGGCTCGTCGTGCTGATGGAGATGCTGAACCGCTCGATCCGCCGGCCGGCCGACCTGACGACCGGCCTCGGCATCCAGCCGTTCGCCACCGTGCCCTACATCCACACCGGCTCGGAGACGCGCTGGAAGCGCGGCGCGATCCTCGCGGCGCTGGTGGTGGCGCTGGCGGTGATCCCGCTGACGCTGCTTTTCGTGCACACCTACTACATGCCGCTCGACCTCCTGTTCGCGGCCTGGGGCGAGGCGCTCGGCTTCGGCCCGGCGCCGGTGCCCGAGTCCTGAGGCCGGGGAAGGAGACGAGAGATGGAACGCATCCAGGCCGCCATCCAGAAGGCCAAGGAGCGGCGCGGCGAGGCGCCCGCGCCGCTCCTGCCGCCGCTCGGGGCGGGGACGCCGCGCCCGGGCCGCGCCGCCGCCGCGCCGGCGGCCCCGCCGGCGGTCGGCCCCGCCTGGGCCGAGCTCGCGGCGTTCGAGCCCGACCCGCGGCTGATGGCGAGGAACCGCATCGTCACCTTCGCCGACGCCGACCCGGTGCACTCGGCCTTCGACATGATGCGCACCAAGGTGCTGCGGGCGATGCGGGCGAACGGCTGGACCTCGCTCGGCATCACCTCGCCGTCGTCGGACTGCGGCAAGACCACGCTGGCGATCAACCTCGCCTTCAGTCTCGCGCACCAGCCCGACGTCAGGACCGTGCTCGTCGACCTCGACCTGCGCCGGCCGATGCTGGCGAAGACCCTGGGGATCGCCACGCCGCAGTCGATGGCCGCGGTGCTGCAGGGCACCCGCCCGGTCGCCGAGAACTTCGTGCGCTACGGCGAGACGCTGGCGATCGGCACCAACGCCGCCGCGGTGCGCGCCGCGGCCGAGCTGCTGCTCAACCCGGCCACCGCCCAGGGGGTGGCGGCGCTGAAGGCCGCCTTCCAGCCCGACGTCCTGGTCTACGACCTGCCGCCGATGCTCTCCAACGACGACGTGATGGCCTTCCTGCCGCACCTCGACTGCGTGCTGCTGGTCGCCGCCGCCGAGCAGACCCGGCTCGACGAGGTCGACCGCTGCGAGCAGGACCTCGCGGAGGCGACCCAGGTGCTCGGGGTGGTGCTGAACAAGTGCCGCTACACCGGCGAGGACTACGGCTACTACTGAGGAGGACCGATGCGCCGACGCGGCGTCCTCGAGGGGCTTCTCGGGCTGCTGCTGGCGGCCCCGGCCGGCCTCGGCCGCCGGGCGGCCGCGGCCGCCCCGGGCGACGGCTTCCGGCTGGTGAACGGCTGGATCCTGACCGGGCGCGACGTCGCGGCGCTCGGCGCCCTCGGGGGCGAGCTCGCGGGCGGCGGACTTCCGGGCGACCGCGGGCGCCTGCCCTGATCCGCCGGAAGGCCGGGGTTCGGAAGGCCGGAGCCCCCGGCCGCCGCGGTCAGGCGGCGCGCGCGGCGCGGCGGCGGAGGCCGAGGAAGCCGAGCAGGCCGGTCAGGAGGAGCGCGGCCGCCGGCGGCACCGGGATCGGCGCCGAGTTGCCGACCACCACGCCGTCGATGCCGAAGCCGTCGTCGTTGATGTCGTGCATGAACCGGATCGTCAGCTTGTCCACCGCCTCGCTGAGCAGGATGCGCACGAAGTGGATGTTGCCGTTGCTGAGCCGGGCGCCGTCGGCCATGTCGCGGTAGACGGTGTCGCCGACCTTGATCGAGAACTTGCCGCCGACGTCGGCGACGTCGCTGATGAAGAAGCCGATGGTGTCGAAGGCGCCGACGTCCCTGATCCGCCACTTGATGCCGCGGTTGTCGTTGCTGTCGAGCCAGTTGCCGGGGTTCTGCCCGCCGCTGCCGTCGAGGTTGTAGCGGCCCCAGCGCATACCGTTGTCCTTGCGGACCTGCAGCTTCGAGCCGTTGCCGACCACCGCGTCGCCGGTGCCGGTCCTGCCGAACGGGGTGAAGGCGCCGACCGCGGTGTGCCGCAGGTTCTGGGTGCCGGTGCCCTGGCCCCAGGGCTTGTAGCCCTCGAAGCCCTCGACATGCAGGTTGCCCGGCAGGCCGCCGCGGAAGTCGGCCATGTCGGCCTGCGCCCGGGCCAGCTTGCCGCGGTTGATGGTGGTGTAGTCGAGATCGACGGTCGCGGCGCCGGCCGCGGCGCTCGTCGCCAGAAGGGCGGCGGCGGCGATCCCCCCGAGACGGAGGCGCACTCTGGTAAGCATGGGGTACCCCTTAACTCCCTGCCTTCGGGATATGAGCGCACCGCGATCAAGTCAATTTGAATCGAAGTTAACATTCAGGAAGCCTTAAGCGTTGTGGCTTCCGCGCCGCGCCGGCGGGCCGGTTAACCGCCCGCTAACCGGTTTGCCGGCCAGAGTGCCGCCCGACCGGGCCCTCGGGCCGTCGCACATCGGATCCACACCGGATCGCACACGGGCGGAGCGCAGCATGGAGCCCTTCGGCATCGGCATGACGGGACTGGGCCTCGCCGGCCTCTCGACCCTCGGCGCCTTCGGGCTGGCCTTCCGGCAGCGGCGGCGGCGGCTGAAGGCGAGCGCGGCGATGCCGGCGCTGCGCGAGCCGCGCAGCCTGGCCGACCGGGTCGAGGCGCTCGGCGCGGCCCAGGCCGAGCTCGGGCTCCGGCTCGACGGGCTCGCCGAGCGGGCCGGCGCCCCCGAGGAGCGGCTGCAGGCGATGGCCGGGCAGTTGCTGGGGCTGATCCGCGACAAGAACGCCACGCTCGAGACCGCGCTCGCCGGCCTCGACCAGCTGCGGGCCCGGATGCGGGCGCTCGAGCAGATGGGCGAGCCGGCCGAGGCGCGGGCGCTGGTCGACGGGCTCGCGGCCCGGCTCGACGCGCTCGGCGCCGCCCAGGCGGCGGCCGGGGCGGCGACCGAGGCCCGGCTCGCGGCGCTCGCCGCCGCCGGCCAGGCCGAGGGCCCGGCGCTGGCCGAGCGGCTGGCCGGGCTCGAGGAGAAGCGCGCCGCCGCCGAGGCGGCGCTCACCGCCCGGCTGGCGCCGCTCGGCGAGCGGCTGGCGGCGCTGGAGACCGCCGCGGGCGCCGAGCGCGCCACCGGCCGCGAGGCGCTGAAGCGGCTCGAGGCGAGGCTCGAGGCGCAGGCCGCCGAGGCCGGCGCCGCCAAGGCCGAGCTCGCGGCGCTGAAGGCCGAGGCCGGCGGCGTCCGCGGCCTCGGCGAGCAGC